>Ga0335398_10010663_pt1 | contig 10415 bp, 8 predicted proteins | sample BON03_FD_205742 | JGI IMG/M metagenome (GOLD analysis project Ga0335398, IMG submission 205742) | Freshwater microbial communities from Lake Bonney liftoff mats and glacier meltwater in Antarctica - BON-03 (spades assembly) (version 2) | ecosystem: Environmental > Aquatic > Freshwater > Ice >... | reverse complement strand
TTTTTTTTTTTTATATTATGCAATATATATGAACTAACGACTCATAAACACCTACGCGGCTATATTGTCAACGGATGGCTACTGGCTAGCTGCTCGCTAACTACAACTACTAACTAATTAACTAACCTACTATGATGCCTATGCGCGTGGGCGCGCGCGTCACGTGTTGCGTAAAAAAAGGAAAGGCCGGTGTCGCGTGTTGTGTCGCCGGCCTTCTTTTTTATAGGCAGTACTATCATAGTACATATTATTAATTATAAAACTGCAAGACGCGAGATACTCGACACAACCGCCAGCTACCAGCCCCACAACCACAGCCTCCCATGCCCATGTATATGTATATAGCACGATGGGCACATAGCGCGAGGAGCTGGGCATATGGCATATGGAGCGCTTGAAAAAAGCTTTGAAGCACAACTACCGCACCCAGTCACCGTCCCAGACTCAGAGGTCTCAGACTAATGTGATGAAATGTGGCGCGGTGCGCCAAGCAAGGAAGACCGAGCCCGAGACCCCGACGCCGAGTGCCGAGACCGAAGGGCCCACCCACTTCCTGCTCCTGCCACGTGCGGGCATGCCGCTCTCCTGCAAAATCGGCAACCTGTGCCTGTGCCGAGTGCCAAGTGCTCTGGTTTGCGTTTGATTGGTGAGCGCGTGAGGCCATGCGCGTGTGCTCGTTGTCCTGCGATTTCTGACACAAGCATGCGAGGGTACCGCGCGCACACTGCGCTAGCTCAGAGCAGGCTGGGCATCGCGTGCGGCGGCGGCCTCCCACAGCAGGCCGCAGACCGAGGCGGCGTCAAAGCCCTGGACCGAGTCCATCGTGCCTTCCATGCTGCGGATGTGCGGCTGGACGAGCGGATGCTCCACCATCAGCCCCCCGGCACAATAGAATATCTCGCCCTCGGCCACCAGCCGGTCGACGGTCTCGGCTGGGATGGGATCGAAGGTGACCGTCGCCCTGAAAACGACCTCCCACTGCTTCCCGCTCGCCGCGTCTGTGAGCACCGCCGAGCCCACGGTGGATGGGGCGTTTGTCCCATACGCGGCAATGAAACGTCGCGCCTCGGCCTCGTCCTCTGGCTTCTCTAGCATTTCACCGGCACAAACCACAACCTGGTCCCCCGTCAGCACCCACGCACCCTCGCGCTTCAGCCGCTCGCCGCGCTCGCCCTCGAGCAGCGCCGCCGCCTTGGCGCGGCCGAGGATCAGCACCAGTGTTTCGACGTCCGGATGGCGGATGGCCTTCTCGTCGATGTCGGGCTTTTCCACCTCGAACTGCACTCCGAGCGCGCTGAGGATCTCGCCACGGGTCCGGCTGCCGGAGCCGAGGACGATCTTGGGCAGGTTGGCCGGCAGGCTCATCTTTGGCAAACTTAGCGCAAGGCTTGCCGCAGTGCAGAAAGCGGCCGACATCGTATCGAGACGAGTTCGCGTTCTTGTCGGTTTTCACAGCGTTTGTTCACAGACATGCCAGGTAAATACTGTAAACATGCCGCCCGGGCCCGGCCATACTCACCGTTCCCCAGGCCATCACCGTGCATATGCGCGCACAGACGCAGATAACGTCGTAATGTTCAGTGATGTCACAAACCACTCACTAGACTCACTACGAGTATAAGTAGGTAAGAGCAGCCCACGAATAATACCAATATTATTATTATACGGTATGCGGCCCGCGCTCTCCGCCGCTCTCCTCTCCAAAAGCTCTAACTCAAACTAACTCTAACTCTATCTATAACTCTAACGTTAACTCTAATAACTTCTAATAACAACTACTCACTACTCACTGCTAAGTACTAAGCTAACTGTAGCTATAGTTACTAGCTAACTAACGATAAAACGATATGACTAAGAATAAAACGACTACCACATGACTACGACTACGACTACAACTACTCGTAGACTATTCTCTTAATAACTAATCCGTAAAAACGAGTTGACACCGATGTAAGGCACGACGCACATTGTACGTTTTATGTTGTATGTGTGTGTATGTGTATGTGTATGTGTATGATACGTGTATGTGTATGTGTGTATGTGTGCGCACTGCTTGTGTATGTGATATGTTAATAACAGGTGCACGTCAGAACCAGAACAAGCAATCTCCTATTATTAGAACAAGACCAAGACCTTAGACCTTATTAGCCCGGGTCCAGCGTGCGCATGCTGAATGCACATCGGATTGGCATATGCATATATATCGTCGTTGTCGTTGTTGTTTTTTCGATATTATCGACGATATCGATATCGATATCGGCATCGATAATCGACAACCTCGATCTCGAGGCTCGAGGCTCGGGCTCGGGCTCGATGGCTCGATCGAGATCGAGGCCGAGCATAGCATAGGCCGAGGCGCCGAGGCACAGTTAGTGATTTTTTTGTGTAAGAGCCTCTAAGTCTAAGAGCCATGCATATGGTAAGCCCCAAAAATAATAAATCAATTCCAATTAACACAATCAGATCACAAGATCGAACATTGAGATTTTGTATTACACTATATACTATTATACTGCTACAAAAAAGACAGACACACACAGCAAAAAACGCCCCCGCCCCTCGTCATGATATTTGGAACCAGAGCCCGCTCATGTCGAAGGCCTCTTGCCTGTACCTCTCCGCGCACGCCTTCTGATCGTGCCCGCCGGCGCGGCACACCGCCGCCAGCTCCTCCGGGTCGTCCTCGTACTCCTCGCGCGTGAGCAGGACCGACGGCTGCAAAAACTGCGGCCCCTCGTCCTTCTGCTCGTGCAATGGCTGCGCGCGAGGCTCGAGCGCGTGCTGCGCCTGCGTTTCGGGGGCAGCGGCAGGCGGGCGATGAGCGGCTGTGCGGCAGGTCTGCGGCGAGAGGTGCGGGAGGAGCGTGCCTGGGCCATCGACGTTGGCGCGTAGCTATAGCCCTGGTTGGTTGGGGCGGTAGCGGGCGCGGCAGCGGCTGCCGTGGCCGGCGGCGCGGCTGCCCGTCGGCGCAACAGGTCGGCCTGGGCCTCGGCGACGCTCTTGCCACCCGCAACCTCGTCCTGCAGCACGGCTTTGACCCGCGCCTCCTCCTCCGCCGCCGCCTGCGCCTCGTGCAGCCGCTGCTGCGCGCGCTGCTGCGCCTCGCGCTTCTCGCGCTCCACCGCCTCAGACATGGCGTTCCGATCCTCGTCAAGCCTCCCGCGGTTGCGCGCAGTCAGCGTCGGGTCGCCAGCCTTGAGCTTGTCCAGCCGGGCGCGGGCCGCCGGCCGCGTCTTTTCGTTAATCAAGCCCTCTATGACTTCCTCCACCTCCTCGAGATAGTCATTGTACGCGTCGAGCGTGGCGAAATCCTCCTCTCGCCGGTAGTACACCTTGCGCACCTGGCGCCGGTAGTCGCGATCCAGCGCCAGCCACCGCTCTTCGTCGAGCGTGGAGCTCATTCTGCTTCTCAGCCTGGCAGCTGAGGCGCCGGAGAAATCGGCGCGAAAAACATCACAAAATTTTGTGACCGACACATTTTTTTTACCATTTCCCAGCCCAATTTTGGCGCGAATCGGCCCAATTCCATCGCACCAATGCCCTCCGATGCGTTGGACGCGCTGCGCGCTCGCTGGCCCGGCCGGGAGGGCGAGATCGCCCGGCTCTGGGGTCTGCTCGAGGAGGTGTGCATTCGCCCTGCGCCGTGAGCGCCTCCCGACGCGGCGCTGCTTGGTGCAAAACTAACCTGCAACGCCATCCTCCCGTCACGCAGCCGAGGCTTGCGGCCCCGCTCTACGTCTACGGCCCGTCTGGCGGCGGCAAGAGCGGCGTGGTGTGCGGCGTGCTCGACGCGCTCGGGGCGCGGCATGCGATCCTCGACTGCGTGACGTGCTGCAACCCGCGCTCGGTCTTCGAGTCTGCGCTGACGCAGCTCAACCGGCACGTGCCGCGCGCCTCCAACGGGTACACCGGCTGGTCGCCCTGCGACTCGGAGGGCGCGTTCGTGGCCGGGCTGCAGGAGGCCATCGCCGAGTTTGGGCGTGTGGTGCTCGTGCTGGAGAACGCGATGGAGCTCGAGCGGCGCCCAGGCCTGCGCACGCTCCTCCTATCGCTCGAGACCCTCTGCGCCGCGGGCGCGGTCTGGATCGTCTTCGTCGCCGAGTCGCCGTGGCCGGAGATGCACACCGCCTCGGTCTTCTCCTCGCTGGTCTGCGTCCGCTTTGGCGGCTACACAAAGGGGCAGCTGACGACGATCCTCGCGCTGGACGCTCCCTCCGCCGCGGACGCGCACACGGCCGCCTACAGAGACTTTCTACCGCTCTTCATCGCCTACTGCTGGGAGATCTGCCGCGACCTGCACGAGCTGAGGTATCTCTGCCGCGCCGCCTTCTACCAGTGGATGCAGCCGGTAAGCAAGCAGTGGCGCCCCTAGATTGGCGCCCTGACCAGTTTTGAGTCCACGGCCCGTTGCCCACCCCTTGCCAACCCTTTTCCCGCCGCGCCTCAGGTTCGCGACGGCCTGCTCCAGCCGAGCGAGAAGCTGGCGCTGGTGAGCCACGGCAAGGCGTGCCTGCAGGAGACGCGGAAGCGCGTCTACGTGCGCGAGGCGACGCTGAGCCGCACGGGCGAGCTCGCCAGGGCGGCGTCCCTAACCTCAAACCCGGGGCTCGTGCTTCCCAACGGCTCCAAGTGGCTGCTCGTCGCAGGCTACCTCGCCGCGCGCTGCCTGCCGCAGAAGGACGCGTCCCTCTTCGGCGCCAAGCAAAGGGCCCACATCTCGAAGCGCGCCAAGAAGGCGCAGCTCTCGACCGACGAGCAGCACGCCTTCCCCATGCAGCGCCTCTTGGCCATCTATGCCTCCATCCGCGTCGGCGCCGACCAGCTCCCTAGCACCGAGCTCCTCGCGCAGCTTGCCACGCTGCTGCACATGCGGCTGCTCGGCCGCGTCTCGCGGCCCGAAGAGCTCTACAAGGTGCGGCTCTCGTGCACCGCCTCGCCCGAGCTCGTGGGCGTCGCGGCCAAGGAGATCGACTTCGACCTGGCTGTCTACTTCGACGACTGAGACCCGACACGACGGGGGGGAGGGCTGAGTTGGTGTGCGTGAAGTGTGGTTTGTGTAGCGCAGGATCCCGGTTGATGTGCTTTTTTTCAGTGTGTAGCTTGTTGTTGTTGTTGCTATGTGTTTGTTATATGTGAAGCGTTTTTTGTTTTTTTTGCAGTTTGGTTTCATCGCGGGTGGGCGGGGGTTTCCCCAGCTCCCGCGCGCCGCTGGGCCGCGCGAGCGCCCGCGCCGGGCGCCGTGGCTTCGTGGCAGGGTGATGTGGTGTGTGTCTGTGCTGCTGGCCCACGCCCCGGCCACTGCCGGCCCAGAAAAGGGCTAAAACTGAGAAACAAAAAAATCCCGTTCCATCCAAGCCTGCAGTAGTGCGCAGTGCGCAGTGCGGCGTCCTCTCGTCAGTCGTCAGCCCACACACATACACATACAAATAGAGAACTGCCCACGCGGACACACGACACGCGCGTGCTTGCCACACTTCGGCCCTTACGCCAACATAGACATAGGTGACGACGACGGTGTCCAAACCCAAAACACCAATCCAAACACGGCCGCAGTAGCGCAGAGTGCCACCACGAGCCTCCTCGACACTAATCATACATATGTACACGCGAGATACTGTAACACCCTTGTCGCCAAGAGCAGCGACGCGGGGCAAGGAGGTCCACGGCGCCGCTCCTCGACCCCCCGCAGCTCGCCCGCCCGCTGCAGAGCTTCAGGTGCCTTCCTCCCCCGCGCCCTCTTCCGCAGACGGCGGCGCTGCCCCGCCTCCCGCCGCCACGTCCTGCGCGAGCGCCTCGATCGCCGCCACAGCCTCCAGCGCAGCAGCGTCCGACACCTCCTGCAGCAGTTCCTGCGGCAGCAGCGCCATCCGCTGCTGCGCCGCGCGCGCCACCTCAACCAGCTGGACTATGTCACGCAGGCTCATCTCTGGGTTGGCCGCGGCCAGCGTGTGCCAGAGCGTCTGCACCTGCTCGCGCTCCTCCATCCGGTGCGCTGGCAGGTGCGACTGGCCGAATCGCCCTGCGCTGAGCGGGGCGCCGTGGCAGTCGTCGCACAGGTCGTAGCCCACGGCGTCGGGGCACTCCTGGCACTTCCACGCGAGCCCCGTGATTGGGTAGATGCCGCACCCGTCGCACCCCACGCCAAAGTGGACGTAGGCTCTCTCCGCCGCGGCCGCGCCGCCCGCAGGCGGGTCAGGCGACGCGTGGCTGGAAGCCTCCGGAGCGCACGCCTCGGCCTCGGCGTCTTGCGGTGACGGCGCCTCGGCCGGCGCCTCGTCGCCGTGCAGCGCGCAGATGAGCCGGCAGGGTTTGGGTACGTAGACCTGCCGCGCCGCGCAGCTTGCGCACGGACGGGTTAACCCGATGTCGAAGCAGTCGGCGCAAGTCAGGTGGCCGCACACGCTCACGCGGGTGTGCTTGGCGGGGGTGCGCCGGCACTCCACGCACGACCAGTCGGGCTCGCCCTCGGTCGCGAGCTGCGGCGAAGACGTCTGCCACTCCGTCTCGTTGGCCAGCGTCTCTGCGGCACGGTGGGCGTACTCGGCGGGGAACGCGGCGTTGAGGTGCAGGTGGAGGGCGAGGCACGGCGCCGGCAGGTGTACAAACGGCGCGCGGCAGATGGGGCAGCTGGAGCAATCAAGCGGATCCATAGAGCGATGAAGACACCAGAAGCAGAACGTGTGGCCGCACGAGTTGACCGTGGGCTTGTAAATCAGCTCGCGGCAGACAGGGCAGGCCGCCTCCTCCGAGCTGCGCTCCTCCTCCGTCGGTAGCGGTGGAGCCGCCGTGTCGGCCGCCGCGCTGGAGCCGGCCGCCATCAGCGTACGGATCGCCGCGCGGTCCTGGGCGCGCATCGCCTCCTGCATGCTGCCGCCGTACGGCAGCGTATTCTCCTCGGCCACCGCAGCCTCTGTAAGGTCGGCCGGCGCGGCTGCCTCCTGCATGCCTGGCGGCAGCTCCATCGCTGACCGTATGCGCGCGCGTCGCGCGACTGGCGCGCTTTCACCCCCGGCGAGACACGAAGGACGGGGTGTTCACAGCGGGTTTAAATAGGTTGTGAATCACTCCAGGCCAGGATGTAGCTGCTCGTACACAGATAGATAGCTATAAATGAGGGCATATGGACCATGGCGGTGTAGTGTGCTGCGGAGGATTGGAACGGTGGGAGAACACGGCCCAGGGCGTCCGCTCCCGAACGCGCCAGCTCCCGCAGCCTCGTTTTATTGCACCTAACTAATAAAGCAGCACAGGCTAGGAGGCTATGTATACGTAGGAGTAAGTAGGCGGCTAAGTTTTAAGTTTTGCACAGGCAGGCGGGGTAGATAGATGGAATAATCCCATTCACATTGGACAAGTTCGTGTCCACAAGTGCTACCGCATAACAGATACCGGGGGTGTATTAGTATGACGTTACGCAAATGCTGTCAAGCATAAGCATAAGCATATAATAATTGGACGATGTTACTACCCGCTACCTACCCGTCGAGCGAGATTGAGAGATTGGGAGGGAGACGACGAGACGACAGCGGGGCGGCCACCAGAACCAGAGGACCATGGTCGCTGCGCGAGAGCATTGGCAAGCAAGACGACGCGACGCCGACGATCTATCATTTTATATTTATTTAACTTGTAACCTGTGACGGTATTAAATACAGTACTCGTACACTCTACACTCGCCATACTGTAGGAAGCGTAGGAACTACGCGTATAGTATAGTATAGTACGCGTCGAAGGCGAAGGAACTCAACGACGATTCTCTATAGACTAAGTTAAGACTAAGTAGGTGGATGTCCCGCCCCCGTATCTATATCTACGGCTAGATAGACTAAGGGCCTCTTACTAAGGGGATGTGTTGTTGGGCTGCTCAACTGTCTCAACTTACTCGGGTTACTGTTTAAGGGCGAAACCCCTTATCCTGCTTATAACCTGTGCTGAGCCCGTCAGGCTGTGGGGGTTGGGGTTAGAGGGGTTATATAAGTAGGTATTATAAGGCTAACGCGAACCCATATATATATATATGATTCATAAATATGAACAGCAAATATTATACATTACAGGGCAGGACAGACGCGGCCCAGCGGCGCACAAACCCAAGACACAGTGAGAACCTCTGTCCAAAACAATCGCCCTCCCGGACCACCGCCACCACCACCACCCCGACCGAGTGGGAGTGGTGGATGGAGGTCGGGTTAGCCCTTAACCCACAGGCCACAGGTTCGTCGTCAAGGCCGAGGGCCGAGGGCTAGGCGAAGCCCGAAGCCCAACACCACGCTGTCCTCATCGGTCATCGGCCACGTGTGTGCGTGAACCATGACAAATCGCCGCCGCCGCGCAACCTTGACTCCGCTCAGCCCTTCCCCCCACTTCGGCCTGCCTGTGTTGCAACGCACCGACCCCGTGGCCGAGGTCGAGGTGGTTCGTATTGTCGGAGTCGTAGCTCCACCTCTAAAGCTCGCCATTCGCCATTCTCCATCACGGCGCGCAGGAAGACGTGCCATTTTCGTAAACGAGCTTGATTTGGTTCGCCGACCAGCTCGACCCCGGGTCGGTTAACCCTAACCCTCCTCGGCCCCTGTCAAAGCTCCGCTCGCGGCTGTACATACACTGTCGCGTCCCAGTCCCAGGCCGGCTCGTGGCCGTGCGGCACAAACGCGGCACCACTCAGCACCACTCAGGGCGACTTGAGAGCGCGCACTCGCAACGTCGGGATCGGAGTGGGTGTTTCGTCGAAGGACCACACCACGCCGTCCTCGTCGGCGGCGAGTGTGTGAAACTCACCCATGGCCACCGCCGCAACCCTGGCCCAACCCACTCCGTCCACCCGCTTCGGCGTATCCTGTGGCGTATTGACCCCGTGGCCAAGATTGTAATAATCGTGGCCAATATTGTAATAATAACCGGCGGAGCTCCAGGTGAAGAGTTCGCCCTTCTCCGTCACGGCGCACGAGGCGTCTTCCCGTGCGTCCATGAGCTTGACGCGCTCTCCGGGGAGCGCGGCCACCCGACACGGCGTGAGCTCCCCACGCCCGTGGCCGTTGGCACACTGATCGCCCCACCCGTAGAGCTCGCCCTCCTCGGTCAGCGCGAGGGCATGTTCATAGCCGGCGGCCACAGCGACGAACCGCCGCCCCGTTTTCACCAGGGCTTCGATCCGCCGAGGCAAAACCTCGCTCTTCAACGAGCCATGGCCGAGCGCGCCTTGCCAGCTGAAACCAAAGGAATAGACCGTGCCGGCGTCGGTCGCTGCCAGGGTGAAGCCTTGGCCACCGCCGAGAGCGACGCCCACCACGCGATCCTGCGAGAGGGCGTCGACATGCTTCGGAGTCAGCTGCGACTCAGTTTCCGAGTCGAGAGCGTAGCCAAGACCGTTTGTCATCGTTGTATCGTGGGACGGATACGAGTACGCCGCACCCCAGGTGAAGAGTCTTCCGACCTCATCGACTGCCGCGCTCGTGTAGTGGGGCCCAGCTGCGATGCTCTCGACGCGGCTCAGCGACTCGATCCGGCTCGGCACGTTCCTCGCACCCCCGTCAGCGTGGCCGAGCACGCCGAGGTTGCCGTCGCCCCACGAGTAGACCACTCCCTCGGCACTAAGTGCAAGGCAGTGCAAACTGCTAGTGGCCACGCTGACGAAGCGCCTTTCCTGCATTGACGGTACCGGCGTTGGCGGACCAATCTCGCGTATCACATTCGGATCGGTATCGGGGTCCACGGCGTGCCCCAAGAGAGGCGTGCTGTCCGGGATGTAACCCATCTCGCGACCGCAAGTGAGCAGCCGGCCTCCAGTGTCCACGAAGATGCTGTGATGTGGTCCCACCGCGAGCGGAGCTTGGCGCAGCTGAGCGTAGCGACGGTCGCCCTGCAGCAGGCATGCCACCCACGAAGTAGCCCCTTCGGGCAGCGAGGAGCCGACGTCGAGGCCGCGTGCCTCGGCGCGCCGCCGCAGCTCCGTCTCCACCGGCCCAATTGCGCGCGGCAGCGGCGGAGGAGAGGGCGCGTCGCGACAAAGCGATCGGCAGGTTGCGGCGAGACGGGCGAGGTCGCATGTGTCGAGGCGGGACAGGATGACGGACAGGAGTTCGGCGGGTAGCTCCAGCAGCGGGGAAGCCGCTTGTGCCGAGAAGCTCGGCGCAGCAAGCTAGCACTCGCGAGCCGCGGCGCGAAATGCGGGGAGGGCTGCGGCGCCGCCCATGTCGCGGCGAGGAAGAGAAGGCCGCGAAAGTAGGTAAAAACGAGGCGGCAAAACCTGTTCACAGCGCATTCTTCACAGTTAATCAATTAAAATGAGCTTTCTTGGCCTGCCTGCTTGTCGTTTTTATTGCAATATATATATATATATATATATATATATATATATGTGTGTATATATATATATATATATATATCTTTTATTATTATATATATATATATATATA
>Ga0335398_10010662_pt1 | contig 10416 bp, 12 predicted proteins | sample BON03_FD_205742 | JGI IMG/M metagenome (GOLD analysis project Ga0335398, IMG submission 205742) | Freshwater microbial communities from Lake Bonney liftoff mats and glacier meltwater in Antarctica - BON-03 (spades assembly) (version 2) | ecosystem: Environmental > Aquatic > Freshwater > Ice >... | reverse complement strand
TGAGGAGTTTCTGAGAATTGGTTGAGCCACGGGACGAGCTTTCATGATGGGAAGGGAGGTGGATTTGATTCGAGATAGTCTTTATTCTACCTATACTCTTACGGCTATCCTCAGAAACGGAAGGTGTAGTTCAACTTCAGTGCACCGCCGCTCGAGAGCGTGGAAAAACGGCTGTCGCTCAATGGTCCATCGTCATACAACCAGTTGTTACTCCAGACCAGAAAGACATCATTGCCGGGTTGTATTATCCAACGCAGACGAGCGTAGAACCCGACCACATTCGACAGATCATCATACTGTACGTTGCCTGTGATTGCAGTCCAGGGACTCAGATTCCAGGCCCAGGACAGGCGCAGGAGGTTGGTGTCAAAGTCTCCTTGTGGCAGGGTCACGTTGTTGTACTGATAGTTGGCGGACAGCGATACGCCACCGCGTGAACGGATGGTGCTGAAAAGGTCAACTCTGTCGCGATGCCCGCCCCAGAATCCAGAGCGCTCAAAATTCGCACCGCCGGACAACATTCGGCGGCCGGCTGTGTTGAAGTTGGCAGACCACTTATCAGAATGGTAGTCGCCGGGCTGAATGCGAATGGCATCATCGCCACTTCCGAAGATAGTGAAAACCCTGTCAAGACGTTCGAAGTTGCGCCCGACCGCTACCGACAAGCGATCCCCGCTCTCAAAGTTCAGTTGCAGGGGTGTGATATCAGTATTGCGTGTCAGCAGGCGGTTATCCAGGTCGGTCAGGTATTCGAACGAGATCTGGTGCTCGGTCTGACGGATCGACTCCCAGCGTTGAGGGCGTGGCGCAATCGTCAGCGTCGGTTGATGTCGCCGGAAGCCGCGACGATCCGTAAAACCAACCGCCGGATCCCACTGCTCACCAAACTCACGGTGTGATGAATGCACTCGAATCAGGTCGTTGGGGAAAGACCAGCGCAAACCACGGGACCGTCGCTCAGGTGAACTCAGATTTCCACCGGCGACCGGGTCGGTATGGTAAAGCATGAAGCCTTCGATCTGGGCGTTGTACCGATCGAGGAATTGCGACGTGAAGAAGTTAAAGTCGGCACCCACGGTGTGGCGGTCAGACAAAATCTCTTCACCGGAGACACCGTCCGATGCTCTTCGTGTATAGATCATACCGACGTGTGACTGTTGAAACAGGCGGCGTTTCGCCCGTGCGACGGTAAAATCCTCAGCGGCCCACGGGCGAGCGGAACCATCACGGTTTTCGAGCGTGGTATCGCCAGTACGAACCTGGTAGAGCCCAACTTCGTAGTCTCCAACCTGGCCACCCAGGCGTGCGCCGAAGTCGATCGGCACTTCCTGACCGTCTACCAGACCTATCCGGCGACTGAAAAAGGGATCGGCCCAGTTGAATGAGAATACCCCGGAGCCCTCAAGAAAGAATTCGCGCTGCTCAGGGAAGCGCAGCGGGAAACGCGTGAGGTTTACTTGACGACTATCGACCTCCACTTCGGCAAAATCCGTGTTCAGTGTCAGTGCGGCGCGCAGGGATGGCGTCAGTGAATAAGTGATATCAATTCCCGCTTTGGCATCCCTGCCGCTGGCAGCACCAGCGGCGGGGCCTCGGTTTGTCGATGCATTGACGAAGGGCTTGAGCTCGATGCCCCGACCCTGACTGATGCCGCTCAAACCAAGCAGCTGCCCGGTATGGATCGGACGGAACAGCCCTTCGGTCCGGCGCCAGCCATTCCACAGAATCTCTTCGTTATGCCGCCGTATGGTGCGCTGGAAATTTATTCCCCAGGCATCCAGCGAAGGATCGAAGTTGAGCGTTGCAAAAGGGATGCGTATTTCCGCCGACCAGCCCTCGGTATGGATTGCGGTCCTGATGTTCCAGATACCGTTCCAGCGCTTGTTGAAGCCCCCTCCTCCCTCGATAAGGCCATCACCGAGCAGGCCAGCAGGATTAGTTTCGAAGAAGTATCCGGTCCGGTTGTCATCGAAGGTACTGATGATCCACATAAAACGGTCATCGGTGCCGAGCCCGACATCGCGCTGTAACTGGTAGGCGAGGATGCCATCGGGATCAGAGTCGTACAACATAGCGCCGATGTACAGGGCCTGGTCGTCATAAAGAATACGGATTTCGGTCTGCTCACTCGGTTCGCCGCCTTCGACTGGCTCCTGCTGACGGAATTGCGTGATGGGCTGCGCCTGAGCCCAGATTCCTTCGTCAAGGAAACCGTCAAGCTGTATGCCCATTCCAGCTGGAATCCGGAAGGCATGTACGCTGGGTCGGAATTCAATGGTGTTGACGTTGTTCTGAGCAAGACTGGACGGTGGTATAAGTGCAAATATCAACAGCAAGAGCACGAGAGCCAGTTGCATTCCGTCAGGAAAAAAACGCCAATATGGGATGCCGGGTTGGCCTTTGTACATCAATCCTCCAAGCTACTTCTCTGGTTTGTCATATCCCTTAAGGGCACCAGTTGTTCTCAAAAAAGCTGAAGGTTAAACGGTATAACAAAGTCTTGTCCAGCTAAGAAGTCTGATGGTGGGCCTCCCTTTGGATTTACCTTCGGGGTGCCGGGCCGGATCTTGCTCGTTGTTGCAGTTCAAACGGAAAGGTTGATCTCATAGCGAATGAAGCCGGAATGGTTTGCCACCTGATCGTATAGCTTTCGTGCTACCTCGTTGTGACTTTGAGTAAGCCAATATACCCGGGGTGAGCCTGCCTGCCTTGCGTGCTCTGTGACATGGCTTATAAGTGCCCGGCCGATTCCCTGTCCGCGAACGGCAGGTTTTACAAAGAGGTCATGCAAATAGCAGACGTCCGCGCTCCAGCAGCTCTGATGAAAGAAGTAGTGAGTAAAACCAACGAGCGTTCCGTCGATGCGAGCTCCGAACGAGTGCAGACCTGCATTTGAGTGCAGGCGTTGCCACAACGTTTGATACTCACCAGTCTCTCGAACTGTTTCGTAGAACGCCATGTAGGCAGTTGCCAGGGGCAGCCAGACTTCGAACTCAGATTTATGAAGCGGAGAGATCTCCAGCATGATTCGGTTTCTCTTATAGTGGTGCCTGACGCCATTTCATAAGCGACGAATTGTTAGCCTCTTACTGCGACTGCACAGAGATCACATTCTCAATCCACTCAATGTAGTGGCTCAGCCGGACATTACAATTGGTTTGACCATAGCGCCCAGGTCGGGAAGTCATCACATTGCCCTGGACGACTTTCCAGGCGGCCATCCCGGCTAACAACCATTGGTCATCGACTTGAATGAGCGCAGGGCCGCCGCTGTCTCCGTTTCCGGTTATGCCTTCAAGGGGCAGGGCAGACGATGGCTCGTCGAATACATAACAGAACCAGCGCTCATGCGCACTGGTGATCGTGTTGAACGCGCGGCGAAGCTGCGTACGATTAGGGCCTTGGGGATCGTGCCCAGTGGCTCCCGTACCCGTAGCGCCTTTCCCCACGATCTTGACGATCTGGTTTGGTTCGTCGCTGTCTTTATAGATCGCGACGGGCGAGACATCAGTCACGGGTTGTGCCAACTTGAGCAGCGCAAGGTCGTCAGACGCGGCAAGCGGCATCAATAATAGTATCGCGTCTCCAGTGGCCATTGCTTGATTAATCAGCTCTTGTGGCGGCGCCTTGTACCCGGAATGTATTACGAGTCGCTCAACGTCCCTGGATATCCCGTTGATAACTACCTGCTTGATTTCAGATTGCCACGTGACCGTATGGGCGGCAGTAATAACCCACTGCGGAGCAATCAATACACCGTGCCCCTCCCCGGGTATGTCAACCAGAGCCGGAAACTCAGACAGCGGAATCTGATACTTCGAGTCATCAACGTCATCTCGAATAACAATGGCGCCAGCGGTTGATGACACCGTAAGGAGTATTAGCAACAAAAATCGAGTCATGTGTGATGCCTATTCATGGTTTAAAAGCCTCGAACCGCAATCGGACGTAATCAGCAGTCCAGTTCCCTTGACCGTCATACAGCAGTGGTCTTAACTTTTCGACAACAGCTGCTATAAACCCATCTCGTTGTGATTCAGGCAGCAGGTTCGTGTACGACTGAGCAAATGTCCTGAGCCACCCACCCACATCGCCGGGCAGAGTTGTAGGACGAGGAAGTAACGAGATTCTCTTAACATCGAAACCAGCATCGGTCAGCAATTGTGTGTACTGATCGGTTGAAGGGAAAAACCAGGGACACTTAGCACTTACCCCTGAATCTGCTAACTCCTGCTCAATAGCGCCAACTATCATTGCTACATTTCCCGCGCCTCCAAATTCACCTACAAACCGACCGCCTGGTTTGAGCGCAGACCAGACACCAGAAATCACTTCCTCTGGTTTAGTCATCCAATGCAAAGCTGCATTAGAAAATACCGCATCGAATCTGTCAGAAAATGATAGTCGGTGCCCATCACCAACAGACGCGTTCAAACCCATGGATTTGGCAGCATTGATCATTTCCGGGCTGGAATCGACACCGATCACGTCACAGCCAAAATTGCATAGCTTTAAGGCCAGAGTCCCATCGCCACAACCCAGATCTAAAATTGACTCGCCTTTTTGGGGGGAGCGGCGCGCGCTGCAAGCATCGGATCAGCCGACGGTATTACACCCTCGGGCATATTCATAGGATTGAAGGTGATGGTGAGGCATGAGCCGCCTGCATCTTCTGAAACTGAGGTGACCTTCAGGGTGCCGAGGGTGAGTCACGACCTTCCGGCAGTGGAATGGTCGCGCTATCAATAGTGTCGCCCGGCTCTGCCAGCTCGAGATTGAAGTCAAACGCCACCTCACCCTGCGATACGCGTTGGCGCAGGTCGTCAAACAAAAAGTTCGCGCCTTTCGCTTGCGCTTCCTCATCGCTCAGACCTAGCGTGCCCGCGGCCGGTTCAAACACCCACTTACCATATTGAGTGGCGCCAGCTGCGTTAACAAAACCATAAGCGTGCACACCCCAGTAATTGACACCCGCGTAGCTGGCGGGCACAGGTTGCGACGCCAGGTAACTGCCCTGCAGCAGCACCTCGGGGTTAACTTCATTAAAAGCCCTGACGAGGTCTGGATTGGCCGCCCCGGTTGCCGGGTCAGGCTGACGTGAAACAAGCAGCCCGGCTAACTGCTGCGGCGATGAAGAGCCGAACACCGGTGCGGAAATGTTGCCCATCTGCCATTGCTCGCCACCGGGCAGATCGAACTGCAGCGCCAGGTTGCGCTGACCTCGGGTATTGTCCGGCGCGTTCGGGTTGGCGCCACCCACCGAGAAACGCACAATCACTGGAACAGTCTCGCCAGTGAAGACGGAGGCCGTCGACAAGTTGCGAGCGTCTGCACTGCCAACGAACTCGCCCATGGCGCAGATGCCCTTGGCACCTGAACGACGGTAACCCTCGAACTTACCGAAGGTAGCTTCGAACTGATCAACCATTGCAACTGGGTCGACACCCGTCGCTGGCGAGGGGCTGGATTGAGCCGCTGCGCCTGCAGCCAACAGGGAAGTGGCCGCAGCCAGGATAGATACCTTAAATAATTTCATTGATGTATGACTCCTTGGCGTGAAAGCGAACCTGATGAAAACAAAGGAATGGGCGCGGTTCGTCAGTATTTCCAAGTGCTCAGCGACGCTCAGCCCGGCTGCTGCGGGCTGCGTGCCTGCGCCGCCCGCAGTGCCTGCTTCAACTCGATCTCGCACGTGATCAGCTGCTTCTCCGCCTCGACGCGCTGACGTCGGCCCTCGTTGGCGATGCGCAGCGCGTCGTCGATAGTGGCGATAAGTGCGTCGTTGGCCTGCTTCACCGACTCGATGTCGACCACGCCGCGCTCGACCTGGGTGCGAATGGTTTCACTGGAGGTTCGCAGCGCGTCGGCGTTCGACGTCAGCAGCTGGTTGGTGAGGTCGGAGGCCTGCTTCAAGGTGGTCCCGGCTTCCATCGAGCGCGCGATGGTCACGGCCATGGCCAACTGCTGGCGCCACAGCGGAATGGTGTTGGCCATGGTCGAGCCGATCTTGCTCACCAGGGCCTTGTCGTTTTCCTGCACCAGGCGGATGGACGGCAGGCTCTGCATGGTCACCTGGCGGGTGAGTTTCAGGTCGTGAACGCGGCGTTCCAGATCGTCACGCTTGGCGCGCAGATCGCGCAGCGACTGGGCCTGCAGCATTTCGCCGCTGCTCTCGGCGGCGCGGGCCAGGGCCGGCAGGGTCTCTTCGTCAAGGCGGCGCAGCGATTCCTCTCCCGCGGCGATGTACACCGCCAGCGTCTGGAAGTACGACAGCGTCTTGTCATAGAGCCGATCGAGCATGCCGATGTCCTTCATCAGCGCGCTGGTGTGGTCGTCGAGGCGATTGCTGATGGCGTCGATGTGGCCGCGCACGTCTTCGTACTGCTGCAGGATGCGGGCGATGGGCCGGGCCCGGCCTAACAGGCGCGCCAGCAGGCCGCGCTTGCGTTTCGGGTCGAGCTCCTCCACCGGAAATCCACGTAAGGTCGTCACCATCTCGCTCAGCGCCTGACCGGCCGGCCCGGTGTCCTTGTTGCGTACTCCCTCCAGCATCTCGTCGGCCACCGTGGTGACTTCGCCTTGGGCGGCAGTGCCGAAGAACAGGATGGAATTGCTGTCGTCGAGGTCTATCTCGGCCAGGGCGCGCTCGATCTTGGCAAGCTCGGTACCCGTGGCGGCGCGGTAGGCCGTGATCCCGGTAACGGGCGACGGCAGCTTGCCGCTTGCGCTGGACGTGGGTTCGTTCATGTCATGATCTCCTCAGTTGATGCCTTCGCGCTTGAGCCGCGCGTTTAGAACCTCGATCTCGACGTCCAGTGTGAGCACGTCGTTTTCCAGCAGCTTCTGGTGCTGCGCCTCAAACGTCTGTTCCATGTCGATCAGCAGCTGCCGGAAGTTTTGCTCGAGCGGGCGGGTGCGGATCTGGCGGTGGGTGCGCGCGTACTCCACCGTCACCTTCTCGGCGCTGTCCAGGTACAGGTGCAGGAACCGCCGCGCCCGGGCGGCGTCGCGCGGATCCCGCTCGATTTCCGCGAGGATCTGCTTGCCGATGTCGATGATGCGTTTCAAGCGCTCGACGAACTCCGGCACGGCAATGGACCGGGCGGCAGCCTCGATGCCCTGCAGTCGACCGTAGGCCTGCTTAAGCTGGACGGTGACGGCGTCGCGGTCTACCCCGGCCACCTCCGGCAGGTCGATGCGCTTGCGCTTGGGGTCGCGGCCATAGAAGCAGAAGTAGCCCACCGCCGCCAGCACGGCGAAAGCGCCAGCGCTGACCGGACCGTGCCCGCCGGCGGCAGCGGCAAGGCCGGCGCCGAGCGCGGTGAGGATCGCGCTCACCGTCTTCAGCGGCACCGCCGGCGGATCGAGCCGTTGACCGAGAAAGAAGCGCGCCTCGGCGACCAGGCCGCGCCAGGTGAGCACGCCAGCGCCAAAGAATGCGAAGATGGCTCCGCTGATGGCGGCGAGCCGACCGATTTCGCCGCCGATGAGAGCCACGAAGAAGGCGATCACCAGCGGAAACGGCAGCAGAAACAGAGCCGCCGACTTCAACACCGGCACCCAGGCCCGGCCCTGGCGGAGCAATTCGTCCATGGCTTGGCTCAGTCCTCTGTGAATTTCAGAATCGCCGGTAGCGACGGCAGCGCGGCCCCGTAGAACATCGCCTGGCAGCTCGCCACGGTGATGGTGACCGTCAGCAGCAGCAGGCCCAATAAGCGGAGCGGGAATCGGGCCATCGGTGCCTCTTATGATGATCTGATGATGATGTGTATAGAAAGCGCAAAAGGTATCTCCAAACCAGGACGTTGTCCAGTTGCGTGACAGCCTGTCACTCTCTCTGTTTAATCTCTGGCGCGAACTTACACCGCCCCTGCCCGCACTGCCTCGGCATAGTCGGAATCAATAATGGTCTTGCCAATGGGCGCCAGCGCCAGCCTCGCCAGTTTGAGATGCTGGAAGCCAAATGGAATCCCGATGATCAGAATAAAACAAACGATCGCCATCAACAGGTGCCCGAGCGCCAGCCAGAGCCCGGCGAACACAAACCAGATGACATTACCCAGCACGCCCAGCACACCGGTGCCTACATCATACTGCTCCAGTTCGGCGCGCGAGATGGCTTCCCTGCCAAAAGGAAAAAACGAAAACTCCCCAATGACAAAGCAAGCTCGGCCCCAGGGAATGCCGATGATGGTCACAAACGCGATCAGGCCGATCAACCACCAGAACAGCCCCATAACAAGACCCCCGCAGAGTAACCAGATGATATTGCCGATGGTGCGCATGTGTTCTCCTTAAGATCCTGATGTGGCTATTGTTGTTTTGTGCTTATTGTTGGCTTGTGCTTGGCGCATAGTGCTTAGTTAAAGAAAAAGCAAAAAACATACCATCAAGTAATCATCTGTTTTTAAAGCCATATTTTTTGGGCAACCACACAAGAACTGGCGAAATTTTCCAACTAGTTAGTGCGGTGACCAGAATCTAGTGCAACGACCAGAATCTGGTGTGCTATCTGAAAATGGTGCAATCACCCGGCAGGGCCTCAAAACTCCGCACACCTACCCCAGCAAACGCTCAATGGTGCTGTCCTTGGCCAGCCAACGCTCATTAACCCACGCCTGCATGCGCGCCCGATGCGCCTCATCGTTCTGGTAGTCACCACCGCGCAGCTCGGCCGGTATCGGCAGCGTCTGGATGTCGACCACAATACGCCGGATGCGGTTGGCAAACAGGTCTCCGAGTTCACCCACACCGTCGGGGTAAGTGATGGTCACATCCACCAGCGTATCCAGCGACTCACCCATGGCATCCAGCACCAGCGCGGTACCGCCGGCTTTGGGTTTAAGCAGATGCCGAAACGGCGATTGTTGTTGTGCATGTTTGCCGGCGCGAAAACGCGTACCCTCGGCAAAATTGACGATGGACACCGGGATACGACGGAATTTTTCACAGGCTTCGCGCGTTGCCGCCACGTCCTTGCCGGCCAGCTCCGGGCGCTTTTCGATCTGCTGACGCGAATAACGTTTCATGAACGGAAAGTCCAAAGCCCACCACGCCAGTCCCAACACCGGCACCCAGATCAGCTGGCTTTTCAGGAAAAAGCGCAACATCGGCAGACGCCGGTTAAACAGCTTCTGCAGCACGGGAATATCCACCCAGGACTGGTGATTGCACAGCAGCAGAAAATGCCCCTCGGGCATGGGCTCAGGCAGACCGGTCACCACAATCTCCGTGTCAGTCAGGTGATCGAACATCCAGCTGTTCACGTCAATCCAGCTCGCGGCAATCGCCATCAGCACCCGGTCACACACGGACTGCACAGGTCTCATACGAATGACAGCTTTGACCAGCGCCACCAGCAACAACGGCGTGACGTGAATGATCGAGTTGAGGCTCAGCAGAATCGCGGCCACCACAACGCGAAGGCTGCGCAGCAATGTCATAAAGAACTCCCTGACCATGAAGAGCACGAACGGTATCTGCGAAGCGGGACATTGTCCAGTTTGCATCGTCGAGCTTGCAATAGTCCCAAAACGGGACTACGATGCTGTCATGCGAATCATTGCACTATCAACGCTGAAAACGTTCTGGGAGAGCTCACCTTCTTACGCGGATGCTATCGAGCCCGGAATGGCCTGGTATCGAGAAACCCTGAAGGCCGATTGGTCCACTCCCAATGAGGTAAAGGCTCAATTCTCAAACGCCAGCGTCTTGCGCGATGGTCGAGTCATTTTTAACATCGCAGGCAACAAATATCGAGTCGTGGTTTGGATCAATTACGCCTACCGCGTCGTTTATATTCGCTTCATCGGAACGCACAGGCAGTACGATGAAATTGATGCGCAGACAATTTGAGGTGTCCCATGGAAATTCGCCCGATTAAAACAGAAGCTGATTACGAGGCTACACTGAAAGAGATTGAAGGCCTGATGTCTGCTGAAGCCGGATCGCCCGAAGGAGACCGGTTGGATGTGCTGGTAACACTCGTTGAAGCTTACGAACGAGAGCACTATCCAATAGGTTTCCCGGATCCGATCGAAGCCATCAAATTCCGAATGGAACAGCAAGGTCTCACTGTTGAGGACCTGGTTCCGGTTATTGGCCGCAAGAATCGGGTTTATGAAATCCTGGCCCGAAAACGACCCTTGACCCTCCGTATGATAGAGGGGTTGCATGAGACATTTTCTATCCCGGCTGAGAGCTTGTTGAAGCACAGTTCCAAACTTAACAACCACGCTGCTTAGCACTGGCAGGTTGGCTGCTAACAATCTCGTGCCGTTAGCGCCTTGGTAGCCGAATCACATGCCCTTCCTGCGGCGTCACACCACCCGCCAGCAACTCACTGAGGTGCTGCACACAATTAGCCAGCGCGTAGCTGGTTTTCTGGAAAGACGAGGTCTGCTGGAACGGGATGAA
>Ga0335398_10010661_pt1 | contig 10416 bp, 9 predicted proteins | sample BON03_FD_205742 | JGI IMG/M metagenome (GOLD analysis project Ga0335398, IMG submission 205742) | Freshwater microbial communities from Lake Bonney liftoff mats and glacier meltwater in Antarctica - BON-03 (spades assembly) (version 2) | ecosystem: Environmental > Aquatic > Freshwater > Ice >... | reverse complement strand
GAAACGTGCCCGAGGACGCAAAGACCCGCGTACTGGGCACCAAGAATCTCCTTCGCAGTGAGGGTTCAGGGTCGAGCGGGTCTGCCCGCAGCCGGAAGAGGCTGTAGGAAAGCTCGGCCTGTTCGAGCAGCGCGGCAATCTCGGGATCCCTCTGCGCGGAGTCAGCCACGTCCGTGGGCAGTTGGATGGTCTCGCGCAAGTCAAGACCATCGGCACTCACCTCCGCGAAGCCGAACGCGCCCACTCCGCTGCCTTCGACCCCGGTGATGATCACGCTGAACGACGATGTCAGGCCAGGTGGCGCCTGAGCCACCCCCACCCCACCGTCGAAGACGAAGGAACTACGTGCCCCCCCCGCCAGCACCAACTCAGCGCCGGTAACGCGCCTCCCAGCGCCAACGCCCGTGCCGTCAACAATCCGCACCTCAGAGAGCTGCTCCGGTTCGACGAAGGTGAAGCGGAGACCCTGTCGCTGGAAGGGAAGACCCGATCCCGTCAACCACGCCGTGGTCGGGTTACCGTCCGTCGTCGCCGCCGGCCGCTGAGCCAGTAACGGATCGGTCAGACCACTGGCGTTCACCTCGGCGATCCTCGACCCATCACCGTAGGTTGCGACGCTTTGCGTCGCCGGGTCCGCAAACAGGTCCGCGCCGTCTACCGTCGCCGGAATTGCGCCACCGCTCAGTGTGTCGAGGGCCGGCAGGCGCCGGCGATTGGTGTCAGTGATCCAAACCGAACTGCCAGAGCGGAGAGCTTCGGCCAGCGTCTTATCGTCGAGCTGGCCCGAGTACTGCAATGGCGAACCGGAAGAAAACACCCCGTCGCCGGCCAGCTCGAGCCACGCCTCGCCGTCGCCGGAGACCACCAGCGATCCACCGGGTGGCGCCACGCGCACCGGGTCGTCGACACCTCGGACGCGGTAGATCTCCACGGGTGTGCGGGCAATCGTGGCTGAGTCGGCAGAGGAAGGGATGTTCTCGCCGGGCGCGCCGAATGTGGCGACCCGCTCCACGTCAGGGTCGTTGCGCACCGCGTCGAGCTGTGAGGCCGGAACACTTCCTGAGCGGGCGGGATCGAGGTCGTTGCGGATCACCAGATACCCGACACCAAGCCGCGAGGCCACTGGGCGGAGACTCCCAGGGGTGAACTGACCGAAGGAGAGCTGCCGGGACAACGCGGCCACCAGGTTGCTCGCGGCCGGGGGGCCCAGAGGAAACGTGTCATCCAGAAGGAAAGACCGCTCCAGGAGGGAGGGGAAGATGTCCCCTCGCGCAGGGGTTCCCCACGTATACGCCGGGGCACGTGCGGATGGGAGAACGAACGCCCGAGCCGCGCTCGGCTGCGCGTCGAGCCACTCCGTCGCCTCGTACCAGTACGACGGGATCGAAGCCATCCGGACAGAGCTCGGGCCGTAGAGAGCCCCGGTCCAAAACGGCGACGACGTCGCCAAGAGAACAGCCACGACAGCGAGACCGACTATCCATCGACCCACCGGACGACCAGCCAACCGCTTCAACGCCTCCTCGGCGGCCACGCCAAGTAACACCCCGACGGCAATGACGACGCCAGCCCCCGCCTTGTAGCCGCTTCGGAGCACAAACGTCGACGGCAATTGTTCGTAGGACTGAAGGAGGAGCCATCCGAGGGGCGGAGGCGAGAAGTAGGGAAACGTTCCCACCATGGCCGCCGCGCTGACGAGCAGGATCAAACCGAAGAGGACCCTCGGCCTCCACTTCGTCCAACCGACCGCCCAAAATGCCGCGGCCAGCGGCAGGAAGGTCACAATGATCATCAATGGGTTGACGAAGAAGACGCGTGCATAGCCAAGGGTCGCCCTGCCTGCCCACGTGAAGTAGAGAAGCCACCCTCCCAGCCCGCGGAAGCTCTCAAGCCAGCTCGAGCTCTGACTCACGGTGGCCGCCGACTCCGTGAGCGCGACAGTCCGACCGAGGCTCTGCGAGCCCGCCACGAGTTGCGCCATCGACGGCAGGAACACCAGCAGGGTGAGCGATCCCGCTCGTATCGCGAACGCGAACACCGAGCGAAGGGCAGCCTGCCGCGTGAGCCACAGGTACAGCACGAGCGGTAGCACCGGAAGAGCAGCGAACAGCAGAGCCGGGACGTTCAGCGACCCCGCCAGGAACACCAGGATGGCGGTGGCGGCAGCCCACCGCCACCGGGATGGCGTCGTCACGCCCCGGTACACGGCGAGAAGCAGCCATGGGGCAAGTGCGGCGTTGAGGAACAGCCACGATGGCAGGAGATAGCCCACGGTGAAGGGGGAGGCCACGAACCAGAGGCCGGCAAGCAGCGGAGCGAGCCACGAACGGGGGCGGAAGGCCCGACAGACGAGGGCCATGCCGATCCCACCCCCGGCGATCAGGGTGGCGTGAAAGATCCGCTGGGCGAGCCAGGGACTCGCCCCGAGCAGACGAACGAACCAGACATACGCGTATGTGGCCGGCGAGTATCCCTGGCGTGCACCACCGAGGTCGCGCCCGGAGATCCATGTGCTGAAGGTTTCCGAAAGAGCGCGCCCGGGATTCCAGTAGAGAACGAATCTGTTGTCGCTGACCCACCAGCCATGATTCGTCGAGAGTACGAGCGCCACTGCGGCTGCGACGATCACCGCAGAAACCGCCGCCATCGGTGGCAACCTCCGAGGAACGAGGCGGCTCACGGCGCTAATGTACTGGCCCGGGCCGCGAGGTCGCGACTCCGCAGCACCAGCGATACCACCCCAGCGACGGCGGTGCCCGCGACCCACGCGACCGCCGTGCCGGCGACCCCGTGGCTGCGGGTCAAGGCCAGGGCCAGAGGTAGGCAGGCGACTGACGCGGCAACGCCGATCGCGACCGAGAGGTACGGGCGCTCACGCGCACGAGCATCCGACATGCAGAGGACCACCACGCACCACGGGACGGCTCCGGCCATGAACCACGGCAGCAGTGCGGACGTCTCGGAGAAGTCTTGTCCGTAGATCACCGGGACAAGAAGGGCGACGAAGAAGGATGCGGCGAACGCCAGCACACTTATGGCGCCGACGAGCCGCACCGCCAAACGGAACTGGGCTCCCACATCGGCGCCACCTCGTCCGCCTTCGATCAGCATCGAATAATACGCGGCTTGAGGCACGAGGAAGATGGCTCCCATGATTCCCCAAGCCACGAAGAAAGAACCATATGTGTCCGCCGGCACATTGACGAGAACGATGACGGGCAGAACCACGATCGGAGCATTCATCGCCAGCGCGCTCACATACGCGAATCCTGCGAACTGCGTGAGACGCTGGCGATCCGTGAGACGGACACCCGTTCTGCGATCTCGTAGTGAGGCCACGAGAGCGAACACCGCCGCGACCACCCCGAAGGTGGCATCGGGGATCACCACGGCGAGGAACACACCGACTGACCCCATCGGCGCCAGTAGAACCAGCAGCAACAGCTTCATCACCGCCGCCGAGGAGACACGGCCGATGAGTAGACCACGCCTCTTCATAGCAGCCAGCCGCACATCGAGGATCTGGACGCTCGAGAGGGCGCCGCTCGCCAACACGAACAGGGTCAGCCCGCCGATCGCGTCGGCTGATGGTCGATCACGCAGCACGAGCGACCAGTAGATCGCGGCTCCGATCATGGTCGTACCGATCGTGATCAGCGCGGCGAGAACGTAGCGGAGCCTGTCCTGTGCGTTCCGCCGAACAGCGAACCGGCTGACCATGGCCACCAGACCGAAGTTCGTGAGGTACATGACGAAGTAGGCGGAACTCATCAGTGCCGCGGCCTGCCCGACGCTCGTGGCGTCGGTCGTGCGAGCCGCGGTGAGCCAGACGGCGAACCCACCCAGCGCCTGGATGATCATGGCGATGAGTATCGAAAGCGCGCTGCGGAGCAGATGCGCGTGCCCGGAAGCTGTCGCCCTGACCCGGCTGATCGCCCCCACAAGCCGGCTCGATGATTCGCTCTGCACCCTCGTCACGAACCAAACTCCTGCTTGTCGCAGCGACGTCCCGAGCATACCGACTGCGCCCACCGCCTCCGAGAACCATCCGGGAGCGAGTCATCGCCGAGAGCTGCAGAATGCCATCCGCAGCCCTGCGTCGATCCGAGCCTGTCTCTCCCTTGCCTAGTCGAGAACCGTGCCTCGCCGAGTCGGCTCGGCATACTCGACCCGGCCGTGTCAGCGCCGGTAGGAGTGAAGAAGGCTGGGCACGCGGCGCTACCGGGGACCACGAAGCAACGCATCGCCGCGAGGCTCGATCGCTGGGATGCGGTCCCTGTCACACCGCCGCCACTCGACCCCACCCTCGAGCGCTCCCTCCGCAAAGAATTCGAGCCTGACATCACCTACGTCGAACAACTCTGCGAAATCAGGCTCGAGCGCTGGAGGATTTCCGAATCAACAGAACGCTAGGTCCGCTCGATCAGCAACGGGTTCTGCAATGCCCGGTTGTTGGGACCGACGAAGACGCTCCCTGGTGCCGCAAGCCTCTCGTCCACCAAGAGGTCGAGCCGGAACGTGTCGGACTGGCAGGTACCGAAGTCAATGCCATTGACGCCCGAGTTCGAGTTGACCTTGAATGTTGCGGTGTTGCCTTCGACCACCAGACTCCCGTTATCGGGCGAGTCGACAGTGAGGGTGGCACGATTGATAGGGTGTGAGGTCGTGAGGCGAATCGTGTAGTCGGTGGCGGGAATACCGCTGCGCACCCGTGCGCTCCATCCGCTTGGATTGCCCCAGAAGAAGAAGCCCGCATCCGACGTCGCATCGAGTGCCATCGGCCTGCCGTTGTAGAGCTTCGGCCACTCACCCTGCTGACAGAGCTTGGCCGCAGCGTCTTCAGACTGCACCACAGTCGTCGGGGCTGCCACCCCACCGCCGTCAGAACCTGAGGAGGACCTTGCCACCACGACGACAGCTACGAGAACGACGGCAACAACGGCAATCGCTACCCACAGCACCCACCGTCGGGACCCAGCCTGACTCTCGGGCGACTCTGGCGTAGGCGACTCGGACTCCGACCAATCACCGGGGATAGGGGTCGGGTCAAACGGTCCGGTCACTCGTACCCTCCAACAACAATCGTTACAGCTAGGATAGCATCACTCGATCACCTACACGATCAAGTGCGTCTATTCGGGCGCCGAGAACAAACCGCCCTGGTCAGTTTTCGGGCGGCGTTCACAGCGGGCCATGGTGTTCGGCCAGGCTGGATCTTCGTCGTTCTGATGGGCTGACGATGACCGTCGGAGCATGCACAGCATTCAGATGCCCGCTGCGGCCGCAGGCTGCTGCCTCAAGCCACAGGAGTTCTCGCACGATGCAGTTGAGGTACTCCGCAGCTGATCCTGTTGCCTACCCCGGCATACTCAACTTCGGGGACGAGCTCAATCGGTTCATCGTCCCCAACCTGCTGCCGGGCTACTTCGACGCTCAGTACGAGGACGTCGATTTGCTCGGCATCGGAACGATCCTCGGGATGCTGGTTCCTCCGTCCGGGCCGGAACGCCAGACCATCGTCTTCAGTTCCGGCCTCGGTCTCGGAAGTGCCAAGGGAGGTTACGGGGTAGCGCCGAGGTCCAACTCGAACCTCGATGTGGTCTGCGTCCGGGGGCCCTACACCGCTGCGGCGATGGGGCTACCAGCGTCGAAGGCGGTGGTAGACGGAGCTGTGCTTCTTCGGCACCTCATCACCGACGCAGCGCCACCTGGTTCAGCTCCCGTCTTCGTGCCTCACATGTGGAGTGTCCTCGCCGGCGGTGGGGCGTGGGAACGAGTCTGCCGCGAAGCGGGTTTGCGCTACATAGATCCATTGACTGGTGACATCTTCGGAACCATCGATGCCATCCGGGGCGCACCCTTCGTGGTCGCTGAAGCAATGCATGCGGCGATCGTGGCCGAAACCTTCGGAGTTCCTTGGATTGCTGTCGCAACGAATCGGACGATCAACGAGTTCAAGTGGCAGGACTGGTGTCGATCAATGGGCCACGCCTATTCCCCGGTTCACCTCCCGAAGCTCTTCGCAAGTGAGAACGTGACGAAGGAGATTGCGAGGAGGCTACAACGCTCACACTGCCCCATGCCTCTCGTGAAGGCTGCAAGAGCCTACGAGCGAACTGTGGGTGCCCGTCGCTTCCGCGATGCGCATGCCGGCCTGAAGGCGATCATGACCTCCAGCGACTTCGTGCAACCCGACGAACGGCTCCTTGCGACTCGTCTTGATCAGCTGTTCACTTGTCTGGACGACATTCGAGCACGGTATCCGCTTGCCTGATGCCCGAGTCGAAGTCCGGCTGGGGGAGCGACGAGGGCGGAGAAGTCCTGCCACTTGAGTGGCGATGTCGTTGGTGGCCTCGAAAGCAGCCCAGACCAATAACCGGCTCTTCGGAGTTCAGCGGGGTGTGACCGTGGCGAGTAGGTCCCAGTTGGGTCGGCCGGCGTAGAGCAGGACTCGGATCCGATAGTGGCGGAACTTGCGGAGTCCGAACCCGATCCTCTTGATGCGCTTGATGAGGTTGTTCGTCGCTTCGGTGGGTCCGTTCGTGACGTGGGCGGTGTGCCAGGCAACGATGTGGTCGCGCCAGCGGCGTAGCGTCCCGGCGAGCGAGCGGACCTCGGGTGGCATCGACTCGTCGGCCATGTCGACGATGAGCTCGTCGATGAACTCGCCGGCTTGGTCTGGATCGGTGATGGCGTAGAGGCTGCGGATGGTCTCCTTGGCGTGCCAGGTCATCCGGACCTCGCCGTTAGGGTCGCCGGCCTCGAGCAAGCTGTCGAGCTTGGTGTTGCCGTTGTCGTCGAGGCGTTCGTGGCCCTTGGTGAGTAGCCGTCGGGACCGGTAGAGCGGGTCGTCTTTGCGGCCCCGATGACCGAGCGTGTCGTTCTGGACGCGGCGTCGGCACTCGTCGAGCTTGGTGTTGGCGTGCTTGACGACGTGGAACGGGTCGGCGACCTGGGTGACGTGGTCGAGGCTGTCGTTGAACACCTTGCGGTACGGGCCGGACATGTCCAACACGCCGTAGCGGATGGCCTTGCGCCACGCAGCAGGCCGGGCGTCGATCCACTCCGAGACGACCTTGGCGGTGCGGCCCTCAATGACCTCGACCAGCCGGCTCTGCTGGCCCGGGCGGCCGACGTCAACGACTGACGTGCACCACTGCTTGTGGTGTCGAGGCCCCTCACGGAAGAACAGCGTCTCGTCCAAGCCCAACGCGTCGACGTCGCCGACCCGGTCGGTGTCGGCGGCCAGGAGCGCTTCGCCGTACGCGACAACGGCGTCGTTCACGGTGTGCCAGTCACAGCCCAACTCGACGGCGACCTCGTTGACCGACCGTCCAACCCGGCCGACCTGCACTGTCGCCCACCGCCCGGCCCGATCCGTCAACGCAGCCCGCGGCCACGCAATCCGCGGGTCAACGATCGTCCACGACCCCGCCGGACACGCTGCCTGCGCGCAGCGCCACCGGTGCTTGTGCCACACCAACCGGGTCGGCCGCCCGAAGCACGGCAAGTCCACGAACTCGACCGCGGGCCGGTCCTTGACCTGGGCGCGGACGCCGCACTGGCGACACCAACCCTGATCGATCCGGGACTCGACATGCACCCGAATCGGGCAGCCAGGTTCGTCGTGCACGCCACGGACGTTCACCTCAGGCAAGCCGACCAGCAGCTCGCACACGCGCGTAGGGTTGGACTCCACAGGGGCTCTCCGGACTCGATCGGCGTAGGAACCACCGATTCTGTTGAGTCCCTGTGCCGCGCCCGCAAACGCTCAGCTCACCGCCACCCCGCCCAGATCCGAAGAGCCGATTTGCCCTGCCCGTCCGCAATGTCACCCGCGGGCTTGTTGTCAGCACGCTCGACGGCTCGTAGATCGCCTGGTAGACGGACTCCGGCGCCAGGTGGAGGTCTGGGCGACCGGGTCGAGATCCCGTGCACGTACGCCTCCATCACCACTGCGTAGAGGGCCTGGTCGATGCGGCGGCGCGGCTCGAGGATCTCAGGAAAGAACGACCCCTTGCGCAGCTTCGGGATCCCCAACTGCAGATCACCGGCCTTGGTCGACAGCACCCGAGGCCGGTGCCCGTTGCGATGCGTGGTGCGAGCATCGGCGCGTTCTTAAACGCCGGCACCGATCTTCGCGGAGACCTCCACCTCGATCAGCTGTTGAAGGGCCCACCGGGCGAGCTCGCGGACCAGGTCGGTCCCCTCGCCGGTCGTGAGCGCGTCGAGCAGGTCAGAAACGGCAGAATCATCAAGAGCCACCGGCGTGTTCTCCTTGGTGTGCACTTGTCGGTACACACCGAGCATCACGCCGGTGGCTCAACTGCCGGTGGACCCAAACCCCACCACGCCAGGGGACTCATGCTCCCGTCGCTACCTGCAAGCGAGAAGTGCAACGCAGCCTTCGATCACCGCGGAGGGGCGGAGATCTCAGCAATCCAATTAGTGGTGTCTCGACCTTGACGGATGAATCCTCGGACGACACAGCGCTCTCTCGTCCCAAAGCTCTCCGGAATCGAGAGGTCAACTGCATGAAATGACCGCTCGTTCGGCGCGAAGGCCAGAAAACTGTTCGGCACTGCCGGCACCACTTTGACCAGATCGAACCGACTCCACTGATACCAGTTTCGAGTTGCGCCCAGCCCTAAGGCTAATCCGATTCGACTGCGTTCAAGTGTTTGATAGAAACGTTTTGGTAAAAACTCTATCCCCCGAGCAAGCCACGTGATTGGCTTCAGACGTTCGACCCTCACTCCGGGCTTAGGACGGCAAAGAAACGTCCCGAACTGGGCAAGCTCATCGGTACTCGTGAGGTAGGTCTGGAAGGTCACGATCTTGCTTGGGACGTCAGGGTGGGGGGCAATCGCATACCCTGGCAAGTCGATCTGAAGATCGAAGACCGTTGAGTAGTCGGTGGCACCGTTCGCGAAGTAGGCACGCTTCGCCGCAGGAATTGCGGGTGTCTTGCTGCCCTCTTGTGCTGAGAAGGCGTCGAGGAGCGCCCGCGCGAACGCAGGAGAGCTGAACGCCTTGTGGATGACCCCAAGCACGCCGTCATCGGCCTGCATGCCAAGATAGGCATATCCGAAGTCCGAACGGCCCCCTCTACCCGTCAAGGAGTACCCGGTTCCCGGATAGCTGACCTTGGTCAACTCGGACTTCGGAGGGATCGCTATCAACGCTGCTTCATAAAGGGCGCTCGGGAGTAGCTCTTGGATAACGACATGAGGAAACGGGTCCTGTACTACCGGGGCCGCGAGGACTTTCGCCACGATCATCTCGACGAGTTCCACTTCTGTCCACCTCATTAGGCTACGCCCTTCATCCGAAGCTGACGAAGAGCCCGGGTCAGACGACGACCCCTGGAAGTGAGCGGGAGCACCTCGGGCACGTGCGGCGACGACGTCACGACTTGGTAGAGCGACCGACGATCAGGTGTGCTTCCCAATCCACTCGGATCGCGAAGAAGGTGAGCCAGTAGGACCGTCGACACCCCGGACTCCTCCAGCCAATCGACATGAGCTCGCTTTTCGGACTTGGACTCCCCGGTGTACTCGTCGAAGAGAAGCAGACTCCCGGTGCGTAGCAGAGGCGTCAGCCACTGCAGTGCACACAGAGTCGAGGAGTAGAGGTCTGCGTCCAGTGAGGCCAGAGCGACGGGTCCCACCTCATCGGCGAGGTCGGGCGTGAGTGAGTCCTCGAAGTAGCCCTGCACGATGCTCACTCCGAGCAATCGGGGTGGCTTGCACGCAAAGGTGCCGGGCGCAAGATTCTCGTACTGCTCGCTCAAGCCCTCGAAGGAATCGCACGCGTAGAGCCGCTTGCGCGGACGGAGCGCCCGAACGATCTCCTCAGTCCACATTGCGCGCCGGAGGTTTCGGGTCGATGACCCGTCGGCCACGCCAAACTCGATGATGTTTCCAGGAAGGCGGTACGCGCTCCGAACCGCAAGATCGAGAATCGCATTGCGCTCGACCGGAAGAATCCGCCCTGACAGCTCGGACCACTGAACACCTTCAACGAACTCCGACTCTGGTGACACCCACGACCCCTGGTTGCGTAGCCCTTCGAGGCCATTAAGGGTACTCGCGACGGAGTGCGACAGTGCGCCGATGAGCGTCTCGTGGATCCCAGTCGGGACCAGGATGCCGACTCACCCAGCGGGAACCGAAAGGAGAGAGATGACCGCCGTCGGTCAGCCGCTGCTGCCTACACCCCACTGACCGCGGAGCGGCATCATCGTCGAACAGACTCGGCAGGCGTGAATCCGAGGAGTGAATCGGACTGGGTTCCCCGGTGTCGCTCGCCAGCGTGATGGGACCACCGTTTCGCCAGTGGCATGGGACCGTGTCGGGGTCTTCTGCGTCGGCGGGGTGATGATGGTGGCCGCCGCTGCGGGCGTCACAGGCGGCG
>Ga0335398_10010659_pt1 | contig 10417 bp, 6 predicted proteins | sample BON03_FD_205742 | JGI IMG/M metagenome (GOLD analysis project Ga0335398, IMG submission 205742) | Freshwater microbial communities from Lake Bonney liftoff mats and glacier meltwater in Antarctica - BON-03 (spades assembly) (version 2) | ecosystem: Environmental > Aquatic > Freshwater > Ice >... | reverse complement strand
ACTCGATAAGCGATAAGCCAACCAAGCAATGGAATTACTCTTACCCGAACCTGCGGAATGTTGTATCAAATAATTTTTACCAATACCAACATTCAACACTTTATTGCCAATGCTTCTTACTGCATCTAATTGATGGTATCTTGGAAAGATCAATTTCTCTTTCTTATAGATTCTCCCTTCTACTTCAATTTCTTCGGTTTGTAAATGCACAAAGCCTTGAACGATTTCCATCCAACTATCTTTTTGCAAAATATTTTCCCACAGGTAAGCGGTTCGGTAGCCATTGGAATTTTGTGGATTGCCTTTTCCGTTGTTCGCTCCCTTATTGAATGGCAACCAATAGGTTTTACTGCCATCTAATTTGGTGGTCATAAACACCTCGTCTTGGTCGACAGCAAAGTGAACCAAAGCCCGTTTCTTAAATGCAAAAATAATTTCTCTGTTATCTCTTGTTGTGCTGTATTGCTTTAAGGCATTGCCAACATTCTGCCCTGTGAACTGGTTTTTAAGTTCTAAAGTGGCTACAGGAATACCATTGAGCGAAAGCAATACATCAACGGAATTTTTAACCTTGGTGCTGTAATAAATTTGTCGGTAAACTTTCAGATTGTTTTTGTTGTACAAATCCACAGCATCAGGATTAAGACTTGAAGCAGGCTGAAAATATGCCAGCTGAAAACGTACCCCATAATCTACAAAGCCATTGCGAAGCACATCCAAGCTACCTCGTAAATCCAATTCTTTGTATAGTCTTTGAATGACCCGATTAATAGCATCTGCTCCATGAATGGCAGAAATCTTTTCCCATCGTTTGGGCTGTGATTCTTGTAAGAATTTAATCACTTCGTATTTGAACATTCCCAATTCGGGGCTGTAATCGGGTGCGTTGCCATCGGTATAGCCACCCTTTTCAACAAGCGATTGCACCAAAGCAGTTTCAAATGTATTTTCGGTGGTTATGTTCATGCTTTCTTTTTTAGATATCGTGAAACTGAAAAAGAGCTATCTATCTGCATATCAATAGATAGTGTTATTTCTTTTTCACTTTTCTTTTTCATTTCTTTTTTTTTCTACCAAAAAATACTTTCGATAAGTTTTTGAACCTTCAGTTCCAATATCACCGCTTTCGACTAGTTATGGCTGATGGTGATAAACCTACCGAAAAAGTCAAACCACGCAAACGCTCTAAGGTATCGTTAATGTCTTTTTGCGTTATGTTTTGATTAACAGGCGGCTCTTGGGTTTTGTCGTCAAAACCAATGATGATTTTTCCGCCTTGCGCATTGGCAAGGCAAACACAAGTTTTTGACAACTCTTTAAAACCCTTTTCACCGGTTCTAATTTTCTGTAAGCCTTTATATTCTATTACCTGTGTTTCCATAGTTTACTCATATTACTTTCACTTTCCCCGTCACCACTTCACTGATCAATGCCGTGCGGTATTCGTTTAATAATTCAATCAGTTGCTGGGTTTTGGCTTTCTTGGTATCTATGCGAGCATATTCGGTTTCTATGTGGCGGACTATGGATTGTTGTTCTTTGTGTGGAGGAATAATAAATTCAACCTCTCGTAATTTCTCAACGGTCAAATGAGCAATACTAATTCTATTGACAATTAAATCAAATGCACCTTTCTTCCCAAAAAGGTAAAACTGATTAAGAAAATATCTTGGTTCACAATTTTCATGCATTGTAACTTTATGCACTGAGTTTTGGATGTAGCACTCATCTAATTCATTTTTCCAAATACAAGTTCTTCCAACATCACCTCCTTCACTTACTAATAGATCATTATAAAATAATTTCAGCTTTGGAAGCTCATTTTCTGTAAACCACATTTCTTTCACATCAGACACATCAACATTTAGCCAGCCAATATTAGCAGCCCTTAAATAAGGCTTTAAAAACATTTCGCCTTTATCTTCTTTTGTTAACATTTTACCAAGTTTTATTTCGGCCACATACTTCAACCTCTTTACCTCCCAATGCTCAGGAATTTCCCCCAACCATTCAATGCCTGAATCTTTCATTTTTGTTGAGACGTTGCATGCAACGTCTGTACTTGGGATGCCTTTGGTAACGGCTTGGTTGATGATGGCGGTTTTTTCTTCTTCGTAAAGTTCGAGTAATCGTTTTTTGTCGGTTATCAATTCGTCTATCTCGGCTGTTTTGCGGTCTAGGTAGTGGGCGATGGCGGTTTGTTCTTTTAAAGATGCGGCAACAGCAAAAGGTATTTGGCTTAATACTTCCTGTGTCATACTTGGCACTGCTGAACCATATTTATGTAGATCAAATTTTATGGTTTTACATAAATAATAAAATAGCTTGGGATTAACGTTAGGTTTAATTTCCGTGAAATATGCTGTATCAACCGACCAAAAGGGACTTTCAATAAACTGAGGTTTGTCAATTGTTCCCTTTCGTCCTAAAATTACAGAAGGTCCAACATGCAAATAATGATTTGCTCTACCAAAAACTCCGCCAGTGCCAATTATTGGAAACTCTCCATTTTCATCCCATACATTTTTGTGATCTTGACCATTACAGATTTTAGCCAACCGTTTTAAAGTTTTCACCTCCCAATGGCTTGGAATCTCTCCAATCCATTCAATGCCACTGTCTTTATAGGTTTCGTATTTTTTCATTGTCTGAACCGTTGATTTATTGGATTCTGGGATTTCGTTGATTGGAATTTTTCAGTTTTTTTTCGATGGTTAGTCTCTTGAACTCCAAACTGGTAGAGCCAAAATTGATAAGAAGACCTATTTCGATTTGATAGGCTTCCAGATAGTTGATGGCTTGTGCCAGATGTACCTTTTCTAATTGTGTAGTGGCTTTCAATTCAACCATCACTTTATCCTCCACGAAGAAATCGACCCTTCTTGTTCCAATTTGATCTCCTTCATAGAAAATATCCATTTCCATTTCTCTCTGAAAAGACAATCCTTGTTTTGCCATCTCAATAGCCAAGGCACGCTGGTAAATTACTTCTTGGAAACCATTGCCTAAAGTGGAATGTACCTTCATGGCACTCCCGATGATGGCTTTCGTGATAGTTGAATGTTTATACTCTTCCTTAATCATATCAATCCATTAATCATTAAAAATCAGCGGTTCAGACGTCTTTTCTTCCAAAGCTAAAATATCGGCTTTGATGTTTGCCAATGGTCGCAAGGGTTTAAACTCATAGAAATATTTGGTGAAATTGATTTCGTACCCAACCTTGGTTTTGTTGTGGTCAATCCATGCATCAGGCAAGTGTGGCAACACTTCTTGTTTGAAGTATTCTTCAATGGTTTGTTTACGAAAAGGAGACGCATGATCCTGTGGAGACGGAGCTTGCTCCATCTTTACAAGGAAAGGGATGTTTTCATAGTCCCTCAAAGAAGTATCAGGCTTGGGTTGTCCTTTGCTTTTTACCACTTGTGGAGACGGAGCATGCTCCGTCTTTACCTTCAATGGTTGTTCTACCGTTATTCTCCAATAACCAAAGAATTCATTAGGTAGGATTTTACAAAACTCATTTTCTTCAAAATTGCCGTACAGCTGCGTAATAAAGCCAATTCCTTTTGTGTTGCCATTCTCTGCAATTTTCTTTCGCTTGTTGCCCAAGCTTCTATCCATTTTTTGCCAAAAGCGGTTTTCTTTTTGCAGAGACGTTGCATGCAGAGACGTTGCATGCAACGTCTCTGCACCCGTCTCTGCACCAGCTCCTGTGGCGTTAATCAACTGCACTTTACCACTTCGCTCTGCACTTTTGCTGTTGGTTACAATCCAGATGTAGGTGCTTATCCCTGTATTGTAAAACAGTTGGTCGGGAAGGGCAATCACGGCTTCCAGCCAATCATTTTCTATAATCCATTTTCTAATATTGCTTTCGCCACTTTCGGCAGCACCTGTGAACAAAGGTGAACCATTGAACACAATCCCAATGCGTGTACCACCCGACCTGTCTGCCGATGAGGCAGGTTTCATTTTGGAAATCATGTGTTGCAGAAAGAGCAAAGAACCGTCATTGATTCTCGGTAAGCCCGCTCCAAATCGTCCGCTCATGCCTTTGCTGTCTGCTTCGGTAGAAATGATTTTTTGGGCTTTTTTCCAGTCCACACCAAAAGGCGGATTGGAAAGCATGTAATCAAATTTTTCATCTTCCAGACCGTCCACGGTAAAGGTGTTTCCAAACTTGATATTGCTCGGATTTTGCCCTTTAATCAGCATATCTGATTTACAGATGGCATACGATTCAGGGTTGATTTCCTGCCCGAATACTTTTAGTTCTGCTTTGGGGTTGAGCTCTTTTACATATTGTTCTCCAACGGAAAGCATTCCGCCTGTTCCGCAAGCAGGGTCATAAAGCGTTTTTACAATACCGTCCTGGGTTAAGATATCTTTATCTTCAATGAATAGAACATTTACCATCAATCGAATGACTTCTCTTGGTGTAAAGTGTTCACCTGCCGTTTCGTTTGATTGTTCCGCAAATTTCCGAATGAGTTCTTCAAAAGTGTAACCCATTTCCATGGAATCCATGTCGGTCAGGTCAATTTCCTGAAAGGATTTAACTACGCGAAAAAGAATGTCAGCTTGCGGGCCGTCCATGCGGTCGATCTGATCGTCAAAATTGAAGTACTCAATAATTTCTCTTGCACTGGTCGAAAAGCCGTTGATGTAGTTTCTAAGGTTTACAGAAACATTGTTTGGGTCGGCAATAAGTTTATCAAAGTTGAATTGGCTCCTGTTGTGGAAATTGAATCCTGCAATTTTATTGAGTGCAATGTCTTTGGCACTTTCTTTTAGCGAATCCACTTTTGGTAGGTAATCGAGAACTTTCTGTTTGGTTGGTTCGAGTACACAATCCAGTCGTCTTAGAACTGTCATTGGAAGGATTACCTTTCCATAGTCCGACTGTTTGTAATCTCCTCTCAGTAAGTCTGCAACTCTCCAAATCAGGTCGGCTTTTTCTTTAAAGTTCTTCATTTATTGTCTTTTATTGTTTGTCAATGTTACTATTCTGTTTCTGTCGAGCGTTGGCGAAAATTCAAGCTCTTTTGGTTTTTTGTTTGGGCTTTGCGTGTCGGCAAAAACCAAATGTGCTTGAATGTGCGTTGGCTTTTAGCATGTTGCCTAACGTACGGCTAAAGTGCACAGTGCACTTTATTCGCCATACAACGATACGTCAATCTAACAAGGTTTTTATGTTTTTAAAAGAATTTATTGTAACATGTGTATAAATTTTGGTGGTTTTGCTGGAATTATGTCCCAGTAACACTTGGATGTTTCGCAAATCTATTCCGGCTTCAAGCAAATGGGTGGCAAAACTATGCCGGAGCATATGGGGGTACAAAGTTTTGGTTATGCCGGCTGTTTTGGTATATTTTTTCACAAATTGTTGTACACTACTGCTGCTGTACTTTTCTCCAAAATAAACAAAATTGGTAAAGGATGCCCGGATTTACAAAGAAATCGGCGAGGCCCCTGTTTATCTCTGAAAGGACGGTCAACAAACATATGCAGAACATTCTCAAGAAAGCAAAGAGCAAAAACAAGTTCCACCTGCTGAATAAAATTACAAGAAAGGTGAGGTCGGCATGAAATCAGGGAAAAACACAAAGAAAACTAACTAATTGTTAGGTTATTTATTAAAGGTTTAGAAACTAATAACTTAGCCAAATTAAAGTAAGTTTTCATTTTTCCACTTGCATCACTTATTATCTTACCCTATTAAAAAAATCAGAAGGGATAAAATAGCTATTCCAATATTATTACGCATTACTCATACCCTTCAAAATTCTTTTTTTGTGGATTATGGATAGTTTTAATTGAGGCAAGGTAGGTTCGATCGGTTAGTTACTGATTTCGAACTATTGACTCATCAACAAGATTGTCATAAAAAAGTTGTCCTTTTTCCGTCATATAGGGCATAAGAAGCTGCCAAATATGCCCGGACATTCCACCCTTCATTTTCTTAGCGTTAGCATCGGAAAGTAATTCTTCCTGAGAAAGCCAAAAAATAATGATGATGCGAATGGATAAAAGAAGGTGTTCGATGCTATCTTCGGTACTTTTGATAAAAAAACCATCCTCAATGGCCCGCTTAAGCATGTCTGCCATTTGTTGTTTTCGGACCTTCAGGGTGTTTTTTAGAAGCCTGTCGTTTTTTGGGTAGGAACGAGATATTTCCAAAACGTCAAGATTAAAAAATCGAAATTTATATTGAAAGGATTCCAAATGAAGCAGAAGCCGGTGAATCTGTTCAAAACTCACCGAAGTCGGGTCTGCTGAAGTATAGGAATCGGACATTTCTGCTCTCATTTGCTTGTAAATGGCAAGCAAAAGGGCTTCTTTATTTTTAAAATGATAGTCTAGATTTCCATAGCTTATTCCCATCTCTGTAGCAATGTGCCTGCTGGTAATATTTTGAATGCCATTTTTATTAAACAATGCTACGGCAGTATCAAGAATCCGCTGCTTGGTATTTGTTTTGCTCTTTTTTTTCATTTTTACTGGTTAATCGGATTTTTGAACATATGATGAACCATCGGAACAAAAGTAAAAAAACTCAGGTAGTAACACTAAACTAATAATCCTTTACTTTCCCAACGTATCGGTGATTTTCTTATTTTTCCAACCAAAGCTATTTTGTTTGCCTTGATTGTAAAGGGCAAGCATTGGTACATTCCTTTCCTGTTAAGGACTTGGTGTATCTGCATCTATTGTTGTGACTACTTTAATGCCAAGCTGATCTCCGTGCCGGGTTGCATGGAAATGAGCAACGTGTTACCTTCCCATTGAATATCACTACTACCCTGAATAGCAATATTTCTTCCAGGAAAGGGATTTACAAGGCGGATTTTACCCCCCACTTCCGAGTAAATGGTTACTTTTTCTACTTTTCCCTCAACCTTGTTCGCAGAAACCAGGAAGGCCCCTTCGGTCCGTAGTTTTTCAAACCCAACCGATTCCCATTCTTCTGGAATAGCGGGGAAAAGGTGAACACTACCCGAATGACTCTGGATCAGCATTTCCTGTATGCCTGCAGCAAAGGCAAAATTTCCTTCCAGGGTGAAAGGTCGATAAGTCATGTTCGACTTACCGGTTCCTGATTGGTCCCCGTTTACATGGAAACTGTTTGGCAATACAAAAGAGGAGGCAAAATCTTTTAAAGCCTTTGCTGCACCATTTCCATCTCCAGCCCTTGCTTTAAGATTTCCTAGCCAGGCAAAAGAATAGCCCGTCCAGTTTGAAGAGCCCAATTCATCTAAGTGGCTAATTGTATTGTTGATTATCTCCTCGTCTTTTTCCCCATTGGATAGATCTATCAGGCCTAGGGGATGAATGGCCATTATATGGGAAAAATGGCGATGGGATTCCTGTAAGGCGTGGCCTGGAGCTACCATAAGCCCTGTTTCGTCAGTGGCATAATAGGGCCAATCAGCTAATATTGTATTCCATTCTTCAGCTTCATCCGTATATCCGAGTTCCATTGCCAGTTCATTAGCGGTAGTAAAAGTCCAGCGCACCAGGGCAAGATCATAATTGGTCATTTGATCAAACCATGCCCTGGCATCGTTATTATGGATCTCGGGACTGGAGGACAGTGGCAGTTTTCTTTTTCCATCTTTTCCCTGGACAGAAAGCTCCTTAAAAAAAACGGCGACCTCCCTGATCCATGGATACGCATCGTTTTTCAGAAATTCCCTATCCATAGAATACCTCCAATGCAGGTAATAATGATGTCCCAACCAGGCACTTATGGTGGGGCTAAAAGCATATTGTATCCAGCCGCCCATGGGATCTCCCTCCAGGGTGGTTACCCCAGGCACGTTCAATCCATTGGCACCATAATATTCTCTCGTGTATTTTTTAAAGGTGGGTTTGTGTTGATTGAGCCAGTCCAAAAAGCCTTGTTCAAGATCCAGGTGGTTACCTGAATAAGTTGGCCAATAGCTTAACTGAGTATTGAGGTCATGGTGGAAATCACCTTTCCAGGGTGGCAACTTACCGTTGTCCGCTGTCCAGATGCTTTGCAGAGAAATCGGTGGAGCTCCTTGTCTGGCAGCAGCGCCAAGCTTATACATATCCATATAATATTGCTTCTGTAAAAGTGTATCGGGAAGGTTAATGGAAGAGGCTTTCCAAAAAGAATCCCACCAGACAAGGTGACTTTCCTGGTACACGTCCATACCTTTAGAAAAAGCCTTAGCGGTAACATCCGAGGCTGCAGCTGATGCCTCTTGAATATTCTTCTCGGAGCTAATACTCCAGCTTCCCTCAAGGCGGTCTCCATTATTATTCCACCTTGTATTCACCTGAAAATGGAACCCATCCCATCCTTCCTGCTCATAGGTAATTGCATTTTCTTCTTGTGAAAGCTTTCCTGGGGGATAGGCTAACTTTCTCAGGTCCTGTCCAATGACTGGATTCTGGCCTTCTACTGTACCGGTTCCAACATACGAAGGTGGGACAACCTTTGGCAACAGTTCAGTTTTTAGGTTTTCAAAACGATACCAACCAATGGGTTCCGTGGCATGAACAAAGGTCCGAAGTACCGTACCGTTTTTCCATCGAATTACACAGGAGGCTTTTTGTAGGTTCAATTTAACGGATGCCACTTCTCCTAATCCGGAAATATCAAATTCAAGGGCAGCACCCGGAATTTTGGAAGGGCCGGCAAGGGTATCATAAGGCACATCGAATTGTCTTTGAACGGCACCATACTGGTTAGCTACCCATTGTTTTTTTACCCAGCTGAAATCATATTTTTCAAAATCAAGATTTTCCATTTTTCTCAAATCCCAAAGATCTGCCCTATCAAGAGAAAACCTCAGCTTACCTTCCTTTTGCCAGACAAGGGCTCCCAGAGTAGCGTTACCCAATGGAATGGCTTCATCCCAGGTCTGGGCCAGTTCAGGGAAAGAAAGTTCCATATAAAAAGGTGGGAGTTGTTGTTTTTCCTTGTCTTTACAGCTTACCATTAAAAGCAAACAAAATAGGGTGGATGCAAGGCTATATCCAAGTAGTTTTTTGAATTCCATTATTTTTTAGGTTGATAGGAAGGGTTGGCGTACGGCAATTGTACAGCCATTTCCCCCATCCAGTTTTGCAATTTTTTATTTAATTGGGTTCTTTTTCCCGGAAATTTGTCAGTTAGTTCGCCATCTTCGCTCGTATCTCTTTCCAAATTAAACAATTCGCTCTGTTTGCTTTCAAAAAAATAGATAAGTTTATAGTCCCCATTCCTTATTGCTGCAGAAGGTCTGCCTCCAAGTCCTCCGCTGTAATGGGGATAATACCAAAACAGGGGTCTGTTCGCTATACTTTGGCCACTTAAAAGGGGTTTTAGGCTGACCCCATCCTGATGCTGTTCTGGAATTGGCATTAAACCGGCCATGTCGAGAATGGTGGGATAAAGATCGGTTCCAGTAACAGAAACCTCACTTTCGCTACCTGCCGCTATGATTTCAGGCCACCGGAAAACCAAAGGGACTCGAATGCCCCCTTCATACAGATAGCCTTTTCCTGTCCGAAGGGGTGCATTGGAAGTGGGTATTTGATCCATTATGTTGCTGGTGGCCATACCGCCATTATCAGAAGTGAAGATGACCAGGGTGTTCTGGTCTTGCCCAGTTTGGGAAAGGGCTTCCATAAGCCTTCCGATATTTTCGTCCAGACTTTCCACCATTGCTGCATAGGTAGGATTGTCGGGATGATTTTTTATATAGGTTTGATTTTCCTGATCGAATCCTTCTCCTTCAAACTGCATTTGACGGCGCTTTTCCTGGTATTGTTTTACTTTTCCCGGCTTGCCTTGCAGGGGCAAATGAACCGTATAATAAGAGAGGAAGGCAAAAAATGGTTTCTCTCCTTTCTGTGAAATAAACGCTATGGTCTCATCGGTAAGCCGATCAGTAAGGTACTCCCCATCGGGTCCATCAGGCAGTTGCGGGTTTTTATAGGGTGAGAAATATCCACCAGCGGGGTGTCCGGTATGGTTGCCACCCACATTTACCTCAAATCCATGATTTTCTGGATAATCAATCTCTTTTTCGCCCAAATGCCATTTTCCAGCAAAAAAGGTGGCATATCCGTTTGACTTAAATGCTTCCGCTATCGTTGTTTCCTTTGGGTCCAGAAATAATTTGAAGGGATGCGATGCTAGTTTTTGGTCAGGATGGGGGCCGTAATGGCGGTTGCCAGGGATATAGTCTGTTAGGTTTAATCTGGCAGGGTACTTTCCCGTCATAATGGCCGCCCTGGAAGGAGAGCAAATGGGAGATGCTGCATAGGCATTTGTAAATACCATACCCTCCGAGGCGAGTCTGTCAATATGTGGTGTTTCATAAAAGCGGCTTCCGGTATAGCCCAAATCATGATTGCCTAAATCATCTACAAGGATAAAAAGGATGTTTGGCTTCTT
>Ga0335398_10010656_pt1 | contig 10420 bp, 7 predicted proteins | sample BON03_FD_205742 | JGI IMG/M metagenome (GOLD analysis project Ga0335398, IMG submission 205742) | Freshwater microbial communities from Lake Bonney liftoff mats and glacier meltwater in Antarctica - BON-03 (spades assembly) (version 2) | ecosystem: Environmental > Aquatic > Freshwater > Ice >... | reverse complement strand
GGCATTGAGTAATTCTGCCGCTCAGTACGGTGGTAGTGACAGCGTGTTCATGGCTGGTGCTGACATTCGTTACCACTGGTTCAGTTACGCGTGGGTCGGCCAGATCACAGAACTCACTGGCGCCCAACCTTTTGTCGTTTTGACTCGTGTACTTCCGATTGTGGCACTGATTGCAACCGTGGCGGTTGCGCTCACGTGGACGCGTAAGCTCGTTGTTTCAGCGAATTTGGAATCGGCGCGCTTTACCCGAGTACTGCCGTGTCTTGTTGTTGCCCTGATCGTTACCGGCGGATACCTAGGCGCCCTTAACGGCACGATCTTGAACTTTGATTCACCGTCACAGGCCCTGGGGACTGCGTGGCTCATGGGGCTGATTCTGGTTTTCTTTGTGATTGTTGAAGCAAGCCGAAATGAAAATCCGCGCTTCCTATTCGCTGGACAAATTGTTCTTCTGGGCTTGCTAGCCGGTGTTGTGACCGGGGCGAAAGTGAGCACGGGGGCCCTAGCTGTTGTGGCGATCGGTTTCGTTGCTGTCATGGGTTCGCTCGTGCGCGCCAATTGGGCAAAGTTGGCTTGGATTGCTCTTGTTGCCGTTGTCATCGGTTTTGTGGTCGTTTACTTCACGGTAATTGCCGGTAGTGCAAGCCCTGGCGACTTGAAATTCTTGTCTTGGTTCTCCAGAGCCTCAACGGTTCAAGGTCTGAATTCAAGCCCAGGAACTCGCGGAGTGATTCTGGGAACACTTGGGCTGACCCTGGCAATAGCTGCTCGCTGGGTTGGTGGAGTGTGGTTGCTGCGTGATCGTTCGTGGCGAACAAGGCCAGAGACCTTCCTAGGGATTGGGATGGTTCTCGGGAGTGTTGTTCCGCTGTGGGTATTTAGCCAGGGACTCAATGAAACTTGGTTTGCTCTTTCCGCGTCTGCGCCACTGTCAGTGTTAGGAGCCTTCGGCGTTTGGCTCGCGTGGAATTCACTAGGCCTTGGTGTTAAGCCTGCAGTGTTTTTACTCGCGGTTGCGCTCCTCTCGCTCTTGCTGGTGTCCTTTGTTTGGACCGACCAAGTGTGGGAAAGTGGATTTGGTCGATTCTGGGCGCCGTGGCTTGGTTACCTCGTGTCACTGCTCGCTGGGTTCATTGTCGCGATTCTTGTCCGAGAAAAGAAGTTGGTCACGTTGCTGGTTGTCGCAACGACAGTTCTCACCCTGCAAGCGTCTGCAGCCCGTGTTGTGCCAATCGTCGGATCGATACTTGGCGGGGCTCGAGACGGTGCCGGGGTCACAACATCAGAGTTAGCGGATATTTCTGTCACTGAAAGCCAAAGCGTTACGGTGGTTAATGAAGTTGTTGCAACCGAAGAATTAGTCATTGATCCCGAAGCGGAGCAACAATCTGACGAGCAGGTCTTGAATGAAAGTGTCGCAGCGGTTGCCCCGGGGGTTGCGGTTATAGACCGCGGCTGGTCACAAGATGAAATTGCTGCCGCTAATTATTTACAAGCGAATGCAGCCTCAAGTGATGTAATTGTGACTAATGAAACCCAAGGTTTTATTGTTCCCGCGCTCACGGGTCTGCGAAGTTACATCACTGGAGCGGCCTATCAAGGCACCTACGGGGACAAGGAAAGTGTTGCTGAGATACCGCATCGCATCGAACTCTCCCGCCGGTTTATTGCTTCCCCGAACGTGGAGGATTTGTCAGTATTGTGTGCCGCGGGCGTCAAGTGGATCTGGGTGAATAAACTTCTAGATCCAGGATTCGCAGGAACACCGTTTGGCATCAGTGTTGTTTCGAATACCAGTGTTGAGCTGGTCGAAATTCAATCGTGTGGGGGATAGGGGAAAATGAACCGCGTCAAGTCAAGTTTTTCACTGTGGTCTCTCGTCACTCTTGCTCTGGCTGTGCCGGTGTGGATTATGGTGTTTCGAGGCTCCGTCCTTGGCCGTGAAGTTGACGGTGGAATCTTTCTCTCGATCAGCGACGGCCTTGCAAACGGGCTTAATCGCTACACAGATCTGTGGGACAACAAGGACCCTTTCTTTGGTGCATTAATGGCAGGGGCCTCTCACTTGTCCCCAACGCTCCCCTTCTTCATGGATTTATTGTGGATTCCTCTTGCGTCACTAGGCGCCTTCTTCATTGCCCGTAGTGTTACCAGCGGTGATCGAGCGCTGTTTTTGGGCCTTGTCGCTACGCCGTTCATTATTGTTGGACCGGCCTATATCGCCGGTTGGGCTAACACTCCGGGTACGGCGTTGGTTCTCCTTGGCTGGGGCTTGTTGGCAATCCGCAGGTGGGTTCTTGGTGGTTTAGTTATCGGGTTGCTATTTTTTGTCAAGATCACCGTGTGGCCAATAGCGCTTCTTGGACTACTGCTCTTCCTCGTTTTGGGTGGTGAAAAGAGACGCGGTGCTGCGAGAGCGCTGGTGGCCATGGCGATCATGATGGCCACGTCATTTGCGGTGATGCTCGCACTTGGCTGGTTGCCCGGGTACATCGACATGATCGGACAGAATCAGGTTTACTCCAAAGTAGTTATTACCTATTTCGGATTTGAGGATTTGCCCTTCGGCCATATAGACAAACTTTTCACAGACTGGACCGGAGCCATTTGGGTAGCGGTTGGTTCGGCAGTCCTCATCGCTTTGGTGGGGCTTGTGGTGAGTTTGCTAGATCGTGAGCGGCATGCCAGGGAACTCTTAATTTCCAGTTTCTTGGTTGTGGCCCTTATTGGGAGTGTCGCCGCTCTCGCGTTCACATACCTATGGCCGCATCACGCACAGGCACTGTCACTGCCCCTCGTCCTTGCTGCAGTTGTTGCCGGCGCTTTGATTCCAAGTCGGTGGTGGTTTGCCCCTTGGGTTGTTCTCATGGTTTTTATCACCTTTGTATTGTCAGGTTGGGGTTCTGTCTCTACATTCACAAATCACTATTCGGCTCTTGCTGATCAGTTCACAGTTCGTACTGCGGCAATCTCTGAGGTACCGGTGGATGCCACACTTCTCAATACAGTTTCTCTCCCAGAGTTCACTTTCGCCAGGTTGGGAACAAACGACGATCAAGGATTCCTTGGATCAGTGCGTGAAGGTGCAACACTCGGTTGCCCACAGTTCCACCAGTATGACTTCTCGCCGGCCGAAGCATTCGCCGAGCAGCTGGATTGCATTCAAGGAGTTGATGTAATTCTGAAAACGACAAACTTTGATGTATTCGCTAACGGAATGAATGCGGCAAATGCGCAACCGATCCTTGATTACGTAAATGCTAACTTTAATTGCTTAACAGTTAATGACCGCCAGTTGTGCACGCGGCGCTAAATACTTCCTCGTATTGCTTGGCAACAATCTTCGGAGCCCATTTGGATTCGGCTTTCTGGCGGGCATTAACGCGCATCTGATCGCGGAGCTCTTGATTACTTAAAATTAGATCAATTCCATGAGCTAGATCTTGGGGGTCACCAGGAGTCGCAAGGTAACCATTCACGCCAGATTCAACAATGTCTGGCAGCCCACCAATATTGAATGCAACAACCGGAAGGCCACAGGCGGTTGCTTCCGTGCCGGTTTGGGGCAGGTTGTCTTGGCGGGAAGGAACGACAGCGAGATCACCTTGCGAGTACGCCTGCGCAAGTTCCTGGTCGTTGAGGTATCCAAGCCACTGGGTCGGAGGCATTTCGCGTGGCCAGTCGGCAGGGGCATGGTCGTGGCCCAAAACTAATAGTTGGATGGGCTCTTTCACCAAAGGGAGTGCATTTTTGAGGAGATCAAAACCCTTGCGTGGGTCGTTGAGGTCTCCACCGAGGCTGACGATCACGTTTTTGGTATCTCTGGCTACTCGAGTATTTGCCTGTGGTTTGTAAAGTTCCAACTCGAGCGGATTGGGAATGGTGGTTACCGACCAACCGCTTCCGATCTCGCTCGCCTTGACCACCTCGGACAGCCAACGGCTTGGCGTCACCACGTGAAAAGGCCTGTTCCAATGTTTGAGTTTTCGTTTGGCAACCCACTTTTCAATCCCGGTGTAGTTGCTCGTCATTGCTGAGAGGTGATCAGGTTCGTAGTGCATGCCACCGGTCACGGCCCACATGTCGTGCAAGGTCCACACGAATGGTGTCTTGATCTTCCCCATATTTTCAATTGAAAGGTAGCCGTAGTTTGTCCAGTGGATATTGAGTACGTCAGCGCCCAGGGCATCGATTTTCCGGGCGGTCAAAGCACTGCCCCGACCAGGGGAAAACAGGTGAGGATTATCGTGCCTTGCTACAAATGCTGGAATTTCATCAGAGTGTACTCGCAGTGATCTGCGTTGCTCGGCTCCCAGACCTGAATTTGTGAAAACTCGGGGGTCTCGGGAGTTTTTAAAGTCAACATGCATTCGCAGATCAATTTCTGTGTTTTGACTCAGGGAATTAAAGAGTCGGCCGGCTGCCCGCCCTGCGCCGCCACCGCCATCACTGTGGGAAAGAAGAAGGGCTTTCATGCCTTTTTCTTTTCTGCTCGACGGTTGACTTCCCATGCGGCAATCCTGGTCGCTACACGAACGGGTCGTTCCCAAAGCCAGGCGATCTTTCGCGTGCTGGGGGAGAGCGCCGCGCGCTTTGCCCGTTCGGATTCCTGGAGGTTTGTGGTTCGGTCGCCCACGGTGAGTGAGTCCGCGTGCCAACGGAAACTTGAAACAATCGTGCCAGTGTCTACGAGGGGTCCAAGTTTTTTGAGTTTGAGTAACAGGTCTAAATCGAATGCAAAGCGGTAACTTTCATCAACGCCCCCGACGGACTGCCAGGCATTCATTCGCACCAGCATTCCCGGTTGCGGAATCAGGTCAGGCCCCCAACCTAAAACTCGGGGCGCCCACTTTCCAGCACTGCTGACCCAAAGTTCCTGGTCACGCTCATTGATATAGCGACATGCGCCGTAAGCAAGGGTTGCTGCTGGGTTTGAATCAAGTGCTGTTGTTGTTGTCCTTAGCGAATCTGGCTCAAGGAGGTCGTCGTCTCCCAGCCAGTTGACGAATTCAAAAGAACCACTTTTGAGTGCGAATTCAACCCCCGCGTTAATCGCCTTGGTTTGACTCCCAGGGTCACTGATCAGATGGGCGTTGAACTTGATTGCCAGTTGTTCAATTTCTGGGGTAGTCGGGCTGACCATCACAATGTCTGCAAAGACTGACTGGGTCGCGATCGAAGTCAGACACGATTTCAAGTGATCGAGGCGTTGCCCGAGGGTTGGCACCACAATCAGTACCCGGGAGTCGATCATGGTTCTACGGTAGCGGGTGGTAATTCTCAACCTGAATCAGTCTTAACTGATCAAACTAGTCTGCGCCAACCGTCGTGAGACGTCGTCGAAGACGGTCTTGATCCCAACCGGTAGCGGTGTGAGAGTGTGTAGTTTGCTTTCAGTTGAATAGAGGGACTTAAACCGTAGGTCAACTGCTTGGGCGGCTGAACTCGGGTGTGATCCCATGGCAGTGGGAATTTTGCGGTGAAAAACCTCTTGGCAGGTGCGCAGCACTTGGCCGATTGAGGTGCCAGATTCCGAAGCCACAATTCGAATTGCTGGGGTTCCTTGGTTGGAGTTGTTGACATGGTGCTTCAAAATTTTGTGGACCTTGCTCGCCAGGTCAGAAGTAAAAATGAAATCGCGCACCGTGCTCAGTGGAACGAAGAGGTTGATCGGTTCACGTCTTAGCGTTGAGAGGGCCAGCTTTGAGATCAAACCTTGCAGTTTGTTGAGGTCTTGTCCTGGGCCGTAGGCATTACTCACCCGGGCAATGATTGTGTGAATATTGGTTGACTTTAATGCGTTTTGAGTTGCTTGTTCTTGAGCAAGTTTGAGGTGACCGTAGACCCCGATTGGGTGCGGCGGGGTTTCTTCGGTGAATGGCGGGTTACTCGCACCTGCATAGACCCCACCGGCGGAGGAAATGAGAAGAAATATTCCTGGCGGTTGTGGAGTGCTATTTGCAAGGTGGGTGAGGAACTGGGTGAAGAGATCAAGCTCTAGGTCAGCGTCGTGTTGATCGGTTGATGTTGTTGTGGCTCCTGCTGCCCAAATTATTGCCCAGGATTCGTGCAGTGCTGTTTGGTTGTTGAATTCACTGAGATTATGTTTGAGATCTTCGAGCGCTTCGGCATTGTTGTTCCACCGAATCTTTGTTGACTCGAAGGGGTGTTGTGATTGTTGATTGATGGCTGAACCAATGAGACCACCTGATCCGACTGTCCAGATCAGAGTGTTATTGGTTGTGGTGCTCACTTGTCGAATGTGTTGGCGGGGTCAGTGGTGACGACATAGAGCGGCTTGCCTAGGGACATGTTGGTTGCTGCTCCCACGTATTGGGCAATGATGCCAAGGCTGAGGAGGGTTCCGCCACCGACGACGAGGATCGCGACCATGGTTGAAGCCCAGCCGCCGATTGGGACATCTCCCGTAATCGCGTTGGTAATAATCCAAATAGTGAGGATCGCTCCAAGGACAACGAATACTCCACCCAGCATGGAAACGAAAAGCAGTGGTCTAGTTCCAGAGGAGACAACTAATCGCAGGAAATGGGCGAGAAGTTTGGTTAACGAGTAGTTGCTCGCGGGTCGGCCTTCGGTGCGGCTGGTGACCGGTTGCTCGGCAACTGTTGCGACAACCCAGTTCAGCGCGACATCAAGATAAACGCCGGGGCCGGTGTAGGCGGCAACACTTCGTGCGATCTCACCTTGAATCAGTCGGTAGCTGTTGAATTCGGAGAAATCGCCCTCGGCGAGAAGTTTGACAAAAAACCACTTGGTGACAGCTGAGGCCGCATTGCGGAGTGCTCCGTGGGGGGCATCATTCGTTGGTGATGCGTAGACGAGCTGCGCGCGTTCCCCGTAGGCGGTGTCCAACATTGCGGGGATAAAGACCGGGTCTTGTTGTCCGTCCTCGTCCATGGTGACGATCCAGTCGCCACTGGCGGAGGTCAAGCCGGCCAGGGTTGCCGGGTGCTGGCCAAAGTTGCGGCTCAGCCAAATCGGGCGAATGAAGTCGTACTGCTCGGCGAGATCACGGATTGTTTGATCACTCTTGCCAGGGCCACGGTCCCAGACCAACAGGACTTCACTGATCCGGTAGGTGTGACCGCCGGGGGTTTGTTGATTTTCGCGTTGTTGGGCCAACTCGGCTACGAGCGTGGGAAGGGTCGCTTCACCGGAATAGACCGGGATCACCACACTGACCTTCAACTCTTGGTACTCGGACACGCTAGGAGTCTATTGGGGGCCAGAAGCGAATGAGCCTCGGAGTTTGAGAACCCGGTAGGCGAGTCGCCTCAGCAGAGCTTGTTGGTGCAGTGCTGCACTAGCGCGCAGTTTCTCGGCCTGGGTTGGTCTGGGGTCGAGAATTTCGGCGACTTCGTGCTGCCAGTCGCGTAATTGCTGGGTTTGTTGGTCTACCAACTTGGTGGACCAGGAACTACTGCTGACCCGAAACGCCCCAATAGATTCGGTGCGAACCACGAGGGATTGGGATTGTAGGGCTTTTGTGTAGAGGTCAAGGTCAAGTAGGAATGGACGGTCATCACTCCAATTCAGAACAGAATCGAGTGCCTCGTGGCGAAAAAGAATCGCAACCGGTTCACCGAAGTTATTTGTGCCGGAAAGGTAGGAAGTGCGTAGTGCATCAGCTCCCGTGGTCAGTCCTGATTTCATTCCTCGCAAGCCACGTTTGCGGTACAGCATTTTACCGTTGGCATCGACAATATCTCTTTGCGCGACCGCGAAACTTGCTTGCGGATATTTGTCTAGATCAGCGAGCTGGTCTGTGAGTGCATTGGGATAAAGAATGTCGTCTTGGCATAGGAGCTTGACGTATTCGCCGGTTGCTTCGTGGCTGGCGGCATTCCAATTGTCGGCCGCACTGGTTCCGTGCGGCATGGTCATGGCTTTGATGTGGGGGTCCTGTTGCTCGTAGATCCACTCGCGGGAGCCATCGGTTGAGCCACCATCGACTAAAACAATCTCAAGATCCCGGTGGGTTTGGTTAAGGACAGAATCCAAACAATCCTTGATGTGGGGGAGGCCGTTGAACACCGGAATTACCACGGAGATCACGGGAGCCATGGCCTAAGTGTGTCAGGAAGGGATAATTGTTGTCCGAACTCGCGTAGCATGCTGCGCGTGAAGGCTCGCGGTTCATCTCGATTTGTGTTGATTCTTGGGACGCTGACCTACCTTCTGGTCGCTTTGGTTTTGGGCTCGGTGATCGTTCGTTCAACAGATGAAGCCGTGAATCCAGCCGTTCCTGCTCTTGGACTGACTGCCCTAATGGTGATTACAGCGGCGTTTTTTGCCCCCTCGCTACTGCGGCGCTTTTCCCTTGAGGTTCGCTCGTGGGTGGCTTATCTGGTTGCGGGGCTTTCAGCTTTGTTGAGCCTTGGACCGTGGCTGATTACGGCTCTTGGACACGGATCAGTTGCAACCGCGATTTATCAAGGATTACGCATTCCGCAAGGCCCAGTTCAGTTTTGGGATTTGAATCTGGTGTTGCAAAGCGTTGATTGCGCGCAGGCGGGTGTGGATGTGTACGCCCCGAACAACGGGTGTCTGGCTGATCCGTCAATCTACGGTCCGGGAACTTTGTGGCTCGGGCTTGTTCCCGGTGACATTTTTTCCGCATCCAACTCCACCTGGCTCGGTGGTATTGCTCTCGTGATTTCCACGGTCATGGTGTGGTGGCTGGCTCGTAACTCAACAGGTCTTGGTCAATTGACTTTGTTGGTTTCGGTTCTTGGCGCCGGTTGGTTATTGATCCTTGAGCGTGGCAATTTTGATTTGTTTGTCATGTGGATTGCGGTGCTGGCTGTTGTTGTGGTCAGGCGTTGGCCCACTTTGTGGTCGTGGGGAATTGCAGCGACATTGATTTGGCTGGCTGGAACGTGGAAGTACTACCCATTCGTTTTGGGGATCATGTTGGTGCCGTTGCTGTTTATTCGCCGCGGCTGGATTGTTCTTGGTGGTTTTGTTCTTGCAACTTTGGCGTTTGTGGTGTTGACCTGGTCCAACGTTCAGCTGTCCTTGGATGCAAATTCCGGGATGGTGGACTTGGGTGATTTTGTTGTTCTTGGCCGAGTACCGCTCGTTGCGCGCATGCTTGGTGGTGATGGTGAATCCGGGACTTATAGCTGGCCTGACTTGCTTGTTCTTATATTGGCACTAGTTGCTCTGGTGTGGGGTGTTGTGTGGATGTGGTCGCGTGGTGGCGCTGGCTTACGTGGGATTTCAGACCGGGCGGTCTATTTGGCCATGTTGGCGGCTGGTGGCAGTGCGCTGTACTTGATCAGTGTGCTCATCGGTGGTTTTGGATACGCCTACAAGGCTTCGTTCTTGTTGCTCTTGATTCCGTTCCTGTCTCGACCTGCAAAGAGTTCGTCACCTCGGGTGCTCGTGCCCTCGGTGATCTCTCTCGTGCTCGTTGCTGTCGGGGTTGTGGTGGTGTGGAATACAGCGCTTGCCACCGTTGCTGGGGTTATCGCGGCAGCTTTTGCCCTGGGTGCTGCAGCAGTTGTGCTCAAGAAGCCGATATTGAGCAAGATTTAATCTTGCTGCATTTGGGAACGCACAGGGCAGTGCAAGTGCTTCAGAGCAAATCGTAAGTTATCCACAATTTTGGGTTTACTGCTCGGATTCGTGAGGGAATTAACGCCAGGCGAGCTGAAAAAGTGCATTCGAGCAAATCGTAAGTTATCCACAGGTGCAGGGTTTTGTCGACAGTGATGCTTAGGTGAAGAACGCTTCGCTAACGTTTAGACTCAGGCAGCCTCGCTTTTCGAGGTGACTTGCCCACTGGACTAGGAGATTCATGAGCAACCTGTTCTTTCTGGCCGCCTTTCTGGCGATGCCGGTGCTCTCATATTTCCTGACCCGAAACCTAACCTGGACCGTGGCTGCTACGGCTGCGGCTTATGCCGCCGGGGGGATCTTTATTTCCTTCAGCGTTGATTCAGGGGCCCTCTGGAATCTGGCTTCACTGCAGTTAGTTCTCTTGGTCTTTCTGGCTATTTCGGTCGTCCTGTCGTTCTTTATCGGTCGGCGAAGCACTCGGTTTTCCTTTCGCCACCATTTGGTGAGTGGGTTTGCCCCGGTTATTGCTGTTTTATTGTTGGTATTGGTCAGTCGGGTACTCGCTGCACCCTCGGGTGGCTTGTTCACGGCCGTTGGGTTTTTGATTCAACGCGCGCATGCTGAAGACAATGCGCAGTGGTTGGACTTTTCCAGTCAACTCGTTCAAGGCGGAGATATTGTTCAAGTTGTCCCCATGGGTGGTCCGGTGCAACTGTTCATGGTGTTCATGGCAACCATGATGGCTTCGGTCTCCTTTGTTTCCTTCGGTGGCGTCAATGAAGTCTTCGTTGCTTCTAACTCGGTTGTGTACGCCGAATTCGGTTTAGCTGTTCTT
>Ga0335398_10010651_pt1 | contig 10422 bp, 8 predicted proteins | sample BON03_FD_205742 | JGI IMG/M metagenome (GOLD analysis project Ga0335398, IMG submission 205742) | Freshwater microbial communities from Lake Bonney liftoff mats and glacier meltwater in Antarctica - BON-03 (spades assembly) (version 2) | ecosystem: Environmental > Aquatic > Freshwater > Ice >... | reverse complement strand
CTGATACTGACTTTTTCCTCTTTAGACTAAGTAAGCTTTTTGCCTAGCTCCCCATAAAATACAGCTGACCCCTTTATTTACATAATCTAACAAATTATCATATTCATAGCTTTCACTAGCTACGTGTCCTGCACTTTCAAGATCTGTATGTTTTTTATTCTTACGTATCACATCTATCATGTTATTATAAGCTATTTTAAAGAGGTATGCTTTCGCAGTTTTCATTTCGACACTATCTATTCGTACCCAAAGCTTCTCGAACGTATTTTGCACAATATTCTCTGCTTCAAATTCATCTCGCATGTTTTTCACGATGAAACGAAATATCCCGTCAGAATATAAATTCACACATTTATTGTACTCGCGGGTTGTCATTCAGTTAGATTATAAGTTATACGTACTATAAAGTATAAGGTTACACAACATTATAAAAATCTTTTTATAATTTTCCAAATCTAGCTTATTCAACACCATTGTAGTTCTGGTTCAGATACAGTTTAAGATGAACCATTTGTAAATTACATTTCATTACCCTAATCTAACTTGTCAAACATACCTTTGCTGGTATATGAGCGAATGGTTCGGAACATGGTTTGACAGTGAGTATTATCACACATTATATAAGGACAGAGATCATACAGAAGCTGAAGCTTTTGTGCAGAAATTAGCGGAGTATCTTACACCCAAGGCTGATGACCTCATACTGGATTTAGCATGCGGAAAAGGTAGACACAGTATACATCTAAATAAAATGGGTTACACCTTAGAAGGGTGTGACTATAGTGCCAACAGTATAAAAAAAGCAAGAGAATCTGAGAATGAGAAGCTTCACTTCTATGAGCACGACATGCGAGATACGCTGCCAAAGAAGTATGACTATATCCTAAATTTATTCACCAGCTTCGGTTACTTTAACACACAAAAAGAACACCTCTCTACTTTAACTCATTTATATGAAGGGCTAAAAGAAAACGGTACTTTGGTAATAGACTACATGAATGTGGATTACGTATTGCCAAACCTAGTAAGTAAAGAGACTCTTATGATAGATGGTATAGAGTTTTACATAAAAAGAGAATTATCAGATGGTAAAATAATAAAGCATATCGCCTTTGAGGTAGAAGACGGATGGCACTATCATAAAGAAAAAGTAAGTGCTCTAAGACTGGATGACTTTACTAAATGGCTTGAACTTGTTGGTTTTACATTAAAAGAAACTTTTGGGAACTATGATCTACAAAAGTTTGATTCTAAAACATCTCCTAGGCTTATACTTGTAGCACAGAAGTGATAGAACAACTTATCGATATAGATCACCGACTATTCATAGCCATACATAATGGACTAGCTAATGGTTTTTTTGATTTCATATTACCTCTGCTGCGTAAACCTGTCGCTTGGATCCCACTCTATCTCGCCTTTGTATTTTTAGCAGTTAGGAAATACAAGCTTAATGGCATTTATATAGTAGTTTCCACTGTTATAGTAGTTGCCCTATGTGATAGATTTTCTGCTGGTTTTATGAAACCTTTCTTTGAACGATTGAGACCTTGCCACGAACCTAGTATAGCCGGATATATCCGTGATCTTATAGACTGCGGCGGACAGTACGGATTTATATCATCTCACGCTACCAATCATTTTGGGATGGCGGTCATGTTCACTTGGTTTTTTAAGAAATTAAGTACTATGACTTATCTCAACTGGGTGTTTTATGCGTGGGCAGGTATTATTTCCTTTGCTCAAGTGTACGTTGGCAAGCACTACCCTGGAGATGTTATAGTAGGAATGATCTGTGGAATTATAATAGGAAAAATCATTTTAACTATATTAACAAGATTGGAAGTGATAAAGAACTTATCACTGAAGACTAATAATTAAAAGAAACGTGTTTCAAGAAAAAGCATTAGCTATACTAAAGGCAGGTAAAAATGTATTCCTCACGGGTAGTGCAGGAGCAGGAAAAACCTATACACTAAACCAATTTATTACATACTTAAAAGCACATAAGGTTCCTGTAGCAGTGACCGCAAGTACAGGTATAGCTGCCACTCATATGAATGGTACTACCATACACTCATGGAGCGGTATAGGTATCAAAAATCAACTGACCCACGAAAACCTTAAATCACTAGCAACTAAGCAGTACCTCACTAAAAACATACGCAATACGCACATCCTTATCATAGACGAGATAAGTATGCTACACCGCAATCAGCTGGATATGATAAATCAAGTGTTGAAATACATCCGTAACTCAGCCAAGCCCTTTGGCGGAATGCAGGTAGTGTTTGCCGGAGATTTTTTTCAGTTACCGCCCGTAAGTAGAGAACCCGAACCTAGTAAGCAGAAGTTTGCCTTTATGAGCAAAGCTTGGGTAGAAGCAGCTCCTACGGTGTGCTATCTTACGGAGCAGTATCGACAGACCAGAAACGAGCTAAATACTATACTCAACCAAATACGGAGCAATGAAGTAGACGAAGGTGCGGTACAACTGTTACAAGAAACACGATTTAACGAGCATACGATAGAACCTACAAAACTCTACTCGCATAATGCGGATGTAGATAGTATGAATGAGCAAGAGCTGAAAGCACTGGAAGCAGAAGAGGAAGTCTACTTTGCTAAAAAATCGGGTAATATCAAAATGATGGAATCCTTTGTGAAATCGCTTATCGTGCAGGAAAAACTCATCATCAAAAAAGGATGTAAGGTAATGTTTCTCAAAAATAACCACGAACGAGGGATTATGAACGGCACCCTAGGCGTGGTTGTAGACTTCGGGAAGGATGCTGAAGAAAACGGTCCGTATCCTTTGGTACAGCTTATGGACAAGCGAAGAATCTTGGCTACTCCAGAAGTTTGGTCTATCAATAATGAAAAAGGCACACCTATGGTCAGCTTTGAGCAGATACCACTCCGACTAGCGTGGGCCATTACCGTGCACAAAAGTCAAGGTATGACCCTAGAAGCAGCGGAAATAGACTTGAGTAAAGCATTTGAACCTGGACAAGGTTACGTGGCACTCTCTCGACTAAAAGAGCTAGACGGCCTTCGTTTGCTAGGCATCAATAGAATGGCCATAGAAGTTGATCCACTTGCTTATAAAGCAGACCAGCGTTTTCAAGAACTAAGTGGAGACGTAGATCAACTGACCGAAGAGCATTTTATAAGTGACTGGGAAAGCTACATCTATGCAGCAGGAGGAACTACAGATGAGAACGAGCTCAAAAAACACCGCAATAAAAAAGAAGCCAAAGAGAAGAAGATCTCTACGCACGAGGTGACTATACAGTTAATAGAGCAAGGTATGACTCTGGACCAAATAAGCACAGAACGCGGCATGGCCAAAAGCACTATACAAGGACATATACTAACTATCTCAGACAAGTTTCCTGAGGTAAACATAAGTGCGTACCGACCAGAGGCCGTGCTTATGGACCGCATCAACGAAATATACCTCAAGGCAGATAAAAATGCCAAGGAAGATGATTACAGTGGAGATGGAAGACTCAAGAGCAGTATTATTTTCCGAGCTTTGGAGGGTAAGGTAGATTACTCCACTATCAAGTTGGCGTATGCGTTTTTGGATGTGTAATACAACGAGTACTTTTAAATAATTGTTAAAAAAGCTTGAAATACTCTTTCGGAAAATAACCAAATGCAGGCAATACAAAATACCATAACCTACGTAAAAGAACAACTCGCAGATGCTGAAGGCGGTCACGACTGGTGGCACACAGAGCGGGTATGGAAAACAGCCAAACACATAGCCAAAAGTGAGGAAGTAGATCTACTCGTAGTAGAACTGGGTGCTCTGCTACACGATATAGCAGACTCTAAGTTTCACGATGGAGATGAAAGCATAGGACCACGAAAGGCTCGTGCGTTTCTGCACACTCTAGAGATAGGAGAAAATGTAATCAATCACGTGATTCGCATTATAGAAAACATCTCTTTCAAAGGGGGTAAAGAGGCTCAGACTTTCCAGTCTACAGAACTGGATGTGGTGCAAGATGCCGACAGGCTAGATGCTCTAGGTGCTATTGGCATAGCCCGCACATTCAACTACGGAGGATTCAAGAATAGAGAAATCTACAACCCTACTATTTCATCAGATCTGAATATGACCAAGGAGGAATACAAGAAGAGTAATGCTCCGAGTATCAATCACTTTTACGAGAAGCTACTTCTACTCAAAGACCGCATGAATACGGCCACTGGCAAAGCTGTGGCCGCAAAACGCCATCAGTTTATGGAGAGTTATTTGAAGCAGTTTTATAGTGAATGGGAAGGGAAGTTGTAGCTTCTCTATAGCTGTGAGTCTACTATAGTAATATACATTCTCTTCTAAACGCTTTTGCCATTGTTTGTCGAACGCACGAAGAGGTGTACGCTTAGGTTTTCGTACCCAGTAAATGAGATAGCCAATGATAGCCAAAAAGAAGATGTAATACACAGTCGGTAAATGTAAAGGAATCACTGGATTTTTACATCCATACAAGACAATTCAACTATTACTTAATCTGAATAATAGCTTTACTTCTCCTTTGGGTTTGAAACTCTACCCATAAACAAGAAATTATTCGTCACCTTATCTGCTATGATAAACATAAACGGAGAATCAAAATATGCACTAGGAGGACTTGATGTATTTATAGCTCCAACAACAGTAGCGGCCGCTCCTTCAGTACCTTTTTCACTTACAGACAGAAATGTTTTATGAATTACTCTTGATATAGCAAGATCATCCATCTCAGACATCTTAGAAAGATTAGCCTGCTCACTAAATATATCAATGATACCAAGATCTTTGAGTCTATCTACCATTTCTTTATTCTCATATTCTACTTCATATTTTGGCAATGAAATAAATATATCCTCATTCGTTAACTTCTCCTTCAGCATAGCAAATTTAGATGTGCTAAAGTCAGCTAAAAGTTCTTGCAAATCTCCATTAATTGGTTTAAAGAGGTACATACTTATTTCTTCACCCTTATACGGTAGTTCTACCATTAGTAAATCATCACCAAAGTATGAATTAGTATATCTCCTATCAAAAATAGTAGGAGTCTCTATAGTAGAGCCGTCAGTTAATGTGAACTCCCAATTACGAGTGTTATTCTCATTAAACTCCTCTAACCAATCTGCTTTAAGGTATAGTGTATTTACCAAAAACATCACTTCATCTGGATCTATGCTCTTCAGCATAGTTGGAATTTTAGTTTTAGTTTTTGTGTTTACCCAGCCATTAATCATATTTAGTGCTTCAGTCTCATCAGAGAAATCTGCTTTAATTTCTTCAGCATTAAAATGGTCTACTAACCCTTCCAAGAATGATTGCAATGGAGTAAACCTCTTTTCATCATAAAATACGGCATTACTGAGTTCTATTATAGGACTTTCTTCTCTAGTCGATAGCCAATAATTAAAGTTTTTAGAATCTGCTAGTAACTCATCCGCAGTCAGGTCATCTCCATAAGCTTGAACTATCTGAGAAGCAGAATTACCATCAGCACCTAGCAGAACCATATTCAGTGCTGTACTTATAGATATAGGTGAAATAACTACATTCTTGTCACTAGGCTCATTGCTAATCACAGATCGAAACAGATTGGTCTCAAAATCCGTTTTTAGTTTCTCATTGACTTCTTCAGTTTCAACGTCTGCAATAGGTGCTTCGACTTGATCCTGACAGGCAATTACAGTAAATAAAAACAGAATGAGTAAAAATTTTACTAGAGTACTTTTCATAAGAAATAGCAATTTAATGAATTAGCAATGAAGTCTGCTATCTGGAGTGTCGTTTATTTTATTCGCAAAACAAGTTAATACTTCCTTCATAGAGATATAAACAGACGAATCCTTAATTTTGATGTTAGATGATGGATCAGATAAAATGCCCTAATTGTGCTCAGGAGTTTGACGTGGAGCAAGCACTCGCAGGTAAGCTAGAAGTAAAGTACAAAGCAGACTATGAGAAAAAAGTAAGCGAACAAGCGTCTAAGTTTAATGCAGAGCGAAATGTCTTGGCTAAAGAAATGGAGGATTTTGAGCAGAAGAAGGAGAAACAAAACGACATATTCAAAGAACGACTAGCCAAGCAGATAGAGAAAGAGAAAGAAGTCATCCAGAAATCTACACAAGAATCATTTGAGCAACAGCTAAAAGCTTTGGCTGACGAAAACGAGAAGAAGAAAGAAGAAAACAGACAACTCCGTGCTGCTGAGATAAACCTGCTAAAGCGTGAAAACGACCTCAAAGAAAAAGCCGAAGAGCTACAACTGGAAGTAGACAAGAAGATGCTCGAAAAGCAAACAGAGATAGAAGAAAAAGGCCGAGCTAAGGAAAGAGAAATTAACATGCTGCGGGAGAAGGAGTTTCAGAAGAAATTAGAAGATCAGAAAAAACTCATAGACGAAATGAAGCGTAAGGCCGAGCAAGGCAGTATGCAGATGCAAGGCGAAATACAAGAATTAGCACTAGAAGAATTACTGCGTACCTCTTATCCCTTTGACAATATAGCAGAAGTAGGCAAAGGAATCCGCGGAGCAGACTGCATACAGACTGTGGTAAATAGCTTGCAGCAGACCTGCGGATCTATTATATATGAGAGTAAGAGAACCAAAAACTTTGCGGGTGACTGGATAGATAAGCTAAAGCAAGACCAAGTGAATGCAAAAGCAGATCTTGCTGTACTAATAACAGAGACCTACCCGAGCGGTATGGATAAGTTCGGACAAAAAGACGGAGTATGGATATGCAGTTTTCATGAAGCTAAAAGTGTCAGCTTTGTATTACGAGAAATGCTAATGAAAACGTATTCTGTAAAGTCTTCTGAAGAAAACAAAGGAGGAAAAATGGAAATGCTGTACAGCTATCTGAATGGAAACGAATTTATCCAAACTATCACGAGAATACTGGAGGTATATACCAATATGGAGAGTGATCTCAATACCGAGAAACGAGCAATGACAAAAATCTGGAAGACCAGAGAAAAACAAATAGAAGTAGTAGCACTAAACATCTCCTCCATGTTCGGCAGTATAAAAGGAATAGCAGGTAATGACTTAGCATCTTCCTCCATTTTAGAATTACCTGATAGCCCAAAAGAAGATTAGACTAATCTCTTTTGCTCCTTTGACAATAATCAAATACTGATAACTACCGAGCACAGTGGCATAAATTACTGGGGTGAAGAGAAAACGCATATTTTTCAGGGCATTTATATTCTCATTCTTTGTTTGTCAGTAGATTGAACTAACTATTATACTAGGTGCTGGATAGCGTTATCTAAAAGAAAGTACCCATGTTTTATGTTTACATAGGCACAACTACCAAAAAGCAGAAGGTTTAGTCTGACGCATAACAAGCAAAAGCACTTAAAAAACGTATAAAAGTTGACACAATATAAAATCACAGCTTAGCCCCGAATAAATAAAATTGATTTTTCTGACTCATCAGTACATTACGCGAAAACTACTGATCAGTAAAGTTAAACTGGACTACCACAAATGATATTAATAAGGTGTATTTTAAAGTTGAACACTCAAATAATGGAACTAATTTCACTTCAATTAGTACTATTGACAGTGCTGGGAATAGCACACAAACACTATACTACAATACATTACAGTCAGACCTTAGGTAAATCGTACTATTGCTAAGAACAAACTGACTATGATGGTAAGATGAGCTAGAGCAACCTGATAGCGCTAACATATAAAACTTCTGAGAATGTCATATCGAGTATTTATCCAAACCCGTTTTCAAATACAACTACGGTTAGTACTAGCCGAAATTTGAAAGACGCCACTTTAATAGTGTACAGCTCTTGTAATGTGGTAAAAAAAATAGAACACATTGATGGACAATCGGTCACTCTTCCACGGGATAACCTGAGTACTGGAATGTATTGGATTAGAATAATAGAAAATGGCAAAGTACTAGGAACAAAAAAAGTTGCTATTATCGACTAGGTATAAGTTTAATAGAGTAGCTATATTCAATAAATAGAACGCTATGACGGTTTCACCCAAAGTTCTGTATTTAAAGTTACTTTCACTCTCTGACGAAATATACATGAATAAATAAGATATGAATATTAAAACGAGAGTACTACAAGATAAAAGATATAGCAGTTTTATATTCTAACTTAATAGGAGCACGGTTGAGGACTTAAATACAAAACAACCGTGTTCTAAATTAAGAATGTTATTATCGGATTACAAGAACTAAATAAGTAACAAAACAGAATGATATCCACGCAGAGTACATAAATAGACACTTACCGCTTTAACCAACTTAAGAACAGAGTTGACAAGACCAGCAAGAATAACAAAGAGGATAGTATACGTTTAGTCAGTATTAATTTACAGTCAGTATTAAATACACCAAGAGCCTTGCAAAACATCAACTCTTGAATAATTACAGGGATGAAACCCTTCAATTTTATTCAACAAATCAGTAAACATTATACACTATAGCGAGCACAATATTTAATCATTTCACACCTGGCAAAACCAATACGGTTTACAATAAATCTATACACATATTGCTCTAAAACAGGTTGCGACAACTGCATCATAAATAATTTTATTAGTTTCGTTAAAATAGTCACACAAATCAGAATTCAAGACTTGTTATTTGTGTGACTATTAGAGCTTCCAAGAAACCATATTCTAGTTCTAAGAAAAGCACAATCCCTAAAATAGTCTACCAAACACCTTCGAATAGCATCCCAAATACGGAAATAATTCTCTAATTTGTGGATTATTCTCAAATCGAGGCGGTCAAGTCTCTCAGTATAGTGCTACTTGAAATAGCACTATAAAAATTACAACTTATTATGCATCAAACAATTACAAATATAATAATTGTTAAAATACAATACAAATATTGGCTTCAATGAGTCTTTAAATAGTCTGATGTGCCACATATTCCGTCTTTAAAGTACATTAATAACATCTACTCTCGTAGGAAGTATCGCACATAAAAGTCATTTGAATACATCGGTATTTGAAACTTTAAAATGTGAAGTTCTTACTAAACTTATAAACTACAACCCCATTATCACTAGTGTTCATCCATACTAGTTTTATAATCAAAAATCAACCCACTTACTTCCTGCATTCAAGTTTAAGATATTTATGTCTTACGCTGTTTGGCCAAAGGTCGTAACCCCATTCACCCAAAGAAACAACTTCATCAAATGAACAAAATTTTTAAAAACACAATCGCAATCTTTATTTTACTTTTCTCCTCCAACGTATTGGTAGGTCAAAATGACCATCTTCAAGTAGGTATCCTTTCAACCTTTGACGCCTTCGCAGGGTCGGGAGCAATAACTAATAACGGAACACTAACAAACGATGCTGGAACCAATGATGGAATAATTAGCGGTTCCGGATTTACCGATACCACCTATTTAGGTACCACCTATAATAATGATAGCATGACTGTACAAGCTCGTATAGATCTCATAAGAGTTTACATTCACCTTTGTAAAATATTTGTAACAAGCACTACCCACGCTCCTGCTTTTGGATCAGGTGAAGCTATTACTAAAGGAGTTTATACTATACCAAGCGCAGGAACACTATCAGGTAATCTTACTTTAAACGGTGGTGGTGATCCTAACGCAATTTTCATTCTTAAATTTGAAGGAGCGTTTACAGCAGCTGTGGCTTCTAATGTAATTTTATCTGGAAACACGCGTGCTTGTAATGTTTATTGGATCGCTGAAGGAGCTATTGTTGTCGGAGCTAATAGTACTATAAAAGGAACATTGTTCTCACATCCAGGAGGTGTAACCATCGGTACTGGTTGTGACATCGATGGACGATTATTATCTACTGAAGGAGCAATAACACTTGGCAGTGGCAGTGTGGCTGAGGCATCTAGTGGTACTTCAACCATTCCTATAAGTTACACTAGTAATAGAGCGCCAGCAACTGCAGTTGACGTTTTAGGAAGTATAGAAGATTTCGCAATGTTCACAAGCTCTGGAAACGTATCCAATGCTGCTACATCTGGATTTATAGGTGATATAGGTACTAACCTTGGTACAGTTACAGGATATTCTACTTCACCTATTGTTGGAGACACTTTTGTTGGAACCTCTGCTCTTACAAATGCGACTACCGCTCAAGCCAAATTAGATTTAGATACAGCATACCAAAAGTTAATAGCGCTACCAAAAACTGATACTTCACATCTTCCTGCCTTTGGTACTGGCGAAACAATAACTCCAGGTGTATACTATATTGGTGGAGCAGGTTCATTGGCTGGCACTATCACTTTGAATGGACAGAATGATTCTGATGCAATATTTGTACTCAGATTTAATGGAGCCTTTTCAGTAGCTGCACAAGCAAAAGTAATTCTTGACAGTGGAGCGCGTCTTTGCAACGTATTTTGGAT
>Ga0335398_10010638_pt1 | contig 10433 bp, 8 predicted proteins | sample BON03_FD_205742 | JGI IMG/M metagenome (GOLD analysis project Ga0335398, IMG submission 205742) | Freshwater microbial communities from Lake Bonney liftoff mats and glacier meltwater in Antarctica - BON-03 (spades assembly) (version 2) | ecosystem: Environmental > Aquatic > Freshwater > Ice >... | reverse complement strand
ATATATATATACATATATATATATAGATATATATATATATATATATATATATATATATACATATATAAAGGTTAATGCGTTCTCTACGTCCCAAAAAACTGACTCACGTGCACGCCGACACCGTGGGCTAAAGGTGCGCTGCAGCGCTAAGTACACCTTGTCTATCCGAAATTTGACCTGCTCAGGTACCTGAGCGAGTTTTGACTATGTGAGTTTCGTCGTTTAGATTCTATGGAACTCGAAGTCGAATCATTCAGGCGCACGGGGCACTGTCAACCCGGATTGGTGTACTCATAAAACGAGCAGAAGATCAAGAAGACGCAAGACGAATTCGTAGTAGTATTATTGTAGTTACTATATTCCCTGTGTACGAAAACGATGGGGATCACACTGCTCGAGGTGCACCTCCCCTCCCCTACTGTATCGGGCTGCGTGACTGATACCAATGAGGAGATGCAGAAGAAGTAGAAGCGCTCACATTATAGACAGGTTTGGCGCCCTCGCGCTCGCGTTTCAGAGACGATCCTCACGGAACAGACGATCGTTCGTGTGGTTGTTTGTTTGTGGTGCTGTTCTTGTCGTGTTGTTGTGTGTTGGGGGGCGGCGGGCCGGCGCCTAAGGCGGCCACTAGGGTCGCGGTGTCGACTCCCCCCCCCAAGCATCTAGATATACTCCAGGGAGCTCCCCGTAGGCTCCCAAAGCCACTTTCGGATCAGCTCCCTGCGCGTGTGTGCTCGTGTCCCGTTTGTATTATAAACCGTCTGTGACATGTTTCTCTTGTTACAGAACAGACGAGACTGGCTCTGGCGCCAGCCAGAGTAGACAGACGAGATTCACGTGCACGTGCACACTGACACCGTCGCCGAGGTATGTATATAATATATATATATATATATATATATATATATATATATATATATATATATATATATATACATATATATATATATATATATATATATATATAGGCGAAGCCTCGGACGGGTTGACCTTGACCTCGCTTATAGAGTTGGGGCTTATCCCAAGTCCAAGTCTCGACTCTCGCTGCTAGAGTTGGGACTTCCAGCCCCCCCCCAAGCCTGCGTCGCTTCGCGACGCAGGGTTTGCTACCCTTTGAGATGGCGCTTGGAGCGGCTTCTCCTTGCCCGTCTGTGGCTTTGTGAGGATGTTTGGTTGATTCTGATTGATTGGTTATTGGTTCAACCCGAGGTTGTTTTGGTAGGTGTGAGTTTTCTGTTGATGCATGAGCGTTCAGAACCGGTGGGGATTTCTCCCGAGCGCGCAACGACACACACGCGGCACGCGCGGGGGGAAACGCATTTTCCTGTTCCCGCCGTACCTCTGTCCCTCCCAGTGCGAATCGCCTCTGTGAGACTGAGGCTGGAAGGTGTTGGTGTCGGAGACTGAGAAGCTGAGAAGCGAGAGTGAATAATGTGGCGTCGTGTCTGGGGCCAACCCTTTTAATGTTAGTGTATATACGGGTCACCTCGCGTGGGATGCGTGTCGTGTCGTGTGTAGTTGTGTAGTGCTGTGGCTATGGCAGACTCATTCTTTCTGTGGCTGTGTGGTCGCTGTTTCTGTGTGGCCACACAGTAAGCACAATTATATCGCTACACGCTATACTACATAAATATGTATATATGTATGTGAAGATTCGGCGGCACCAGCACACGCGCGTACACGTCGCACATATACATAATACTAAAATACACATATGTATGTATTATCTCTATCTCGTTCTCTAGCCATCGTCATCGTCGCATTGTCGTTGTGTGTGCATGTGGGGTGTGGATGTGGATATGGCCGTTATATTAACGGTGATGGGTACACTGAGACTAAGAGCAAAACTTGCAAAACTGAGGCCAGGGGCTATATAGTCACCACCTACTTACAGGCTTGAAACACAAGCTCAACCATCATAATAAACTATGTGCCTCTTGGTCTTGGGCTCAGGTCTTCTGCGGAAGTCAAGGCTTGGTTCCCACGGGGTATACCCGCATACCCGGCGGCCCAATACAGGTGGTCGGCTCCGCGTCGGCGGTTTGATCAAGAGAAACTAGCTAGCTGTGAATGGCTACGTTCACAGCCGTTTCCATTTTCCCCATCAACCGGAGGTCGCGGAACAGGGGGCCATACAGCTTTCCCTTCTAACGACTGGCTCATAGCCAGACTTTGAGCTTTGGAGGGTCCCTAGCAATGCTCACAAGAAAGACATAGCAGCTGGTCTAAGTTGTATCTCCGAGTCCTTGATGCAAAATATTGGATGGCATAGCACCGGATCTCGTCCGGAGGCCCCGGGAGAACGACAACGACGCTCCAGTTTTTTGTATCATGGAAATCTTGGCATCTCAGCTTATACCTTCGGAGTTATGCTCCTCTCGTCATAGGCGTTCATATTTGAGATTTGAGCCTAACAGGAAGTCACGTAAAGCGCAGAGCAAGCTGGCGTTAGAAGGAAAGGGTGTAAGCTCGTGTTTTTGCAAAACAGGTACACACATATATATATAAACATACAGATATATATACATCGGGTTAAACCCGGGAGTGGGGGTCCGCAGCAACGTGACGGTGGGGTCCCCCCTCACAGTATCTGCATCTGCAGCGTATCGATCACTGTTACAACGCCCCTGGGCCTGGGTGTTGTAACAATGATGTCAAGCAATCAATCAATCAAAGATCCTCACAAAGCCACACACACACGGGCGGAGGAGAAGCCACATCCCAGCGCCACCTCAGGGGTAGCAAACCCTGCGTGTACCTGTGTTTTGCAAAGACACGGGCTTACAGCCTTTTCCTTCTAACCCCAGGTTGCTCTGGTCCTATGATTACTCGTGGGCTCATATGCATGTGAAAGCTTATGACGAGAGAAGCCTAACTCCGAAGGTATACGCTGAGATGCCGCCAAGCCAAGCCAAGTTTTCCATGACAAACAAAATCGGAGCGTCGTTGTCGGGTCGCTCGTCCGGCTGGGGCCTCCGGACGGGATCCGGGGCCGCGGGGCCATGCCATCCGGTAGTTTCGCATATCAATAATAAGGACAAGAGGACTCAGAGATACAACTTATACCAGCGGCTATGTGTATGTGGCTTCCTTGTGAGCACTGCTAGGGACCCTCCAAAAAAACCTTCCAAAAAAGCTCAAAGTCTGGCTATGTGAGCCAGTCCTTAGAAGGAAAAGGTGTGGGGACCCCTGCTCAGGCCGCCGGTTGATTTGGGAAATGGCTGTGAACAACCATTCACAGCTAGTTCTAGTTTCCCTTAATCAAACCTCCGACGCCGACGCGGAGCCGACCACCCGTGTTGGGCCGCCGGGTATGCGCGTATCCCGTGGGAACCAATCAATCAATCAATCAATAAAAATCCCCACAGAGCCACACATGTAGCCATGGGAAGATGGAGAAGCCGATCCCAGTCCCAGCGCCACCTCAAGAGTAACAAACCCTGCGTCGCGAAGCGACACAGGCTAGACACAGGCTTGGGGGGCTGTAAGTCCCAACGTCCCAACTCTAGCAGCGAGAGTCGAGACTTGGGGTAAGCCCCACAACTCTAGCAGCGCGCAGCAAGAGCAGTGGGGACTGGGGGTAAATACGGGGGGCAGCCAGCAGAAAGAGAAGCACCGCCCCGGTGGCCTCGCGGTCGCCGAGGTGAGTCCCGCGCTTGCAGAGGTAGCAAGCCCTGACTTCCGCAAAAGACCTGAGCCCAAAGAGGCGCATAGTTTATGATTATGATGGTTGGGCTTGTTTCAAGCCTAGGTGGCAACTATATAGCCCCTGGTATCAGTATCAGATTTGCGAGTTTTGCTCTCAGCGTACCCATCACCGCGTTACAACGGCCGTCCATATGTCGGTGGGTGTGATGGATGTATTAGTATTAATGTTTTTTTATACATGAGAACACAATAAACATGAAGAGGAAGAGGTAAAACACACAAAAGCCCTATATATATCCCTCATATTATATTACTCGACGACACTGCTGTGTGGTGCACGCACTGGCATTGACAGACACTCCTTTCTTATACGTACCTAGACCTCGACAGTAGGACTCTCTCAGAGAGGGGGGAGCCTGTGCCTGCTACTGCTAGCTAGAAGACAGATAAGCATGTGCGAAGCGCGCGTCCTTATAAATGGTCGCGCCATGTGCACCGCTATAGCCGTGTACGCGGCTCCAGTCTATGATCTATGAGTCACATCCGGATCACAGCCCACAGGACACACCGTTTTTTTAAAGCGTTTTTGCTCTTATTTGTGTGTGTGTTGTGTACGTGTAATAATGCTAAATGTGTCGACAGCCAGGAGGGACCTTCGACCACTGGACCACAATTGGACCACAATCAGCGCTGATTATGGTCCAATGGTCGAAGGCCCCTCCTGGCTGCTGGCTGTCAACAAAACAGGAGTCCTCACCGGAGAGACTGACTGGGCGCGATCACCCAAACTGCCCGCCGCGAACAACTCGCGCTATGAGCGTTCACCATGGTCCAGTGGTCGAAGGTCCCTCCTGGCTGTTATCAAATCAAGAGTTTGAATCCCATGGGGGACGCTCGTAGCGCGGGTTAACCCGAGTTTTCCACCGCATTTTTCCACGCGAAAGCGGTGGATCGGCAATGCGTCGGTCGTTGGCGCGAGCCGCCGGCTGTGCCACGACTGGGTCGTCCCATTCCCAATTCACAGGCCGGAAATCGTGCTGGCACAACCACGGGGGGCAAACGGGGGGGGCACCACTTATGGGTAGTTGAGAACGCGCACGCGCAGCGTGGGGATCGGAGTGGGCGTCGGGACAGGACCACTAGTCGAGAGGCCCGAAGCGTCCAGGCCGGAGGCCAAGCGTTGATCAAAGGCCCACACCACGCCATCCGCAGCAGCCGCGAGCGTGTGCATCCTACCGATAGCTACCGCCGCGACCTCGACTCCGCTCAGCCCTTCAACTCGCATCGGCGTGCCCTGTGGCCCTCGGTGGCAGAGGTTGCCCCGGACGCTGGACTCGCCCCAGGTGAACAACTCGCCCTTCTCTGTCACAGCGCCAGAAGCACAACCTTGTGCATTCACGAGCTTCACTCGTTGGCCGATGAGCGCGGCGATTCGCTTCGGCGTGAGCTCTTCACGCCCGTGGCCGTTGGCCTCCGCGTCGCCCCACCCGTTGAGCCAGCCCTCCTCGGTCAGCGCAAAGGCATGGCAGTCGCCGGCGGCCACGGCGACGAACCGCCGCCTCGTCTGTGCCAGGGCTTCGATCCGCCGGGGCTGCACCTCGCTCACCAACGAGCCGTGGCCGAGCCTGCCTTCGTGGTTGAACCCAAAAGAAAAGACGGCACCGGCGTCTGTCACCGCCAGGGTGAAGTCGCAGCCGAGGGCGACGCCCACCACGCGATCCTGCGAGAGGGCGTCGACCCGCTTCAGAGTCGCCTGATACTCGGTCTCTGCATCGAGCTCGTAGCCCAGATCAGTCGGTCCTTCAAATTCGTCTACCAATCCATCCTCATCCTCCACCTCATGATCAGCTCTCGCCCGACCCCAGGTAAAGAGTCGGCCTTTCTCGTCGACCGCCGAGCTCGTAAAATTTGGCCCGGCCACGATGTTCTCAATGAGGCTCAGCGATTAGATCCTGCTTGGCACCGCCCTCGCATCATCGTCGCCTTGGCCGAGGGCGCCGTAGAGGCCGTAGCCCCACGAGTAGACCTCGCCCTCGGCACTGAGTGCGAGGCAGTGGAAGACGCTGGCGGCCACGCTGACGATGCGCCTGTCCTGCATCGACGGCACCGGCGTGGGTGGGCCAATCTTGCGGCGAACATTCGGATCGGCAGCGGGGTCTGCGGCGTGCCCCAAGGCGGGCGCGCTGCCGCAGTCGCTGCCGCAAGTGAGCAGCCGGCCTCCCTTGTCTAGAAAGATGCTGTGTGCTTCTCCCACCGCGAGCGGAGCTTGCCGTATCTGAATGTGGCGACGGTCGCGCTTCAGCAGGCATGTCACCCACGATGTAGCCCCTTCAGGCAGGGAGGAGCCGACGTCAAGGCCGCGTGCCTCGGCGCGCCGCCGCAGCTCCATCTCCACCGGGCCGATTTGGCGCGGCGGCGGAGGAGGAGTTGGCGCGTCGCGACAAAGCGAGCTGCAGGTTGCGGCGAGACGGGCGAGGTCGTGGATGTCGAGGCGGGACAGGATGACGGCTAGGATCTCGGCGGGCAGCTGCAGCAGCGGGGACGCCGGTTGTGCCGAAGAAGTAAGCGGCAGGAAATGGGCGCGCAGCTCATCGGTGATGGCGAGGCCCTGGGCAGCCTGCTCGTCGCTGAAACTCGGCGCGGCGAGCTGACACTCGTGGGCCGCGGCGCGCAAGGCGGCGAGGGCTGCATCGCCGGCCATTTTGCTGCTGGAGCTGTGGAAACTGTAGGCCAGTTGCGGCACGGGGGGGACGTTGAAAATCCTGTTCACAGCGTGTTCTTCACAGACGGTTTATAATACGAAGGGGACACGAGACACGAGCACAAGCCCTCCCCCCTGGAGTGTATTTTTTTTTGTCAAATTCTTCATACATACAACTCACACCACAAAAGCTGAGCGCATGGCGGAAAGAATCACCCCGGTGCCCCAGGCGCCGGCGTGTGGCCAGAAGACCAAGTGCTGCATCGACCACACGCCGGCGCCTGGGGCGCCGGGGTGATTCTTTCCGCCATGCGCTCAGCTTTTGTGGTGTGAGTTGTATTTGACAAAAACAAATTTTATTGGTTATATCCCGTTTTCGAGGCGGTGGGATGTGGGATACAGTGGGATACAGCGGGATACAGCAGATACAGCTGGATACAGCTGGATACGTACGGATATAGCTGGATACACAGTGGGATACAGCGGGAGAGATAAGGTGGATATGCTGCACAAATGGTTTCAAATGGCTAGATACAGGATACAGGGCGGATGCAGCGGGATACCAAGGATACAGTGAGATACAGGCAGGATACAGGTGGAATACGGGCGGAATATCCCAAAAATACACGCCAGGGGAGGGCTAGGGCTGGCACACACGCAGCGCGCGTCCTGCTCCCGCTGATATTTTACCTCATACGATTACATAACGAGCTCACCGTGGTTTAGCCTTAAGAACCTAACCCGTGCGTCTCTGTCTCTGGCAGCTTCTCCCACTCCGGCTCCACGCCCTGGCCCAGTCTACCGCATGACGGGCTCAAACACAACGACGTATAAAACACTTATATACTGGGAATACATACGAGCACCCCGCGACGAAGGACGAAGGCCGCGCCGCATACTCAAACACGACAACACGACCACCTCGCTGCGCGTCGCCGGGAGTGTCTCCAGCTCCGGCTTCGGCGCTCTGGCCCAGCCTATCGCGTGATGTGTGCTGTGCTCAAAACCATCTATAAAGTATAGAGCGCCATCATCCCAGGACGAAGGCCGCTCCCGCATCCTCGAGCACCATCACCTCCCCACGCGTCTCCGGGAGCTTCTCCCGCTCCGCGCGCACCAGCCCCGCAAACTCCGGCGTGTAGTGGGGAAAGAAGAGCTTTTGTGGGGCCAGCCGCATCGCACCTGGGCATGCAGGGTGCGACCGAGCGGTCAGTCGGACACGGCCGAGAAGCTGCCCTCGATAACGCGTGTAGCAGGATGCGGAGTCGGCCTGTTTACGTTATACAAGAGAGGAGTTTGGTCTATCCTCGCTGAGGTAAGGGTTTGCGTGCGTCGCCGTGTGTAGCTTTCGCGTTTCCCCCACGAGCGCAGAGCCGTACCTAGAGTAGCAGCCGTCCAGTCGGCACCGGGCACGACCGCCGGATCGTCCCACCCCTTCCAGTAGGCCGTCTCGATCGACTCGCCAGCAACGATGGAACCCGCGGACTGCCCAACATACAAGCAGCCGTCAGCGACCCGATTTGCGATGAGCGCAGCCGTCCCGCTCTGAACCATGTGGTGCCAGAGGAAAAAGGTGTTGCCCCCAGTGACCCACACACACGACGCGCTGCGGATGGACTCTTCAAGCCGCGCAGCGTCGTCCTTGGCGCAGTCGATGCAGTCCACACTCACTGGCGACCCAAGCAACACCGCGAGCGCAGCCTCCAGCAGCCGTCCCTTCTTGCATGCGTCGGTCCAGCGCCGGCGCCGAAGCTCGCCGGGCGATCGCTTGGACGCCGACCCGTCGGACGAGGGCGCCATTGCGGCCGTTACAAGCATAGAGACTTTCGGTGTTCCGGCCTCGCCATTGTGCGAATCGGCAAACAGCCGCCGAAACGACGACCGCTGGTCCGATGTAACGAGGCCGGCGCTGGTCAAGATCAGCCTTGGAGCTACCGATGACGCGCTAAGGGCACAGGACGTGGCGACAAAAAGCGGCCCAAACATCGGCGGCGCTAAACAACCGTCTGTGAAGTCGTCTTCAGAGACGAATTCACAGACGGTTTCTTTAGTTACCATGTTACCATGGCCAGATCTCACGAGCACACGAGCACACGAGCACACGAGCACACGAGCACACACGCAGTTTTAGCATGAACAACGATAGTGACGGGGGTTTGTTCGTGTGGTTGTCTATGGTTTTGTTTGGTAGTGTGTTTGAATGTGTGACCTGTTTCTCTTTCTCTTTGTGATTTGTGACGTTGGACATTTTAATTAACACTTGGTTTGTTTTTTGCTAACAACGACAACGGCAGCAACTAGTACAACTGCTAGCAACTAAGTTAGATGCATTACACTAGTCTAGAGAGCTGCCTACATGCTACATGTCACTCGACGGTGAGTGGTGAGTGAGTGAGTGAGTGTGTGGGTCGTGGGTCGTGTGGTTGTGTGTGTGTGTGTCATGTGTCATGTGCATGTGTGTGTTTATTGTTGTGTGTTGTGTGTTGTTTGTGTCGTGTGTGTTTTGGCGTAATAGGTGTGGTAGGTGGTTTTGTTTTGGGTGTGTGTGTGAGTGTGTGTATGTATGATGTGTGTGTGTGTGTGTATGACCTGTATGCTCTTGAATATATGAACGGTATACGGTATCCGTAGGGAGCGAGCGCAGAAAGTGGGGCCGTGGACGTGGACATTGGAGATGGAGATGGCGAAGATAGATATGATAGATAGAGATAGAGCTGGAGCCATGTATTCATTATTTATCAGTTATCAGTATCAGTTATTATCAGAAGAATAACACGATAACTTATCGATCCGATAACACACAAACTAAGAGTGTGAAGTGTGTGTGCGATTTTCGTATAGTTTTATTTTTGTAAAATGTTTGATGTGTTTGTAGTCTTGTTATTGTTTGAGTGTGTGTGTGCGTGCTGTTTTTGTTGTGGCGTTTTGTTGTTATTGTGTTGTCGTGTGTTGTCAACAGCACTCACTCACTTAACACATACACATACACATCGCATCGCGAGTCGCGAGCAGACGATACACGATACACATATAACATACACGAACACGATACCCAATGCCCAGTGACGCAGTTGACAGTGACAGTAACCTGCTTATATATATATATATATATATATATATGCGAACCTGAACCTGAGACCTTTATCCTTCGAAGAACGACTTTTCTTCCCTACAAGCTACACGCAAATGCTATACGCTACTATACAGGCCATACGACACTAACAATCACGAACTGAACATATGCCATGATAACCGTGCACTGAAGAAAAAACCACAACCACAGCATACACACACACGCACTGCACACCCCTAGACACCAGTAAGCAGTAGGCTATAGCCTACTTCCGGACGATCCTGCCTCCCCTCCCCCCCTCCTCCTACCCCTACCTAGTATGCACATCACGCCGACGCGCACACCCTCATCTCTGCCCGGCGGTGCTGTCAACAGGTGCACCAGCCACGGCACCCCGCTCCAGCTCTTTCTTCCACGCACCTCGACCCGGTGCGCCTGGCCCGGCAGTTGAATTCCCCTCCTCGCGGTTGATCTTGCGCTTCACCTTCTTCTGCGCGCGGAAGCACCTGCGGGGTGGGGCAGGGGCGCGGACCGTCGTGCCATCTTTCCGCCAGCGGCATCAACGTCACATCTGGAACCTGGCCTTGCTCGTGTCGGGCGGTGCAGGGCTAACCCTGCTCGCACGGCGCGCCAACGTCTCGGAAAGCTCGTCCAGCCCCCCCACCTCCTGACCTGCCCCACAGGCGTCGCTCGCTCTGCGCTCGCAGCGCTCCTACCCTCGCTTCAAAACAAGCTGCAGGCGGCCACTCACTTGTCCATCAGCGACTTTGGCTCGTTGCACGCACCCACGACACGCCACCAGTAGCCGACCTCCGCGTGGCACTTTTGGAAGGCCACGATCTGCTCCACGCACATCGGGTTGTTGTGCAGCGTCAGCTGCGGGTGCATGGCTGCGGCTGCTGGCGGCCGGGCCGCGCGCGTGAGGAAACTGCCGCGAAAATGGTGGCCACAGAAATAGAATTTTGCTGTGTGCGTTGCGCGGCGAGTGTGTGTGTTTGCTGTGTGAAAAAA
>Ga0335398_10010635_pt1 | contig 10434 bp, 12 predicted proteins | sample BON03_FD_205742 | JGI IMG/M metagenome (GOLD analysis project Ga0335398, IMG submission 205742) | Freshwater microbial communities from Lake Bonney liftoff mats and glacier meltwater in Antarctica - BON-03 (spades assembly) (version 2) | ecosystem: Environmental > Aquatic > Freshwater > Ice >... | reverse complement strand
ACATAAATGCAATGCATGCCTACGGGCGTAGCTCTGCACCCATAGCCCAAGGGCTGGTGTATGACATAAATGCACTCCATGCCTTTTGGCTGAGAGAATTGAAGCGTACCTACGGGTCTGTATCAACAACCATAGCTCAAGGGCTGGTGGAGATCATAAACGCAAAAGGGAAAAAAATAGTGATGTCTCCAAAAGCCCAAGGGCTTGTGAGTAACACACATCATGGCAAAAAACGCATGTGGAAGCACTGCACACATGACAGTATGAACGCTGGGAAAGGGGCGAAGCGGACGACCTCTGGCTCCGCGGGCAAGAAGACGACGTATTCGGATGAGATAAATCACGCGGTGACATCTCTCCTTCCTAAGGAAAATGACTCCAGCCGGTGGGTTTCCACTCTCGCGCCCCTTACACTCCTTAAGGCGGCTAGCAAGCATGCGGCTAAACTCAACGAAAACAGAATGCTGTACAATGTTAGTGATGCCACAAAGGCAGCAATCATGACCCCGACAATAGTGAATTTCGGATTACAGAAGGGAGGAGGAAAAGAAAAAAGAAAGGAAGGAAAGAAGAAAAAAAATGGAGGGGAGCAGCGGTTTCTATCTGTGCTCCATTTGAGATATTTGCCGATGAGATACATTGGGAACTTTTCTCAAATCTCTACTCCAGCATTTACGGAGCCTGCACCAAAATCTCGAATAAATGGGACTACACAAGCACAGGGCCAGTGCACCCTACCTATGACGCAGCGTACAATCTTTGCGATCAGTGGGTTCTGCAGCCCCTGGCCTGCATCACAATTGACACATGGATGGAGGAGCTCATCCTAGCGATGCAGTTGCTCCCGGAAACTGGGGTCCTTAACATGGACAACCTTTACTGGGAAAAGTTCGATAAGGGAGGTGTAGGCATCTTCGATCTAGAATACACCAACATGCTGACGATGCTGACTCAGTTTGTCAACAACTTCACGCGCAAACAATTTGAAAATGGAATAGACACCGGGTACAAAATATTGCCTCTGGGAAAGATTCACAGAAATCACTACAAAGTAAGCTTTTACGGAGATAGCAACTTCCTCTCCAACACCACGCAGAAACCGTGAATTCGCGTTTAACCAAAAAACGGCAACACAGAATAATCCCTATGCCACGTACTCCTCTTGTGATACCTCACTAGGACACGGGCGAAGGGAAGGAGGTTTTGAACTGGTAGCGCAGAAGACAGCAAAGGCTAGGGGCGATGTATACTCCTCAATTTTACTTGTATGGGGATTGGATTACAACCCGGATGACTCGGCGCCTGATGTGGGTGGAGCACTTGTCCTCACCAAAATCTTTCAACCCGGATCCGAACATGACCCCCTCTCCAAAGAGTGTATGCAATACTACACTAGCAGACGATACCTCCAATACAGGGTATTCAAGGGAGTGGCAGCCTTCGGGCAATCACTGGGAGGTATGGGGAATGCTGCTATCGGTAGCATCCAACTCAATACAGGATTAAGGTATGCCCTGTTCCCCTCCTCCCAGTGGCCATGGCCCAATCACGTTATCATCTCCCTCTCGGGATGCGTAGTGTGTCACGGGCCGTGTGCACTCCCCTGCTTACATTTTTCGTATGGAGGAGACAAACGTGGCTTCCTAGATCACACTATAGCATGGATCTTTGAATGAGGGCATTGTTGTCACTTCAAATGCGCTCAGGGGTTGATAGACCTGGCATGGTCGAAAGCTCCAGGAGGGGGGTTCCTTAAGAGAGACTCCCAAATCCTGTGCCCGGGAAACCGTTCGCAACTAGACGCTGAAGGGAAACCTAGGTACTCCCAAAACGGTGAAAGGGAAATGGACCTATGCTGGGGACCCGTGGGAACGACTGGTAGCATCGAATTCAAAGCCCAGAGGGGTAATGAATCTGTGCCGTTTCCCCTCTCGAATTCTCCAACTCAGAGCAAGGCAGCACCTGACCTAACCAAAGATGGTGGATCGAAAGGGAAAAGGAAACTCGAGATGAGCCCAGTGGGGTGGGATGTGGCATTACTCACAAGCCCGTCTGTCTCTGTGCACTGCCAGGATGCATCCCCCCCCGCGGCAGGCGATAACGCCGACGAAGAGTTGGCCTCGAAGATGATTGTGCAGCCGGAACCCACTGTCACCTCCATTGGGAAGGACTTGGTTGTCAAGGTTTTGGGTCTTCACGCAGGGGGGGGACCCAATGCGGGTGATGAGGGAGGGGGATCCGCAGTATATGGTAATGAAGATGCCGCAGGGGGGAAAGAGCAGTTCGTGACGGCGTCGGGGACACATGAAACTATTGATGGCCTCGACCCCAGGACCGAGGATGGCGGGCAACCCCATCTCAACTCACGGTCAACCTCGGCGACATCCTTACTCACAGTCATATCTAGGGCGTGTGACTTGGGTCATGCACTTCAGATGGAAGCTGCTGACATCGCACAATTTGGAGCCCAGATTGCCGTGAGCCAGCCAGGCATTATCCCTAGCGACGGTGAACTCCTAAAGATGCTGGGTAAGATGCTAAGTGACGCGAAAGCAGTCAAATTGCATGATGAGGGTAAGACGAGAGTCTCGCCCGCTCAGCCCAGCGTGATACCAGATTCAGGGAGGGGGGAACAGGAAGTATCAGCTACAGCAGTTGAGGGGCAGAGTAGGGTGTTCGGGAATCAACTTGAGTACCCTCCCCTCCCCGAGAAAGCACTCCTGGTGACCGGCCCAACGGAAAAGGGTGATAGTATGGCTCTGCTCGAGTTCTGGTTATAGATTGTGCGTGATAAGGAGGCAGAGTGGAAGAACCCTAGATTTGCCTCGCTGCCAAGCGAACTCTTACAGGTCTACGTGTTTGATTCAACGGAGGAAGCAGAGCAAGCCCTCATCCAGGCTCGCGATGACATTCAGGAACAGCGTCTGGGACCGAACGATGGAGGAGCTTCTGTCCAGCTCATACGTCTTGCAATTCTCGAGGCGCGTGGTATTAACACCACAAACTTGAGGAGTTATCGATTGGAAGGAGACAAAGAGGAAGCGCAATTGCTTCGTACGACGACGGCGCTAGGACTCGAGCATGTGACCATCAGACCGAGTGACTCCTACGCCAAAGAAGTAGCATCCTTCGCTACCCAGAATCAACAAGTAACCAACAAAGAAGAATCTGACAAGGCAGCCCAAAAGGAACAGGACTCTCACAACGCCCTGCAGGACAAGGAGCGCGAGACAAACAAGGTCAATGATGAGCTGGCCGCCAAAGAGAAGACGAAGCAACTTAAACCCCAGGCGCAGGTAGCAAAATTGCAGCACATTGAAGAGCGAATCCAGTCGAACCCAAAATTCCTCGATGAAGTCAAGAGCCTCGGCTCAGAAGTCGAACTGGATACAGACAATTTTGACACCATTCAACAGGCCGAGACTGCCATCAAGGAGTTGCAGCGACAGAAAGACGCGCACCTTGCAGTGATGAACCCTCAACTGATAGAATCTCTGCCGTCACCTGTCACCAACAATGAGGAAGATGAGGTCCTCGCACCCAAGCACCGCGAAAAAGATAAACAGGTTGATAAGAAAATTCCTGTCCACTCCAAACGACACCTCGATGCACCTGATCTGAAATCTGTGCCTCCGACATTCTTCAAAACCTCAAACAAGGTGTGGGCTGAGCTGAGCCTAACTACCACAGAGAAGGAAAACGTTGGCGTTGATTTCGAAATGACAGCTGACGCGCAGGGGGATCCCGCCTTCGATTTTCAAGTGCTTCTAGATGCGTTCCCGATCAGCGTTACGGGATCCGGGCTTGATGATGTACCAAAACCGGATTCCCTGGAAATTGGATGTCACCGGATGACCTTCTGGTTCACGGAGATGGCGGAGGGTGGGGTTCTCTTCACCAAGACCTCTGCAATCGTGAATCAACTTCCCAAAGTGCGCCACTTTTCCCCCTTCACGGTGTCTCTTCTCACTAAGCGCATTGGGAATAGATTGTCCTACAATGGCGATACGACTCCCAAAAATGACTGGCCTCGTTACACCTGCACGCCGAAGGAGGCGGAAACATTCACGTTCGGTAACACTCAGCGTAAGATTCAAAAACTGGAGGGTGAGATGAGGGACCTTCTTGAGAATCTCCGGGGAAACAAATTGTTCCCCACCTGCAGATTTTGGCCAAACGAATCATGTGCGCTCGGTACCAAATGTTGCCTTCAGTACTATCACGACCCCAAGAGGGCGCGCTCTTCGCGGCACCATGACAAAAGCGACACGACTGACAGGAGTGCGCCAGGTGAGAGCGCCTACACTATAGATAATGCCCCTTCCACCCCTCTCGTGCCCGCGCACAAGTGTAAACACATGAGTACTGATAACGAAAGGAGTTACGTGAAACAACATGTCCCTTACACGATACAGGAGGATCCCGCGGAGGGAGGGGTGGCAACATTGGACAGGTGGCAGGGCGCGGAGGAGGCCGGGGCGCCGGAGGCTACGCAGGGGCAGGATCAGGTAACGGTATGGGTAGCACCAACTTCGGCAAGCGCTACGGATAAAGACCTTGTGTCTCAGTACCCCCCCCACCCTCACTCGCGCACACTCCCCCTGTACACTACAAACAGATTTGACGAAAACAATACAAAGACAAAAATATCTCAAACTGTTACTACTCCAAATACAGAGGGTATCTGGACAACTATGCCAACAACGAGGGCTACGCGACAAATTGATGATCGCAACGCCAAGACGCTTGACAACGGCAAACTTAAGTTAGCCGTTAATATATATATACCTGTTTGATTAAAGAAGATCAGATAGCGAATGATAGAAAAAATATCATGATCTGTTCGCGCTTACTCTGGAAACTGCACCCGCATTTTGTGCGGAAGATGATCTCTATCAAGTATGAAGGACACCCTACTAGTGCATTATATAAAGGGAAAGTTGGGTTCTACCTGACGAGAATCAACCAACGGCGAAAAATGGATCCTGTCAATAACACCAAATACCCCACTAGAGTGTCAGATAAAGGGAAAATCGGGCTGAAACAACATAGAATAGTCATAAGACATAAGTCATGGTTCAACAAAAAAGGAGGCGAGCGAAATGTTGTTTACAATATTAAAGTATCAAACCCACACCCGTCTCCATTGACTGTAGAGAACTTGCTGGATACACTCAATCAAATTCACCCTCTCACAACTCTCAGTGACGTTCACCATGACAACACGCGATCCAGACACAAACAATGTGCAAAGCGCAAGCGCGAACATGACGCAAAAAATGGGAAACATCAAAAACTTCACAACAAAAGAAAATCTGAGCAGGAAACTCAAGCTGGCACAGATAAACAGACACAAGGCAAAAACATCAAGAAGACAACAATAACTAAAGCAAACATCGCTCCGACTGTACGTATAAGACATATTAACCCTCGTGGAATGCTAACGCCGGGCAAAGTTTTCTCCCTGCAAAAACTGGCCGCATCTCAACACCTGGACGTCCTAGCACTCACAGAAACACACCTGACAGAACATAATCTCGACCTAGTCAACGAAGTAACCGGCAAGTGGCGTCTCATCATAATTCCCTCTCCACTTCGCCGACATTCCCAACAAGGGAAAAGAGGAATAGCGCTGATGCTTAAAGATCACATCTCTGCTACGCAAAGGGACAATAATATCAACGATGAAACAGCGCAAATCTACTCGTAGACATTGAGTTCGGATACATGGAATGAAAATATATGTCTCACAGTCACATATATCAGCCCTGTAGTCACCAGTGACACCTTGCAAAAAATACACAATCATATACAAAATTCACATAGAATGACGGGAGCGAACATCATATTAGGCGACTTCAATAGTTGTCAAGGCAATATGAAATATGAACCTCATCTCAACGCCGCAGAAAAGGGCATATGGGGACCCATTAGTGGTGATCCCTCACCCTCGCATACCCCATCGCGCGTATCCAGCAATCGAAACGCTAACACGAGGGGAAAATGGCTCAAGAACCTTCTTACGTCGAGCGAACTGGTCGTCCTCAACGGTAGAGAACATAACATAGCACCATATAAAACTTTTCCCTATACTCACATCCAGAAGCTGCGAGAAAATTCTGCTACTTTGACGTCTGAGACCATTATCGACTACGCGTTAACTAATAAAAGGTGTAGAAAATACATACATCTATGTTGAGTCATCACGGACTCACACGAAAAAATCAGCGGAACTGACGGGAGAGGTGTGGGAGACCACGAACTTATCCTAGTCGAAATGAAGATACCCTACCGCGGCGGGGTAGATCGAGACACCCAGAGACACCCGGGACAGGCTGCTAAAACAAAAGAAACAAAGCGACTGCAATACCATGACCAAAAACTGACTGAAACAGCAACCAGCGAGAAGTACATGGACAAATTGAAAGAAACTAGCCAAGTAGCTGTTGAAGTTATAAATGAACTATTAAAAACAATACCGAAAACCCCAGGTCAAAATCAAAATAAAGCTGATAAGGCGTTTCAAGCCGTGATTGTAGCAATAGACAATGCAGCCCAAACCACAATTGGTTCCTCCTTCAAAAGCGTGAATTCGCAGCCTCACAGAAGGAAACCTGTACAACCTCGCGACCTCTCACCTGAGCTCAAAACATTGTTTTCTGATAAAATAATACTACAGAGGCAACTCATGTATATTCGCACAGAGCCTGCCCACCCCAATCTGGCACAAAGGGCACGCATCAAACTACTTGAACTGTACGCAAACTCGGCGAAAACCCGGGAAACCACTAAAAAAAGACCAAATTAAAGAAATGCTATCCTCTTTACGTGACTCCCCTGACGGCAGCATTTCCCAGAACCCAAGAACATTTGGACCTTTCAACACTAACACATGGAAATTGATTAGACAAGTCAACGGAATCCAAGAACCCAACCCTCACCTACCTGACAATATTTACACCAACAATGGACCCTCTCCCCTCTCAGCGTCGCTCGCTAGTAACACTCAAGAAGCAGGCAAAGCCTGGAACGAGTTTAGACGAGCATTAGGAAGCAATTATAGAGACCCTGCACAGTCGCATATCAATGAGTACATGGCCAATCTCACTGACAAAAATGAAGAAAAAAGGGACTCCCCTACCCTCTACAGTGACAATACGTGCCCGAACCCTTTTGCCCCCTCCTAACTATGAATGCACAAATTAGTATTCAAAAAGTGGGGACAGCAGTCAAAAGACTCAAAAATGGAAAATCCCCAAGCAATGATTTCATTAAAAATAACATGATTAAAGCGGGAGGTACGAACATGATACAACTTTTGCACCTCCTCTATTCCTCACTATGGCGCTGGACGTCGACCCCCACACAGTGGAGAACAGCACTCATTAAGCCAATATATAAAGGAAAGAAAAAGGACAAACAAGACCCTGCCAGCTATAGGGGTATCACACTCTCAAGCTCCCTCGCTAATTTTTTTCAAAGTATTCTAGATGCTAGACTCGCAATATTCACACATGAGAATAACACCTGCACTCAGGCACAATATGGAGGGGAAAAAGATCACAGCACTATTGATGCCCTGTACCCCCTGATTTCCCATATCCAGACCAAAAAATTAGAAGGGAAAGTGGTATACTGTGCAATGCTTGACTTCGAAACAGCATATTCCTCGGTGAGTAGACCACAACTATACGCATATCTACACAAGCAAGGCATACAAGGCCAAATGCTAGCAGTCATCAAAAGTCTAACAAAGTCACTCAAAGTCCGGGTACTACACCCCCACATTCCTGCCGACGACTAAGTTGACATTGAGAGAGGATTAGCTGAAGGCTCAGCCCCAAGCCCAAGGCTTTATGCCATCTTTCTGGGGAGTCTACTGCGGAAATTGAGAGAACATTTCCCGACGGCGCAATGTACGGGTGCGCAGTGGATTGGCGCCCTGGCCTACGTGGACGATCTATGTCTCTGCGCCGACAGCGCAGAGGAACTCAACAAAATGATCACGGTTGCCCAACTCTGGGCTGAGGATCATCGAGCAAAAATAAATTATGGGGCAGGAAAAAGCGAGATTATTGTTTTCAACGAAACTTCCGCCGACAAAACAAGCAGGGGGCAAACTCCCTGGATAACCAAGGCCGGATTCCCTTACCCACATGACAAAGAGGTCCACGAAGTTGACCACTTCAAATACCTGGGATTTACCCTGGATTCCAACCTGGACATGAACAAACAATGTACTGATATAATAAAAAAAATGAAAATTGCCACCGGTAAAGTCCTCAAGTATGCACGGGCCTTCAAACAACAGAGTGCGATGCACTACAGACAACAAGTCACGCTCACAATATGGAAAGCCATAGTACATGTGCACTCAACAACGAATAGCATCCTTCTAACAAGTACACAACAGATACAGAGAGTACAGAATGCCCTAGACGAATCGCTGGCAGAGTGTATGGGACTCTCAGACGGTCCTATTCTCCAAACTGCTCTCATCGTTGATTGTGGGCTCTTACCAACGCGACTACAACAAGCCATCGAACTATGTTCTCTGCACGACAAACTTGTAGAAGTAGACAAAAATAGACCGGCTGCCCAAATTTACAAAACTTTGATCAGTGCACCCCTCATTCGCACAGCAAGTCTCACTGAGCGCATGCGCTGTGCACACATCACCCTGAACGCCGTACACTTGTGGGGAGTGCCACCTAATTCACCTAACCACGGGCATAGAGTGAATCGACCTCAACCCTTCCACCAGAGTATGAGTCTCAAAACATTGATTAAAATCCGTAAAAACGAGCTCACCACCTTGGCATGCATACAACAGCGACGAACGCTGTTACAACTTTCCCCTGCCCCTGGCAACTCTCCCTCCTGCCCCATGCAACAGTACATCACCGCGACACTCTCCGACCTACACCGGAAGAAGCTAAACACACCAGCTCCCTATCTTCGCACCTCATCCGAAATCATCAAGTTCCCACTCTACCACTCCTTCGTGCCCGGTGCCAGAACCCCACAACCCTACGCAGTAATTTATACAATGAAGAGGACACGATTCTCCCCTATCGTGGTATCCCCTGCCTACGCTGTAACCCCACAGCATTCATTGACCAGGGCCTGCTCCTCCTCCACACACACCACCCAGTTGATAATATCCATCATCTCGCCACATCCTGCGTCACAACGCAGGACCTACGGGAACAACTTGGTCAGCACTTTGAAGCCATAATGGTGGAATTATGCCTCGCACATGGGAATGGTCCAAGGTGAGTGAGGAAATCAAAACCTCCCTCACCCTCGCAAGCGATCCACCCGCCGAGTGGCAACTCCGGGCCAAGACCATCATTCAATGGAGACAGCATGCCATGCCTCACTGCGCAGCTTTTGCCATCAAGACCCAAGAAGCCCTACAACAGTAGTACATCGACACCGAAACACCACCGTAAAACACGACATCTACACCAGGACTGTAATATATGCTCCAACCTCACCAATACGTCCGGTGCATACACTGCAGGGTTCTGAAACAGCAGCATGAATGAAGATTGCTTTCATTATTGCTCGTAAAAGAAATAATGTAGTAGTTTCGTTTGGAACTCTCAAGGTGCAGTCTTTTATGCTCACCGAAGTGAGAGACTGTGATTTGCTGATTGTCGTCACATCTTCTACTTTTCTCAAAAGAAAAGACATGTTAAAAGAAAAAAGGCAGTTAGCCCAGATCATTAAAGCCTGCAGCCCAGCATATATATAGACATATGTACTGTGTACACCTATACGGTCTACATGTATACTGCGCTTTAGTCGATTTGGATTCTTCCGGCTCTCCAGGTGTCCGTCCCACACCTGGGCTCACATCAAGTACCCAAGTAGTTTGTGTGTATGTACGCGCGTATACAAGCACACACACACACCCCACCCTGACACCCGCAAAAATAGAGAAATATACCAGACAAAACCCCTATCCCTACCTCTGCCAGAACACAGTCTCCCACGCCAGAAACAAGCGCTGACCATGAACAAGCTGAAACAAATCCCGTTTCCAACCCCCCCCCACACACGCATGCAAGTGCTAAGAAACACCTGTGATACACGCGCATGTAGTAGAGAGATTGGACAGTACAAATAAAAAAAATGCGCCTACACGAGTGCATACGTACATCCACATGCGCACGCACACAAACGCACATGCACACATATACACAGACATACACACATACATACACACACACACACACATGCACCCATACACGCACACATGTACACACACACACATACGCATGCATATGCACACGCATGCACAGACAGAAAACCCCAGTAACAATGCCTCAACGCGTCAAGCAATATCATAGACGCATACACGCATTCATACACACACGCATCCATATACACACATATATACATACACACACATGTGCACAACCTGCA
>Ga0335398_10010634_pt1 | contig 10434 bp, 12 predicted proteins | sample BON03_FD_205742 | JGI IMG/M metagenome (GOLD analysis project Ga0335398, IMG submission 205742) | Freshwater microbial communities from Lake Bonney liftoff mats and glacier meltwater in Antarctica - BON-03 (spades assembly) (version 2) | ecosystem: Environmental > Aquatic > Freshwater > Ice >... | reverse complement strand
AAATCAAACCGAACCATCAAACCCGTTCAACGTCCCGCAATACATTCGGGCTCGATACTGCAAACGCTATCAAAAGACTTGGGACAAAACAGGGGTGCCGATCCTCAGATGTTGACGGACGTAACAGGTGGAGAGCTGGTCTACGTGGGCGACACGGGAGACAAGCACGGGTTCTTTGATAAGGATCTGCTGGCAAGCCTTGGCATCGTGCTGGACAACCACGGCAAGCTGCCCGATGTGGTGATCTACATGCGGGACAAAAACTGGCTTTTGCTAATCGAATCTGTCACGAGCCATGGGCCTGTGGAGTCCAAGCGCCAGATGGAGTTGGCCCGCTTGTTTAAGGACTGCACGGCAGGGCTGATCTACGTTTCGGCATTCCCAGACCGCAGGACGTTCCTCAAATATCTGGACGTGATTGCGTGGGAGTCGGAGGTCTGGATCGCAGATGCACCAACCCACATGATTCATTTCAACGGCGTTCGTTTTCTGGGTCCATACGAATGAATAGTGAGGTTCACAATAGCGGCTGGATATCCGTCGAAGTCTCTGAGCGGAATGAAAACAGGGCCAACGCTAGACGGTGAATGAAGCAGTGTGCATAGGAGAATCAATGAATGCGAACAGTAAGATATTGTCCAAGACCTATCTGGTCGTTAAGCTAGGGAAGTTATATAGCCATTTGGAAAAAACATATCTTGCAGTGGATCCATTAATTGAACTCGATAATATATTGAGCAAATCCAGTAGCTGCTATTTTGCCAAGTTTGGAATTCCTCTAAAAATTGAGAGAATCAATGAGCTAGCAAAGTCCGGAACATTATATCTGGTAGTTGCATATGTAAGAGATGATGTGTTTTTATCAAAGACATATAAAGTGAAATCAGCTTCATATGAGACCCCCAAAAAGCCAAAGAGCTACCCCGCATATTACAAAGACAAATTGGAGTTTGCTGGCACATGGATTGAAATTACTTCGGATTCTCATCAAGCCGCGCTAAGCGAGCTCAGAGTAAAAAGTTCTTATCAACGAGTATTGAGCGCTTTTGCCAACTCAAATGGGTCCGCGTATTACTGCAAAACGTCGTGAACAACACTAAAATAACTAAATCGCTGATGTTGCGACGGCGGTTTGTAATCGGCTTCAATTGATGCGAATAATTGCCAACTCTAAAAAATGCAATCCCCCTGCCCTGGGGCGACCAAATAATGCATCTTAGGTTCAGCGAAAATTGATAATTTGGAGGACAACTTCATTTGATCAAAAAATACTTATGCTTGATATGAACGCCATTGATTGACGACGCGAAGCAATTGTCCTAGCGCCGCCAATAGAGATCACGATGGCTGACACCATCACGTATTCGTTTGCCACGATCATCGGGGTAAACCTCTCAACGTTGGGTCGCGTTGCGCGAGGTTACAAAATGCTTCGGGCTTTGAGAGTCGCACCGATGGTACATATATGTTGGTCCTTCGCGCGGCGATCATCGTGCTGCGGCGAAAGTAGTTTTCGATTTGGGCCGCTACCCATGCCAACCTGCCCACCCGGGCAAGGTGGAAACGCGAAAGCGGCGGAGATCAGTGACGCCCGCGATGAGACGAAACGTCGGCGTGCTGCGGATTTGTAGCGCACGGTCAGACTGAGCATCCGATGGCCGTGTCGTTGGATTTCCGTCCATCCACGAAATTGGTGATGTCAATAGTTTTCTGGAATGGCACCATGCACATATCCAAATCACCAGGAGCACTTCGATGTTGAGTTGCGAGAAACACAAGCGGGATCGTCTTCGTCAGCGAATTCGCCGACAGCAGGAAAGGCGTCGCATTCAGCAGGAACTGCACCTGCTCCGGGCGGTGGTCGCCACGCTGCAAGACATCGGTCTGATGGATCGCAGTTCGCCCGCGCGGGATTAGGCTGACGACAACTACCGGAACAACATGTTCAACATCGCCGCCAAGCGTGCGGCGGCGATCACCAACCGCTGTTCCATGACCGGCGTGTACCGTTCGATGTAATCCGCGCCGACTTTCCGATCCGGGTAAAACCCCGACGTGCCGACGATCTTGCAGGACTCCTCTGCAATATTGGCTGCGGCCAGGGGACCTGCTGATTTCGCCGCTGGCACTGCGAGCAGTTTGGCCGACAACGCCTCGTTGCTCATGTTCAGGTTCTTGATCAGTCCGGTGTCCCACAGCGCGTGCAGGTTCGTCCCGCGCTTAAAGACCCGAAGCTGGTACGTGTTGCCGCCGCGATCTTCGCGGTGCCCGGCGTGCAGTGGCTGATGCACATCAGCAACCAGGTGCACGACGTACTTCAGAGCGGTCAGGCGCTTCGCATCGGGGGCCTTCGACGTCAGGACCTCCAGATGCCTGTTGATCGCCTCGACGACGCAGTTGCCATCCGGGCAGTTCCGCTGCGCATCGTACGTGCAGGAGTCCTTCGGGAAGTTGATGTAGTGCCAGGATGCGGTCGTCGGATTGCGATGTTCGTCGGCCCAGGTGGAGATCGATGCGAGCGTCTCGCCGGGTTCCAGGGCGAGGAGCTTGCTGACCTTCTCCTTGGCTTTGGGAGTGAGCTGCTGCTCGGCGACGAGCGCGATGACTTGGTGGCCTTGCGCGCCCCAAGCGTGGGCGTTGGTGGCGTGCGCTGATAGGGCGAAGGCAGCTAGTGCCAGAAAACTGAATTGCATGTCGTCGCGAGTATGTATCAACGCCTGGCACCAACCGCTGGTGCCTCAGGCCGACACTGTGACAGCCGTCACGCAGAACTTGTGACGGATTGCCCAGAAACCAGCGCTCAGACCACAGCATTCACACTGCTGTGATGGATGCTGCCTACCCCCTGACCAGCCTGAAAAGACGGCTCCTGCACGGTTCTGGTGGGTCGTCCAGCGGCGTCGGCACTGTTTACATGCCATCACCGTGGCTGCGGGGCCTTGCCGTTGGATTTGGGCGCAAGTGCATGATTCATATGGTCAAGTCCATTCCAGCAGACTGATGGCATGATTGATGCTTGCACACGCTATGGGTGGCGATTCTTGCTGTCAAAGGGTTGAAAAGATGGGTGCCGTAGCGAACCGTTTGCGCCTAGTGGCGATTTTTATTGCGTGCTTCAGCGCATTTGGCAGTACTGGCGCCACGGTTGTCAGGTTCGACTTCACCGCTGAAATATTCGTCATCAGCCGGAATTTCGGTGGCATTCCAGTCAATGTTGGCGACTCGATTAGTGGATTCTTTCAGTATGACACGGCCGCTGCCACTCAATCCAGCCCGCTGTTGATAACCAATTGGCAAGACTATCAGTTCGCAAATGACGCAACCATTGGATTGACTGTAGGGGGACAAAACTTCACAAAGAACCTGACGCTCGTTACAGTGGTCGATGGGTATCACCCTTTGCCCTCCTATTTTTTGGATAGGATTTTCGTTGCTTCAAACGGGTATCAAAGCAACGTGGACTTCATCCAACTCTGGATTGATGGTGCCGACTATGGAGTTCCGTCCAGCCTCTTGTCGTCCGCTGATCTGCCGGTTCTGGCGCCTGATTTGTCACTTGCAGACTTGGGCGCTTCGCCTGTCACGCTCAATACCTCTGACTTAATATTTACCGCCTATTTGCAAACGATAGCGGCGCGAAGTGTCCCAGAACCCGGCACTCTTGCGGTCCTCACCCTCGGCCTAGCAGGTCTGGCAGCCACACAGCGCAAACGCAAACCAGCTTAGCCCAGCGCCAACGATTCCAGTGGCACCTTCGGGCGCCGTTTTCGCTTGCGGCTCCCATCCGAGGAGTCTCGTGCCGCATCGTAGGTACAGGTGTTCTTCGGGAAATTGATGTAGTGCCAGGCGGCCGCCGGGTTCCAACGTCAAAAGACGGTCAACCTCCGTTTTCGTCTTGAGCGTCAGCATGGTTTCAGCAATGAGCGCAATGACATGATGTCCATCAGAGCCCCAAGCGAACACCACACTTGGAACCATGACCAAGAATAGCCACGGGGCGATTGTGAAGGCTTTCCCAAGCCTGCATTAAGCGGCCAATTCAATCGGCGCGAACACAAACATCACAAAGAGATGCGGGGGTGTCACACATGGCTAGGCCGGGTCAATATCGCAGAACCACTTCTTTGCGTCGTAGCCATTCCACGTGGCGATCTTCACCTTCGTTCCGCTTTTTATAGCGCTTGCCTTGTTAGCCGTGACGCGATTGCTCGATTCCCAATTCTTGACGTTCATATGCCGCGTCGTGCCGTCAGAGAGTTGCAAAATGAGCTGATTGCCTTCGATTTTTGAGGCTACAAGTACGGCCTCATTCCATTCAAGTGTTCCGACAATATGCGACATGAAAACCCCAATGTTGTTGAAAGAATGATCGGTGTGCCCAGCCTCATCAAGGCATCTTCTTGATCTTTTCAAGAAGTCGTTGATTGGGAGTCAACGGAATAGAAGGCTGGCTACCGAGCGATGGCGGAGCGATAGCAGCCGGAGGCGCCGCCGGTATGGAGCGCTGGGAACTGAACGTTGGTAAATACTTGATGAAGCTGATGCCTGTCCCTGGAATAGAGAAGGACACCCACAAATTACCTGTTGGCGACCGGCCAATCCGCAGGCCAGAAAAGCCCCAGCTAAAACCAGCACCATTTCTTGAAACAGTCGCCCTCGCGCCACCAAAAAGCCCAATGGTTTTGCGCCAACGCCAGCCCATGTTAGCAGCCTAGCTTCCGAACGAAAAAGCAAATTCAGCCATCGCCATTCAGTCGACTATCCAGCCGAACAATTTGGACAGCAGCGATTTTTGAGGCGGGCGCTGGCTCGGTTGCTGCGACATCTTCGTATAGCGCGGCGGGGCTTGCCATGTGGGAGATGGTTGGCTGCGTGGAATGGTTGCGCCTGTACCCCCTACGCTGGTTGGCGATGAGCCGCTCTTCCCCCTAATTTTTCCCAGAAGTTCTTGGTTGGCCGTGGTTGGCTTCGTCGCTACCGGCAGCGGTGCTGGCTGAGATGGCGTAAGCGTGGCATTTTGCACCACTGTATTGGTTCGGGGCTGCCTAACCACTGGGCTCGCCGAGGTTGTTCCTTTGATACGCGACAGCGTATCAAGATTGCCATTGACTGGCGTATTTGTAACTGAGGCATCTTCTTTCGCAAGTCCGAGCCGCCAACTAGCTTCCGACTCGCTCAATGTTGTCACCTGCCCCGCGGAGGAAATACTTATGGATACATTGGACGAATTACCGAAACCGTTGCTAAATCGAGGCTCCATCAGCCCAACGACGCTCAACCAGCGGCCCACCCATGACGTGCTTGGGCAGTCTTGAATTGCAGCGATGCCATCGTGCCAAATTGAAACTTTGAACACGTGCCCGCGCCAGTCGCTGAAATTCACAAAAATGTAGGGCTTACCATTTTTATCAACACTCTGTTTGACGTTGGTTATACGGCCGATGACTTCCACCTTATCCCCAACGAGTTGGAGGCAGGCGCTGAAATCGACGGCGGAAAGGACTGAATATGCACCGACATAGCCAAGCTTGGCTTTGCCGGGCTGTAAAGTTCCGGAAAGCTTAATGTCGGTACTTGCCGCGTACTTCCCAGTGAGAAAATCTGACAGGCTGGGAATGTTGCTGTATGGGGACGAGCAAATGGATGCAAACTTCCTTGCTTCTTCTTGCAACTGACTATTCGCGGACAACAGCGAAAACGCCTTCGAGGACCCAGGGTCCAAAAAATCATTAGACCGGAAAATGATGGCGGTTATTTCCGAGTTGGTCTTCTTCCACAGGGCGCCATCAACCCGTAGAGCCTTCACAGCAAATATCAGACTGATAAACGAAAATCTGTCCAAATTCGCATCAAATGGGTTTACCGACTTTCGCTCAACGTGCTGAAAATTGACCTGGCCTAACTCTGAACTACCTAGGTGTCGTATGTCATCGACATACATGCCATCGTAATCAATGAGCTGTAGCGACAGGCCACCGTCGGAAACCATCAAATTGTCTGGTTGCACATCGCCATGTGCAATGCCTACGCTTTCCAGATAGGTCGCAAGGGTAGATAGTGCATTGGTCAGCCTAAGCAAGGCCTGAGGGTTTTGATGGTTGGTTTCTAGAAACGTCCCGAGTGTTTCACCCTTGGCCCACGCCATTTTCACCACGGGATAGCCTTGCCCATCCACCTTGATGCCGTGGGGTTGAAAACTAAAATCTAAAAAGTATGATGATTTGAGAAGCGCAAGCTTCTTCGAAATGGATTCATATCGCTTCTCAAGCCCCTTGGCTTCGCGATGGAAACAGCGAACGGCATACTTTTTTGAGCCGTTGCTGAGGGTGTACGTCAGAGCGAATCCGCCGCTGATCGCCAGTGGCAGGCCCAGCCCCGATTTGGCAACGGCGCAACTTTTCAGCTCAGGATCAGCCAACAGCCGAGCATGAAGTTGAAATGCCTGGTTGTACTGCTCTAAGGATGGATAAGGCATCGTCGCCCTAAAGGGAAAGAGCTATCACCGTGGAGTCATCGACCCGCATTCGTTTGAGTTGGCGTTGCACCACGACAATGCGCTCCAACCCTTCGGCCGACAGTAACTCATCCCATTTCGAGACGCCGGATTCCTCCAACGCCAATCGAAGCGCCCATTCGCCAATGGCATCCGACATGCAAAAGACTCGGGGAGAGGCCAATCCCTCCAAATTGAACGTATGGGTTCGGTTCGCGGGAAACACATCCTCGCTCGCAAACTGATTCAATTCATGCAACGTCGAGAGCAGCGTTGGCCGTTGCTTGAATAGCCCCGGATCCGTGAACGGCCAGGAATCGATCAGCTTTCCGTCGTCAGTCAAGAACGCTATGCAGTCGCCCACCGCAAGAACCTCGACCGTGTTTGCTTCGACGTTGCGCGTGATGCCCAACAAAGTCGCGAAGCTCCCCCGCTCAAAAGCGGCCTGCTTAGACCATGACATGTTCGCGACATCATGCGAAGCGGCATATGCGTCTACAGCTTGCTTGACCCAATCGGACGTCAAGCAAGGATGAGCCACGTACTTTTCGGCGAGCATCGCCGCCCAAAGCCGCGAGTCATAGGATTCGCTTGCTCCATCGCAAAGCGCAATGACCAAACCATCCACAGAAACAGCGTACTTGTCTTCGTTCGATTCGGGCTCGCCAATATCCTTAGGACAAGTCCCGATGAAGTCGCACTTCATCGTGCTGCTCAGCGCAATTGGGAAGCTCTTGTTCCGATGTCAAAGAAATCAACCAGCTCTGCCGCTTCCGCATTGAACATGAAGCCCCTTGACTCGCCGTTGACCGCGTGCCCTTTTTCTTGAGCGAAATTCAACAGGTGAGGCGGCAAGTGGCTCGACATCCTGAATAGCATCTTGGAATAGCTGTCAGGCAAATTGGACTCGTCGCTAGGGAAACGTGTGGGTTCATTGCCCAATGAGCTCACATGGATGTTGAGTACCAGCACTTCGCCGTCGTTCGTACGAATCTGTCCAAGATGAACCGCGATTTCTTCCGGATCGCCATCTGTCGATTGGCCATCGGTAACATGCAGAATGGTAGGCGGATAGCAATCTGGGTGTGCGTCGCACCAGCCAACCAAATCCTCGGCAGCTTTTGTGAGAGCGGCTCGCATCGGCGTGCCACCGCTTGCCCTTGGTTCAAACCAAACTGGGAATTTCACGCTGGTTTCGACGACGCCTCCGGCTCCGTCATCCATTTTGCGTTTGCGGTCTTCCACGCGCACGGGATTTTGCTCAATGGCAGAGATTGGACTTAGCGTATTCGCGCCCAATGGGCCAGAGAATCCGTTTGAAACGCCAGTGTCCCCGTAGCCAATGACGCCCACTTCAAAGTAGTCCCTAACGCCTTCGGATTTGGTGCATCGGGTAATCAGATTCATCAATGTGCGGTTCAGCGCATCGGCGACGAAGTCAGCCTTTGACTTCCCCGACGACATCTTGTCCTGCATTGATCCTGACTGGTCTACGACGAACAAGAATGCCGTTGGACTGGTTCTGCTGATTTGTGCCTCATATGCCATTTCTCGTCCCCCGTTACGATTGATCCACAAAATTGACTCATTGAGCTAAGGCTCTTATCGTCCTGCGAGGCCCGATGGCAAAGGATGATACAGCGGCAACGACGGCGGAGTGCCGCTAATTGGAGCGCCGCCAATGCCAATCACCGCCACGCTGTCCGGTCGCGCAGTTCCGACTAGCAGTGCGGTCACGTTGATTCAGCACTCGGCGGCCAACCTGAACATCCACCTGCACTGCCTGGTGCCGGACGACGTGTACCGGCGCACGGACGGCGAGCCGGTCTTTGTGGAAGTACCCGCGCCGACCGACGAGGCGCTGCTGGTCAAGCGGGTCTTTTCGATCTACCTTGAGCAGTGCCCGAACTGTGGCGGTGAACTGACAATCATTGCTCCTACGAGCCTGACTTTGACAACGCTGGCTGGCGCCAGCCTCAATATCGCCATGTGAAATGGACAACCTCCGCAACGGAGGGACAAGCACCCGCAGCAGTACTCACCTGTTGTGCAGGGACTGGCGATGTCCCGCTCGTAGTTGAAGGTTGAGGTTGGTGGTTGAAGTCCTCAGGTCCTACAGAATGTGGGTTCTGACATCAACAACCGCAAGCTAAGAAAGCTCAACCACCATGAAACAGTCTATAGCCAAACTGCAGGTCGCCAACAAGTCTGACATCGCCCGATTGACCGCGCAGCCTCTGTTTGCGCCTAGAAATTTGCTGTTGCATGGAAACTGTTTGCTGTAAATACGGTAAGGGGATCGTCACGCAATAGTTAGAAAATGGACAGTAGACTGCAAGTGCATCCCGATGGCCTAGGCACCACCTTGGTACCCCCATGCCAGGGAGAAAAGCAATTGTCCGTCTCGACTGAACAATGATTTTTCCGGCAGATTGGGCGCCATATGGGGTTGGCGCAACGTCTGTAACGGCTGCGCAAAACCAGACGTTACAGGCGAAACCCGCATGGGCATTGGGTTGTACGCTTGTAACGCGTGTAACGGCGGAAAAAATCAATGCTGACCTTTAAACCACCGGGGCGGCAGAGACCACATCTTGGTGCCCTCCAGCCGCACCTTGACCTGCCCCAACTTTCCCGACATTCCTGCCAGCGACTGATTGGCATGGGCATCATGTCGGGCCTACCGCCGCATAATCGCTTTGCACCAGATAGGCCGGGCCTAATTACCCTGATCGAAAAGCGGGAACCTTCACCCGCCTGCTGGTGCGCCTTTTTGAAGCGATACCTTGAAGGGCTGCGTATGGCTCCGAACGACCTATTGAAGCGATACCTTGAAGGGGCGCGTAAGGCGCTGAATGAAGGTAAGCCCACGCAGGATAAAGCGGACAAGCTCCGGAAGGAGCGCGCGCTCAATCAACGACGCCGGGCAGCCAGCTCCTCGCGAGATATGGAATACAGTGGGTCGCGCGAAACTTATAGCCCACCATCAGACTTCCCGCTTCAGTCTTGCGATTTCCAAAACTGGACGAAGTTCGATTCGTTGCCGATTGAGCGGGCGTGCTTTGTCTTGCTAGGATTCAAGCCACCACCCTTGGATTGCCTAATTTTTGAGCAAAACAGGTTCGACCCGTCGCCACCGCCGACTTGGGATCGACCGCCGGAGTACGACAACGTTCTTGGCCCCCTTCGCTCAAGCATTGCGCATGGCAATATTCAGGTCCATAAAATCGACGACGGGCAACACGAAACACAACAAGTGTGTTGGCCTGAACTGATTCGTTGGGCAAGGTCGAAGAGCTATCCAATTCCGCCAGCGCTTGAGGACATCGTTGCCAAGATGGAACCTGTTGCTGTGGCAGGAGGAGCCAGCCATAGTGCGCCGGAACTTCCGCCAGACATCGACAACAAGCCTCAAGGTGCGTCAGCACAGAAAACCGGGGGTATGCCCGTGGAAACCCAGACGCAGCGACAAGACCGCCGCCTTCAAGCATGTATTGATGCTGGCCTGCCGATGAACACCAAGGCCGCACTATCGCGCCTGCCCGATGGCGTTGGCGCTGTTGCAGGCAGCGAAGGCGTGACAAGGCAGACATTCTCAACTGACGTAAAAGCCGCATTGAAGCGCCGCGAAGTTGCAAGCTGTGAACGCGGAACTGTGCACCGCGCCTGATGCAAGCCTCTGCATTTACTTGCATTTGACAAGGGGGTTTCATTGGTGAATTGAAGTTGCAGGCAAGTTGCAGTTTGCCTGCATGGATATGCAAGATAAGTAATTCATATCGCTGAGCCTTTTCAGTGATACCGGATTACAAATCTATGCAAACCGCTACCCCGACCTTCACCCCCCTGGCGCAAGAGCAACGCACGCACGTTGACACTGCCGCCGCCGCGCACTACATGAACCGCCGCCCGCAGACCTTGAGAGGTTGGCATTGCCACGG
>Ga0335398_10010633_pt1 | contig 10434 bp, 10 predicted proteins | sample BON03_FD_205742 | JGI IMG/M metagenome (GOLD analysis project Ga0335398, IMG submission 205742) | Freshwater microbial communities from Lake Bonney liftoff mats and glacier meltwater in Antarctica - BON-03 (spades assembly) (version 2) | ecosystem: Environmental > Aquatic > Freshwater > Ice >... | reverse complement strand
TATTCAGTTAACCAATAGTAAATTAAGCGATATTAAAAAGCCCGTATTGTTGGTTTTTGGCGCTAGTTGGTGTCCTCTTTGTAAAACGGAAGCATTAGAACTCTTAAAATATTATGATGCTTGGAAAACAAAAAAAGACATAGAAGTAATTTATATAAGTATAGATACAGATAAAGAGGCTTACAAAACAGCATACCAAAACGCACCATGGCAAAGCTATTGCGACTATAAAGGTTGGGATACTAAGGCTGCTAAAGACTATTTTGTATACGCCACACCAACGTATATTTTGTTAGATAAAGATATGAAGATATTGGTGCATCCTAGTAGTGTTGGGCAAGTAGATGCTTGGGTAAATTATAAGTTGTAAAATAGTAATCGCCTTTTGGGCTAGTTGGTGTCCTAATTGCGAGTCACAAATGCCAAAAGTAGAAGCCTATTCAAAGCAGCAAAAAAATGCAAGTGTAGTTGCCATAAGTTTAGATGATGATAAAACAACTTACACAGATGCCATAAAAAAATACCCAAGTATGCTACACAGTTGCGACTATAAAAAATGGAAAAGTGCTGCGGTAAGTGATTATTATATTTATGGTTTACCAACATTTATTGTTTTAGACAAAGACCATAAAATAGTAGGAAAGTATGCTTTATGGGAAGAAGCAATACCTGTTTTAGAAAAAGATGAGATACATTAACATTAGCGTGTGTGGGGTTGTTTTCTAAAAGAATATCTTTTTGATAAGAGTTTTTAATGATGAGTTTTCCGTTTAGTCTAATATATGGCGAATAAAACGTGTCAATTCCCCCAAAATAATGGTTGAAAGCATTTCTAAATTTATAAGCTGTAAATCCTTGTAAAGGAGATGAAAGAAGACTATAATGTCTATTAATATTATTTCTTTCCAAACAAAATCATTGTGGCTATCGTAGTAAATGCAATAGAAATGGTTTCAAATTGAGCTGTTTTTGTCATCTTTATATTGAGGTAAACTCTCTAAAGTTTTTTCTATCAATTACTACTTCTTTTGCATTGTATTCATTAACAAAAGTTTTTGGCAATCTTACTTTTTTCTTGGTATTCCATTTAAATTCAAAGCCAGTAATAATACCATTATGTTCTTCTACCAAATCTACTTCTTGTTGTTGTTTGGTCCTCCAAAAATACATTTTGGCATTTGTGTTTTTATACTTGTTTTGTTTTAGCCTTTCTGTTATTAAAAAATTTTCCCATAAAGCACCAGTATCTTGACGCAAGTCTAATGGATTAAAATTTCCTAATACCATATTTCTAACGCCATTGTCGTAGAAATATATTTTTTTATTTTTTTTAATTTCGTTTCGTAAGTTTCTGCTAAAACTATGTAGTTTAAAAACTACGTATCCTTTTTCTAAAATATTTATGTAGTTAGCAACTGTATTTTTATCTATACCAACCATTTGCGCTAGTTCATTATAGTTTACTTCACTACCTAATTGAAGTGCTAATGCTTGTACTAATTTTTCTAATACTTCTGGTTTTCTAATAGTAGCGTATGCTAAAATATCTCTATATAAATAGCTGTTTACTAATTGTTTTAGCAGCTCTTTTTCTTCTCCAGGATTGTTTAAAATATCTGGATAAAAGCCGTATAAAAGTCTATTTTCTAATTGTTGTTCTGCAACAACATAACCCTCCTTATTTTCAAACTCCTCCCAACTTATTGGATATAATTCATATTCCCATTTTCTTCCTGTTAAAGGTTCATTAAGTGCATTAGATAAATCGAAAGATGATGAGCCACTTACAAATAATTGAACCCCTTTAAACTGATCTGTAATTATTTTTAACGTAAGTCCGATACCTTCTATTCTTTGAGCTTCATCAATAAAAATAGTTTTATGAGATCCTATAATACTTCTAATTTGCTCTGTGTTAGGATTGTTTAATAAGCTTCTTACTGTAGAATCATCTCCATCTAAAAATAAATGTTGTTTGTTATTGATAACCATTTTTAGTAAAGTAGTTTTACCTACTTGTCTTGGACCAATTAATATAATGGCTTTACCTTTATTTATTTTATTCTCAAGAGTATCTTTTAATGTACGTTTATACATATTCTTTTTTTTTACAAATATACTATTTCTACATCGTAATAACTAATAGTTATGTTTTTTAGAGAATACAATCACTTAAAAAAAATACTTCATGGTAAGGATTAAGCAATATTTCCATTATATTCATTGATATATTTTTTTACTAACATATTATTGTTGCTTCAAGAAGCTATAAAAACAAAAGGTAAATACACCATAATTTTTGATAGGTCTGGAGATTACTCTAATAGTTCTTATAAAATAAAATTTACAATAGATTAATTAATCTTTTTCAATTGTTGATTTGTATTGATAGTTAGATTCTATTAAATGTTTGAAGTTGTTTTTATAGCGTTAAAGAATTTTGAATAATCAAACAAAACGGACACTATAAAAAAGGAAGTAAGAAACATTTTCATAACTTAATTAAAATGTAGCAAATGCACAAAATGTACGTTTAAATAAATCTTTTTTATCTTTATTAAAAAATAAAACTATCAAAAGCAAATAATAACAAAAGAAGAGTGAAGAAAGTCTTATCGTACAATAATTGTACGTTTTTTAAAAAAAATAAACCTCAACTAAATGATAATCAAATAGTTGAGGTTTATATTTGTGGAGACGCCGAGGATGACTTTCGTCTTTCTCTTGTATCCCATTTGGTAAATGCAGTAAACTGTTCTTTCAGAACAGACGACTTAAAACAAAAAATCTGCTCAAGTAAACTTGGCAGATTTTTATTGTTTAATTCGCAGTTTTACTGCGTTAATTGTGGAGTTAAAGGGATGTAAGTCGAACTATTTTGGTGAGGATTTATATAAAATAAAAAACCCACAACGTTAAGGGTTGCGGATTCTACTGTGGTGCCTTCAGGTGATTTTAGGTTTTACTTATTTTTACTGTAAGTAAATGTAAATCAGGTGTGTAATGACTAAATTATGATAAAATAGTAAAGTAAAAATAAATAATAAGGATTTAAACCTGCCGAGCAACCTCTGGAGCAATCGGTTTTCTCACTATATCTTGGTTAAAGTCCTTTAATACAAGGAAATTACATTTTAAATTTTAATAATCTATTGATTTCTTGTGGGTTTTTACCAGTGAATTTTTGAAAGTTATTATAGAAGGTTTGTTTAGATTTAAAATGAGAATCATTAATTAATGAATTTATGGTCTTATTTTGCAAGTACCCTTCTTCTATCAATTTTAATAGGTACATGACTTTACAGTAGTTAAAAAAATCACTTTTACTGTATATACAATAATATTTAAAAATATAATTTAAATGATATGCTTGAATGTCAATACCAAAAGCAAGAGATTTAAAGTCTAATGATGCATTATTATGAAAATCATAATTTTCTACATAATCTTCAACTTTACACATAATATCTATGGCATTTAAAGCAACACTGGCATGTACTTTTTGGTTATAGTCTTGAATTTTTTTAATTGGTTTAGATTTCCAAATATTTTTAATAGTTAGTTCTTCTTTTCTAATAATATTTTTTAAATTTTTAGTTCCAAAAAGAATTTCTGGTTTTACAAATAAATACGTTAACGCAATTAGCCAAATTATTGCTGATAAATTATAAAAAATACGATGCACTTTAGCTATGTTATCTGTAAAATTAAAAAGAAGGATACTAAATATAAAATAGAAACATAAAATAAGAGAAAACATGATAAGTAACCAGTTTTTTTTTGATTTTAATATTCTGTTGTTTTTCGTTTCTTTTATGAATACGAATATTTTTTTCACCATGTAAAATAAATAAATTGTTGTAAAAACAAAAAATAAAGAAGCTTTTAAAATGCCATTAATTTCACTGAAAAAATGTCCTAAAAAAAATAAAGTAGCTAGTATAAGATGAAATAAGTTTTCTTGAAGAGAAATTTTATCATGAACAAACTTTTTAATAAAAAGGTAAAATAACGGAACAACTAAATATTCAATAGAACTAATCTTAACTGTATTCGGAATTTCAATTTCAAATAAAAATATAAATGAGTACAGAAACCTTCGAATAGTTAACCAAAACAAAATAATTAAAAAATAATAATTAGTAGGGTTTTCATTTCCTTTTATAGAAATAAGCACAACTAAAAATGCTGTAAACCCTAAGAATGCTACTAAAAAATTTAAAAGTAAAAATACCATAGTATCAAAAACAACAAATTTAGTCAATAATATAATAAATTATTAAATTATATTGTTTTTTGTTTTTCAGAAGAAAAAGTTTTATCAGAAGTTTGCTAACTCATGAAATTCAGGTCAATGAAAAGTAAATTATTATACACTTTATTATTACTTCCATTTGTTTTAATTGGACAAGATTTAACAGTTGCAAGTGGAGGAGTCATTACCATACCCAAAGACAATTATGTGTTTGTTAGTGGTAATTTAAACAACACAGCAGGCACAGTTACTTTAAATTCCGATTCGGATGAATTTTCATCGTTATTGGTCCGTGGCACTACCTCTGGTAATATTACCTACAACCGCTATGTAAATACAGTGGGTGCTGGAGAGTGGGATTTAATAGGCGCTCCTGTATCCGATATGGCATTTAGTTCTTTAATAGGTGATGCTAATATTGCAATAAACGGAAGTTTTTATGCAGTAGGTTCCTATGACAATACCACTGATACTTGGACAAATGCTACAAATGCAACCGCTGGTAATTTAGAATTAGGACAAGGATACCAAATGGCAACCACAAGTGGTGGAACACTTTCTTTTACGGGCAGTATTGCCAACGGAGACCAAAGTGTTACGGTAACTAACAACGATGCAGTAAATTCAGGTGCAGGTAGGCGTTGGAATTTAATAGCCAATCCATTTGCGTCGTATCTTAATGCCAATAGTAATGCAGCTGCAACCCATAATTTTTTAACCGTTAATGCAGGCGCAATAGACGATAGTTTTGAAGCTATTTATGGATGGAATGCTAATGGTGCTGGATATACAATTTACAACAATACAAATGCAGCCATGTATATAGCCCCTGGGCAAGGTTTTTTTGTAGCAGCTGCAGGAGAAGGGAGTAATCAGACTGTTACATTCACAAAAGCAATGCAAACGGTTACGGGAGGCGATGATTTTATTGCAGCAAGATCCTCTGTAACGAGTTTCGAATTGGTTTTAGACATGCATAGTGATGCGGTTAAAGTGGCGGACACTAAATTTTATTTTAAAGAAGGACTGACTTTAGGTTTGGACCCAGGGTATGATGCTGGAGCATACAACCAATCTTCAGGGCTAAGCTCGAGACTTGTAGAACAAGACAACGGAGTTGGTATGGGTATCAATGCAATGCATATAGATGATTTGAATGGTGTGGTAACCCCCTTAATTATAAACCAAGAAGCCGGTGTTTCTCTCAAAATTGAAATAGCAAACAGCACGATTCCAGTAGATATTAATGTGTATTTAGAAGACGCAGAAGAAAACTCTTTTACACTTCTTACTACAGAAAGTTTTGAACTCTTGCCGCAAACAACCTTAAGTGGTATGGGTCGCTTTTTCCTTCACTTTACTACAAGTACCCTTTCCACAGATACAGTTAGCAGTACTTCTTTATTAACCGCATATAAAGGAAAAGGAAATGCCTATATCTCCGTAGAAGGATTACAACAGTTCTCACAACCAGCAGAGTTTACCCTTTACAATTTATTGGGGATGAAAATACTTTCAAAAAACATCCAAAACCCATCACAGAAAGAGATGCTTTCTACAGTAGGGATGAAGACAGGAGTTTACATTCTAAAAGTACAGGCAGCAAATACTGTTTTCACTAAAAAATTATTAATAGAATAAGACACCTTGATGAAAAAAACAGAAAACATACCTAATGATACAAATGGTATCAACAGAAAAGAAGCCATAAAGAAAATGGGAAAGTATGCTGCACTAACTGCCATGGGTACATTTATGATTCTAAACCCTAAAAAGGCACAAGCGGCATCTGGACCTTCAGCGCCTGGTGCTTGGTAATAAAACAACTAATAAAAAACCAAACAAACTATTAAATAAAAAATAAACCAATGAAACAAATTTTCACACTTTTAGCAGTGGTATTATTAACTGTAACAACCTTTGCCCAAGTAGGTATTGGAACAACAACACCAGAAGCATCGGCAGCATTAGATATTACCTCTACTACAAAAGGATTATTAATACCAAGAATGACCAATGTTCAGCGCCAAGCTATTTCAAACCCAGTTGCAGGGTTAATGGTCTATGTTACAGATTTTGTTGGAGGAACATTTTTGTTTTACAATGGTACTGATTGGAAAGAACTTTCATTAACTCAGGCACGAACTGCACCTGGCGATCCTACAATTACAGGAGTTGCATCAGGTGATGAACAAGTTGCAGTTTCATTTACAGCTCCGTCAAGTAACGGAGGCTCTGCAATTACCTCTTATACAGCGACTTCAAGCCCAGGAGGTTTAACAGGTACAGTATCTCCATCAGGAGATGGTACTATCACAGTAACAGGTTTAACCAATGGTACACCTTATACGTTTGCGGTTACCGCTACCAATGCCATAGGTACAAGTGTAGCAAGTGCTGCTTCAAGTTCAGTAACACCGTTGGCTCCCTCTTCTCCCTCTTCTCCCACAATTACAGGAGTTGCATCAGGTGATGAACAAGTTACAGTTTCATTTACAGCTCCATCAAGTAATGGAGGCTCTGCAATAGCCTCTTATACAGCAACTTCAAGCCCGGGAGGTTTAACAGGTACAGTATCTCAATCAGGAGATGGTACTATCACAGTAACAGGTTTAACCAATGGTACACCTTATACGTTTACGGTTACCGCTACCAATGCCATAGGTATAAGTGTAGCAAGTGCTGCTTCAAGTTCAGTAACACCATGGTTGCCATCAGGGACTACCTACACCATACTAGATCAATATACAAGCTTTAAACCTACAGGGACTAATTACGTGGAACTTACATATTATAATCAATACATTGACGCTGGATCAATTGATGCTTCTCCATTTGTAATCACAAAGCAAACAGCGCACGAAGGCGGAATTTTATTTTATAACAACACTACAGAATTAAATTCAAGAAATTCAGAAAATACTTTTCGACTTACTGCTAGTACTGGCAATTTTGATTTTATTTCGTTTAATCTTGATTTATTGGAGTCATTTGCGAATGACGGTACCGAAAGTGCAACAACACTTCCAAGAATAACGCTAATAGCAAGCTCTGGATCAACGGTAACCTATGAAGCTACAGTTATTACTGGTACAAATCCAGATGGATCTACTCATTATAGTTATATGTTTATGGAGACTGGAGTTAAATTATTAAATTGGAATAACGTAGAATGGGTAGATATTAAAACACAATATACAAAAGCTAAAACAAAAGATTTTATTCTGAAAAAACTGTAATGGTTGTTTTTAAAAAAGCATGACTGTATAGATACGTACAATTATAAAAAAACATCAACTCATTGATTAATAATTTGTTGAAGTTTTTAAAAGTGGAAATAAAGGGATGTAAGGCGAACTATTTTGATTTGGTAATTTTGAGAAAAAATTATCTCCAAGAATAAATTATTATTCTCGGAAATAATTTGTGGAGACGCCGAGGATGACTTTCGTCTTTCTCTTGTATCCCATTTGGTAAATGCAGTAAAGTGTTCTTTCAGAACAGACGACTTAAAACAAAAAATCTGCTCAAGTAAACTTGGCAGATTTTTATTGTTTAATTCGCAGTTTTACTGCGTTAATTGTGGAGTTAAAGGGATGTAAGTCGAACAGTTTTAGTGCTGATTTATTGATTTTGAGAAAAAATTATCTCCAAGAATAATTTTTTATTCTCGGAAATAATTTGTGGAGTTAAAGGGATGTAAGTCGAACTGTTTTAAGGCTGATTTAAAAAATTTATAAACCTGAGATGAAACCTTTAGCTTCATTTCACAACAATATCAATGTTTAATTTTATTTCTTTTATACGTCTATCCGCATCACCACTTCGTGTTATGAAAATGGAGTCTTTATCCAAATTTAATAGAGTAGAAAGTTCAAAAGTTAAATCCTTTAGTACACGTTCTCTGCGTTTATTAGTTGTGGTATAATTCTCATCACTTACGTTAAGCGATAAAATATCATTTAAACTATTGATAGGTAGAAAAGGGTTTTTATTTTTTAGGAAAAATTTTAAAACGTTAAAAGTCATAGTATTTAAGTCAGTAGGTTTCTTTGATGTTAATAAAAAAACATCTTTCTTTGTCTAGTCCTAAAATACGGCTACAGGTTAAAATTAATTTTACGCTGTTAATTGATATACCATATTTGGTGTTTTAAGCACTAAAGTTAGCAAATAAATCATAGATAGAAGTCCGTGAGAATTTTTGTAAGTAGTCGAGAAAAGAGTTGTTTTTTACCTCAGTTCTTTGTTAGCTGTAGTTATTTTACTTTATACGGAATAGTTTTTAACTTACTGGCTATATTATCAGTGGTCTTTTTTGAAATATTTAAATCTTTTGCAATTTTTGTCCAGTTAAGAAAACTTTGATTTATTTCATTAATTATATTTTTCGGATTTTTGATAGAATACTCTTCTGCTATATGAAGAATATCTTTTAGATTGAAGTTCTGATTTTTACCATTTATTGATAAAAAATGAGGAGTGATTCTATTAAAGTTTTCGTTATAACTAAATGTTAAATCATAGGCTGGAGATAAATTCCATTCTCCATTCTCTTTCATATTGAATCCGAAATTTTTAGTATGATCGTCTACATTTCGACCAATTACATTGAAAACCATTATTCTAAATACTTGTTCTTTTGAAGAATAATCTAAATTCATTTTATTTAAAATGGTAAATATTTGTTCATAAGAATACCTATTAGGCAATTTGAAATTCATACCAGCAAATGCGTGTAAGGTTTGCGTATGAATTTTGTGTCCATCAATACGATCAAACCTTTTAGTCATAAAGTAATAATCATTTTCAAATTCCTTTAATTCTGAATCCATAATAATAATTTTAGATTCTCTTGCCATGAGGTAATATGCATATTCAATTTTACCTCTTTCTTTATCAGAATCTAAACCTATATCTCTATTGAATTTTAAAATCCAACTATCTTGGTTCTTTGATGGTAAGTTATCACCTCTATAAATGTCACCAGTCTTATTATCAATATTAATTAGAACTTTTGGTTGAGCTCCTCCAGGAGATGTTCCTACGTGGAAAAGGTTTGCCATATCATCAATATTAGCTACAGGTTCATTTTTTAGTAGTGATATTGATAGTTCATTTAATTTTTTTAAGTTTAGTATTTTAGTGCTAGTTTGTTCATTTTTAGCTGGCATAAATTCAAGTGCACCCATTCCTCTATTGCCTATATAAGCTAATTTTTCTATTGGAGTAAGGTCTCTATAATTTCTACCTTCTTTCTCTAGATATTTTGAGAATAACTCAGTACCAAATTTATCAGGTAATGAATCTGATATAAAGAGAGGAAGCCCTTTATTTGTATCAAATAATATACTAGCTTCACTGGTATACTCTAGCTTTTGAATCGAAGAGATTATTTTCTTTGTTGTTGGGTTTATTATGGGAGACAATTGAATTTCACTTCGAATAAAACTATCTGCATATTCAAATGTGCTTGTTTTCTTTGTTTCATTCCAAATGAGAACTCCTACAAGATTTTCCCATATAATTACTTCTAATAGATTCATTTTTTATATCCTCCTCTTTTTTTCTTCTTCTTTTCTTTTTTATAAATTTCCATTGGAGTTAATTCATACTCTTCCTTTTTTAGAAAGAATTCAAATTCATCCAAAAATTCAAGTGATCTGGAAATTGAGATTAGTGATGCTATCGAGAAATTTCTCCCTTTTTCAATTCCAGCAATGGAGCTTCTGCTCAGGCCAGTTTTTTTAGCCAATTCAGTTTGTGACAATTCAGCACTTATACGTAATGAGCTAAGTTTTTCTCCCCATTTTCGGATTAGCTCTTTATCAGAATAACCGTAATATCTATTTTCCATATTCAAATGTACTACAAATAGGTCAATAAAGCAAATAAATAGCGATAATGTCCTTTTTGTAGCACAAAATTTTAAAACGACTTAATGTGGATAATGAAGAAATAAATGAGTTAGTCCAAATTACAGCCAACTCAGTTATATGTTCAGGTTATACGTGTTTATTCTCATCAAATTCCTCGTATAAGGTAATAACGTAGGTTCTGTCGCATCTAAGTTAACAAAAAAAGAAATAATTATCTTTAACTCCAAAAAAGATGTTCAAAGGCCATTGTTTTCCCAAAGCCGTCATACTACAAGCGGTTTATTTTAAATTAAGATTTAG
>Ga0335398_10010632_pt1 | contig 10437 bp, 5 predicted proteins | sample BON03_FD_205742 | JGI IMG/M metagenome (GOLD analysis project Ga0335398, IMG submission 205742) | Freshwater microbial communities from Lake Bonney liftoff mats and glacier meltwater in Antarctica - BON-03 (spades assembly) (version 2) | ecosystem: Environmental > Aquatic > Freshwater > Ice >... | reverse complement strand
TGTATTCATATATACATAAATATGTAGTATATACAAACACACATATATACATATATATATATATATATACACATACATACAAATATATACAGATACGTTTTTATGATTATTCATACATTTATATATATATATATGTATATACATATGAACACCGATGTATATGTATACATATATATATATATGTATACACATATTCACATGTACATCTATATATATATTTGATATATATATATATATATATATATATATATATATATATATATATATGTGTGTGTGTATATACATATATATATATATATATATATATGCATACATACACATACATATATATGTATTTATATATATATACATGCATATTTATGTCTCTACATGTATACATATATACATATATATGTAAATATATATATGTATATATATTTACACACAACTGTACATGTACATATTTGTGCATGTATTTATATCTACATATATACATATATATTTATTTGTATATATATATATACACATATATATACATAGATATACATATACATATATATGTATATATGTGTGTGTGTGTATGTGTTTGTGCGAGCTTGCGTTTGTTTGAGTATGTGCTTGTGTGTGTTTATATCTATGTTTGTGTGTGTGTGTAGGTATAATTATATATATGTATATATGTTTCTATATAAGTGTGTGTGTGTATATATCTATATACATATGTATTCATACACAAATAGATATAGACAGATGAACATTTAAAATATATCTATGTAGGTATACATATATATGTACATATTTGCACATACATGCATATACGTATACATGTGCACACGTTCATGTTCCTTGGCAGTGTGTGCTGGGCGACGGACTACTTGGGCTAGCGCGCAAGTGCTACCGCTTCATGACACTGGCAATGCGCGGCAACAACGCCAACCGCCGTATATGCGTCAAGTTTGTGCGCGTTTTCCAGCAGCACCTGACTGTTGATTTCCTGGCGATAGAGTGTCTCTTCGAGCTTTTCCGCGGCCCTGTTGAAGTGCTCAGCATGCTCCGGGAGGACTTTTTCACGCACGGCGTGCAGTTGCTGCGGGGCTCGCGCTCCTCCACTATGGTGATGCTGCTCGCTGCAAGCTGTATCGCAGGAGATGGCACGCCTGTGCGCGAAAACCAGGCGCGCGTGCTCAAATTTGTGCTGGAGCAATCGCCAGACCTGTTTCTGAAAGTGCGCCATTCCCTACCCACGCTCGAAAGCGACCCGTTCACAGCCAACATCCATTTTTCCGACCGCGTTGCTGGCGGCGTTGCGGGCGAGGTTTCGGCACTTGACCTCCGCGATATGAATGACGATTACCTTCACGACTATCGTGCGGCTGCCGATCCCTTGGTTGCGCTCTTTCAATATTATTTGGCGACGTTGGAATTGATGAGCGCCGTCGTCTATGACCGCTATTGGCCTGGCTCGCAGCATCTCATGGAGCAATCTTTCGACCTCGCGTGCGGCTACAACGACTTGCTCTTCCTTATCAAGCACGAACTATGCCCGTGGATTCTTCGTGCGCAGGCATGCAACCTGATGGCAGTACTCTATGTAGACAGAGAACCCTTCCTCGCAGTTGAGCCTTTCAACAGCATCCGCACGTGGACCAAGCTGCACGAGAGCGTGGCCGACGAAAAGTACAAAAAGTCTGAGCCCTACAACTTTCTACCGGAGAACTTGCGGCCACCGACTGGCTTCCGCGAGCTCAAGGAGCACTGCCTCACACAGGTGTGTGTAGGATGTCAGAATATCTTTTGTATGTTACTACATGGTATCGTAGGCACGTTCTCACACCCTACACACCTGTCTCACGCAGCTCGACAAATGCAGCAACGTCGACGTGGATGAAACCAGCAAGACCCTCTTCTCTCAGGTCTGTTTGCGAGGAAGTAGGTCTCGTGTGTGCGTTTCCTCTCATCCATATATGTCGTTTTGACATGTGTGGCGTGTACCTCAGTGCTTGACCGACGTTGCGCTGCGCAGAAAGTAGGTCCCTTGCGCACGTCTCTTTTCATAGATGTTATGTTTACATTGGTAACATGGACGTAGATACCGACCTTGTGAAGCACACACGAAGTAGGTATTTAATATACGTCTTTTTTCATAGACTCGCTGTTGACATTTGTGGCGTATACCTCAGCGGATGGCTGACCTTGTGCTGCGCATGGCGCGCCTGGGCGCGTACCACCATTACGATGACCACTATCGGGTAATGGCGCCATTTTTCGAAGACATCAAGCCAATGAGCGGGCTGCTGATCGGCATGCTCGATGGTAGAACGGACCAGCTCTCGATGCCGTCTGACGTCGGGGTAGCACGTGGCGGGGGAGGAGAGGCTGATGACCAGGGGTCGTTGGAAGAGATGCGACTTTCGATACACCCGTCTACGCAGGTTGCGAGAGATCTCAAGGTGACGATTTGCGACATTCTCGAGTTCTTCTGGGCGTGTAGAACCGACGAGCGTGTGAGCAGGTTTTTTGAAAAATACGAGCAGCTTATCGATGATGATGTAGGCCCTGCCCTCTTTGCCTCTGTCACCCGAGGCACTGAGAAGAAAAAGGCTGCCTCCGGATTCACGTCAGTGGTGCCCGGTGATGGGTCGCCCGTTGGTAAGAAGGGTAGCAAGGTGCAGCCCGAGCAGTTGGAAGATGAGCTGGCGCTGCCATTGAGTTACGCGAACGATGTTGAGAAGTGGGGTCTGGCAAAACGCCCTTTGTGGGCCGCAGAGATGGTGACGGAGCTGGTGCAAACACTGTTCCGCAGTGATATGTATGGGCGCGAAGTGATTGAAGTGCGTGCACTCAAAGAACCCGAAGGCGCGTTGTCTGTTGTCTCGCGCGTGCTGCTGGATCTATGCCGCTATCGCGATCCGCGCCTTTCGCGCCGCGCGTTCCAGCTCTTGATTTGTCAGCTGGGACAGCGGCACGAGTTTGTGCGCCAGATTGCCGGGGTCCACATGATTGTGCGACCACGCTCTGCACGTGCATACTTCAAGACCCGCACCGACATACATGAGTTCAGAATGGCCCTGCCGTGGGTGCACCGTGACGATGTATCGAAACGAGCTGAGGCTATGCGCTCTTGCGAGCGCCTTCTCAAAAAATGGACGCAGTCACTGAGGGGCCATGGGGGGGGGCATGGGCGTGATGCCAAGGAGGAAGCGGACACGGACGAAGGCGAGCTGAGGCGTATCCTGTTTCAACTTGGTGCGCATCGAAGTGTCATGGAGGTGTTGCTGCTGCCGATGCGGCGAGTGTTTACGAAAAAAGAGGGCGAGCTGGATACGGCCGTCGACAAAGAGCGCCAAGAACTCTTCGACAAGTGCCACGAATTTGTGGCGGCCTTGTGCGAAAAGCATCGCACGCTGCAGGAGTTCTTCTTCGAGCATCGCCAAGTTCTTCAGGCGCACCTCGGCATCGTCGGGTTGCCGGTGGCTGAGTCGCTTGGTGCCTTGGTCAAGGATCACGAGTTGCTCGTGCAGGCCTCGGGTGAGGAGTACATCCGTACGCTGTTAGGCGCGTTGCGGCACTACCGCACGAAACGCGGTGCTTGGCTGAAGGCGGTGCGCGATATGGTCATTGTGGGGGGAGTGCCTGTGAAGCACCACCAGAATGTGGCGCTTGAGTATCTGGCGCTGCACTCGGAGGAGCTGTGCGTGCTCATGATGGAGCCGAGCCAATGGAACGTGCGCATTGACCTCGTCTTTGAGGGCGAGCTTGGTGCGTCGCATCTCACGACGTCGCGTGTTGATTATCATCTTGCGTGCATCCATCTTCTTGCCGACTGCGCCATGGGCAACAATCCCGCTTCCGAAGTGCAAGTAACGGCACTGGTACCGTGGGATGACATCATGGATGTGCTGCTCGATATTGACGTGCGTTCGCGAGGCGAATCTGGTGTCGTCGAGCCTATGCCGCCCGCGGCGGCGCGCACATTGAAGAGTGCCTTTATTCGGCTGCTCTACCACGCATATATCAAGACGAAGATGCTGCAGCCGCGCGAGCAAGTTGTCCGTCTGGACAATCGCTTCTGGGAAGCTACCCGCATGGAACCGCCCCGGATGTCTGGCACGGTAGGCACCGGCGACGAAAACAGCAGAAGCAATACAGCACGCTCAGAGCAGCGAACGCCTAAACCTCAGCGTCGCCTGCCATCTGCAGGCTATTTTGAGCATATTTCAGAGGAGGTGCGCGCGCTCGAGAAACTGCTCAGTGACGTGGCGCACGGAAAGGTCATTAAAGCGCACCACGACTTTACTGCGCTGAAAGAAATGGTGCTGGTCGACCTTGTTCCCATGCTCACCGAGTACTACTCCGTCTTCTATGCGCCAGGGTGCTCAGGCAGCACCCGCGACACTATGGTTTCTGAAGACCTCTTTGACAACTTCGACAAGCTCATAACGGCGGGCAACCTGCCGCCGCAACACATCGCGCCGGTGCAGGCCCTAATCACAGCCATCGGCGACGCGGTCGAAAGCCGTGGCAATCGCCGCAAGATGCTTGAATTTACTGTCGCCACTGCGCGCACCCAGACCGGTGCCGCTGCAGCAGGCGGGGGCGGGGGTGGCGGCCAAATGACGTCACCTTCGGGCAAGATGGACGCTCCGAGTCTGTTGCGGGACTTGGTAGGACACATGTAGCACAAGTATATGTATTTGCAATTTTCAATCTCTTGAGAGGGCTACTCCCTGTTAAAAAGGTAGCGCCCTTCGATTCATTTCAGTTCATTTCCATTAATTTTCAGGTTCCCATTTTTTTGGTCATAGACTTGAGGCGCTGACGAGCTGAGTGTGTCTACAGATGACGACAAGCGCGCGCGCGCTTAAGCTACAGATTGCTGAGCTGAGTGGCGTGGAGATTGCAGATGGGCAGCCGATTGCAAGTGGTGTTGGCGCCCTCGTCCGACTGTGTGGCATGAATGCACAAGTGCCCTTGCATCACGAGCAAAAATACGGCGACGGTGCGGTGGGGTTTTCTGCGAAAGCCAATCCCATGTATGCAGATATTGTTGCTCGGTTTGCATCATGGGTGAGCAATCAGAAGGCAGGGTGCGGTCCTGCAGATTGCGCGCTACTTGAGCATGCGGGCTCGCTGATGGCAGCGCTGGTGTATCTCGAGGATCCTATGGATCCGGGCCCGAGGGACGCGGTGTCTCTGCGCACTTGTTGGGAGCGGCTGCGTCGCGCACAAGTGCCAGCGCTGCTCAACGTACCGCAGCTGGAGGGTCTAGAGCATGTGCAGAGCAAGTATCTGACGTGTGGCGTGTTGGAATCAGCGGCGGTGCTGCTGTCTCGCGACGATAATACGCTACACAGAGGTGGCCTGGTGTGCCTCAACGCGTTGCTAGCACGCTCCTTTGTCCCGGCGCAGAAGAGACTCTATGCGTTTCTCGTGCGCGCCGGCGGGGAGGGCACTGAGCGACAGATTGAGGCTTTTGGGGCAAGGGGCCAAAGTCTGATGCTGCATCTTGCGCACTGGCTCGACAGTGCTGGCAAGAATCTGAAGCGGTACAAGCGCCTCCGTAAATGTCAGCTTGCCTTTCCGTCTACTGTGACCGCCGCACTGGGAGATGACATGGCCATTGCCTCGAGTACCACTGGCAGCGCTGACTTTGGGTGGGGCTCTGCTGGCTTTGGGCGCATGGAGTTGCCGGAGAGGGGGTCAGTGGCGTATCAAGAGTGGGCAATGGCTGGTCAGGGAGGAGGCGGCGGAGGCGGAGGTGCGTCTGGGAATCCGACCACAGCCCATGCCAGAGCGCTGATGGAGCAACAGGATTTGCTGGGCCCTGCAAGCACACTTTGCTTGGCGCTGTGCGCCATTGAGAATATGTGCCGTGGCGGATATTTGGCGCTGCAGCTCTCGATCTCTGCCCAGCTTCCAGCCCACACGCCACCCCCGCAGGAGGCCAAGGTGCAGGAGACTGAAATGTCGAAACAGGCGCGCAGCAATATCTTGGCATCCGCCCGGGCGCGCTCGGTGCTCGAGGAGCTCATCACGCTGTTGAAGCGCACGGTGCCTTGTCTGGTGCTGGCGGTTCGATACGAGGATTGCAGTATCTTGGATCTTGGGCATTCGATCCTGAGCTGCCTTTCGGCGACAGTGGATGGGCTCTGCTCGCGCAATCAGACGTTGCTCATCGAGGCGGGTGTGCCCGCGCTGCTGATGCACATCGTCAGTCTCTCCTACCGTCCTATCGAGGGTGCTGGAACAGGTGCGACGCCCAGCAGCAGTGCGGAAGTTGATGCTGACAAGGCTTCTATCACGACAGCCACCGCTGCAGATGCAAACCTGTGCCTGGCCGCAACCAAGGTGGCTGCTGGCAATCTGCTGCGCCATCTAGTGCTTGCGTGCTCTGCACTCTACACCCAGCGAATTGCCAGTGATGAGATGGCCACAGACGGTGCTGGTCTTGATACCGATACACCATTCGTACCCATCCTGAAAGTGCTCGAGACGCAGATGGACTGCCATCTCCTGGCACAACAAGCCGCCGCCAACGCTTCCGAGCTCGACATTGAAGATATTGGCCTCGACCACACGCGTGGTCGCCAACTGCTGCAGGAAGAACTCTGCAATTACCTCATTGTCCTTCGCACTCTCGAGAGCGAGGTTGACAGCTTGTCATTGTCAGCATCGACAGCATCAACATGGTCATCATCACCCTCGCCCGCATCATCGTCTTCTCTGCCGCGCCCTTTTCCCTGGAAATGGGAGGGGCCTTCACAGGCGTTGCAACGCATGCAGCGGCAGTCGCCTCGCCTCTGGGCGTTTGCGTCGGAACGAGTGCGCTGCGTCGAGCTGCTGACCAACGCTGCCACACCGTCCTCTGTGGCGCAGAGATCGAGCGCCCCGACCCATTCTGACGCGACGCAACAGCCCGACGATGCACCGGAGCAGTCTGGCGATCTCGAGGGGGTGGTGAGAGGACGACGAGTGAAGCTGTGGTTTGCTCTGTCGGATCATCTTTTCGAATGGAACCGGGCGGGTGGAACGGCGAGAACCGCTGAGCGCACGTGGGACGCGTTGCATGCCAATGGCAGGCGAGGAGGCGCACTGACTCATGGTCTTGCTCTTTTACAGTGCTGGGACGAAGGTGTTCGTGAGTTTGTCGCCTGGAGGGCGCTTCGCGGGGCCACCGGGTTTACTGGTGCGGTTGCTCCGGGTGCAGCCCCAGAGGTAGGGCCAAATGCACATTGTGCCGTTTCCGGTGCTGCTGGAGGGCAGGGGGGGAAGGTTTCTGTCAGAGGAGGAGGAGGAGTGAAGTCGTCTGCATCTATGGTTACTGCCGGCAGGGGCTCATCGTTGAACAAATCGTCGAAAGGCAAGACGAAACGAGACAGCATAGTTTGCGGGGTGGGGGTGGTTGCTGGCAAGGGTATTGCAGAAAGGCTACGATGGAGCGAGGGCATGCCGTGTGTGCTGTCGCTCCTCGTCATTATAATTTTCCTTGGCGCATATGGAATCCCTGCTGAGGAGCCAATGCCCGGCGTAAAAACAGCAGCGGGAGACAACGGCGCTATGCATCAAGGCAAGTTTAACGTAAGCGCAGACATGCTGGCATGGGGGCGTGCGGGCGCTCTCTACGGCTCGGGACCGCGCTGGTCCACACCCAGCAACACCTTGGAGCTCTACAACCCGTGGCGCTTTGCGCCGTGGGCGCACGTGCTTCTGCTGGTGCTGTCGTCGCTGCACGTAGTAGCCACGGCATGCCAAATTGCGAGCTGGTTCCTCAACGACTGGCCCGTCCTCTTCCTCAAAATCTCGGCAGACGAGCGGCTGGTCCGTCGTCATGCAGTAGCGGGTGAAAATCGCCCTAGCACGACGTTGCGCACGCGCCCGAAAACGCCCATCACGCCAATGGATGTGGTTTTTGTGGATGTGCGCATGCTGATGCGGCTGCTCACAGTCTCAATGACGCCCTACTATCTCGTGGTCTTGGGCATCTTTTCGCTTTTGGGCGCTGTGCACTCGCCCCTGTTTTTGCTCGCGCATACAGTGAGGCTTCTGCAGCCGCTGGCGCGTGCGGCGCGCTTGGCGGCGCCACGACTGTTACGTACTGGCTGCATTGCCTTGTTGATACTCGTGTGCTATGGCTTGTTTGCCTTCTCCTACTTTGCAAACCACATCAACGCTGTGTCGCGCACGTGCAACAGCCCGTGGCAGTGCGTGTCGACGATGATCCTGGCAGCACTGGCGCGCGACAACGACTTTCTTGCGCACGACGAGGTCGACTTCACCGAGACGCCACCCCTCTTCACCGCGAGTTCGTGGGAGCAGTTCCGCGCACTCTACTCAGTGACGTTCCTGGTGGTGTGGGGGTTTCTGCTGCAAGGCGCGCTGTTCGCGCACATTCTCGACGCCTTCGTTCAGCTTCGGCAGCTCGACGAGGCGCGTGAGGTTGACTGCGAGACTCTCGATCTTCTCACCGCCCAGCCACGCTCGCTTCCAAAAGGTGTCGGCGCCCATGAAGATGCCATGCTTGGCCGGCTGATGGCTGCAGGCAGCGAGGGCGCGGGCAGTATGGGTGCGCACAAGTTTGAGGCCGATGCGCATAGCCCTGCCAGTTGGGTCTTGTTTGTGTGCTGGGCCTCGGAGCAAGTGCGTGGTAGCCGTTGGGTGCTGGTGGATGAGGTTGTGCACAAGTTTGTTGAGCGCGATCCCCGCTTTCTCCCTCTGGATTATCGCTAGGGGAACAGGAAGAACACGCGATCAAAGAGAGGGGGGCGATCGAGCGCAAGCTTTGCTGTCTCTTTTGGGAGTGTCTTTGGAGGGAAATGGAAGAGGGGGGGAAGGGGTGTAGAGAACAGCAGTTTGATGCTGGGATTGCGTATTCAACAAGAAATAAATATACTAACAGTAATTGGTTGGCGGCACGGTATCGTTGTGTTACGTTTGCGTGTTCGTAATGGGTATATGTCCTAGACTACATGTATGTCTCAGACTTTGACTAGCGCAATTGTACTTATTCAATGCACCTCTTTCAAACGAGACCTCACTATTTAGGTGCGCACGATACCTACCACAAAGATGTACAAACGAGACCTGCCCATAGTATTTCCACGCGAAGAGCGACACACGCTTTTTCTATTGCACACGGAGTGTGTCTTTTCTATCACACACGTAGTGTGGGTAAAGATTCTATTGAAAACTGATAGTGGGTATCCCAAGGATGCGGGGGTTACACTGGTGGAACACCCTGGCAAACCATATGAGTTCCCTCTGTTTTTAGACGCATTGGTCAGTGTGTCTTTTCTATTGCAAACATCTTTTCTATTGTACGCGCCTTTTCTATTGCACACGTGGTGTGTCTTTCCTATTGGATGCATGTCATGCACTCATGTGTCTTTCCTATTACCATCCACTTGTGTGTCATTTCTATGGCCATCCATCCACGAGTATGACATTTCTATTGCAATCCGCTAGTGTGTCTTTTCTATTGCCATCCCTCGGTGTGTCTTTTGTATGGTAATCTAATACTGTGTCTTTGCTATGGCCATCCACTAGTATGTCATTTCTATTGCCATCCGCTAGTGTGTCTTGTCGCCTCTCATCCATTAGTGCGTCCGAGTCTTTTCTATTGTCATCCAATAGGTCCTCATGTGTCTTTTCTATTGCAACCCACTCATGTGTCTTTTCTATTGCCATCCCCTAGTGTGTCTTTTGTATGGTCATCCATGGTGTGTCCGAGTCTTTTCTTTTGTCATCCACGAGTGTGTCTTTTTGATCGCGTCTCTTCTATTGCACACCAAACGTATACTGAACAGTATGCGAATATGGATGCGTGTCATCCACTATGGGGCAAGCCCCCTTTCCAAAAGGCGTCTTTTCGTCTTTTCCAATAGAGTCGGGAAAGTGCTGTAGGATGAATGAAGGAGGGAGGGTGTCAAAAAATCAGATGTGTACAGGACAACACACATGTATGTATTTTGTTCTGAAGATATGTGTGTAAAAGGAAGTGTATATGTATATGTATATGTATATGCATATATATATGTGTGTGTTTGCGTATGTGTATGTGTGTGTGCGTGTGTGTGGTTGTGTGAATATGTATATGCATGTATATGCATGTATATGCATATGCATTCACGCACACAACATATACATATGCACGCGTATATATACACACAAAAATATACATACATACACCTATACATGTGTGTGTATGCGAGTGTTTGTATGTTCATATGTATGTATGCATATACATGTAAATATATCAATGTATGTGTTTGCACAAATATTCACATATATATACATACGTATATCTACATAAATGCAGGCACACCATACACCACACACCGCAAATACCTAAACTTCATACACACATACACACACATACACACACACATTCAAATCTACCCCCTTCCCCCCCCCACCCCCCCCCTCACACACACACTCACCTGAGTCTCTAGACAAAACCCG
>Ga0335398_10010629_pt1 | contig 10438 bp, 11 predicted proteins | sample BON03_FD_205742 | JGI IMG/M metagenome (GOLD analysis project Ga0335398, IMG submission 205742) | Freshwater microbial communities from Lake Bonney liftoff mats and glacier meltwater in Antarctica - BON-03 (spades assembly) (version 2) | ecosystem: Environmental > Aquatic > Freshwater > Ice >... | reverse complement strand
AGTCACAGTAGTGGTTAACACACCACAACTACTATTGTCTCACACAGTTCACAGTTCACAGTTCGCAGTTAGAGCACCTAGTACCACCTACACCTAGTACTACTAGTATCTGGGCTACTCCCCCACACACAAGCCCCCATCTAAGGGGGAGTGGCTGCTGCTTTCTCAGCTGCTGTATAGTCCCTAAGTTTAGTCTTCTGGTCCTTGGTGAGCGTTCTGCCCCTGCCGGAGCCCACCGACATGACCAGCTCGCGCTCCAGCGCCCCCACCACAGCCTCTGGCGGATTGGTGTGCGAGCTGTGCACGCATTCATGGGGTGGCTGAGATTGTAGCTCCAGAACACCGCTGCACGCTACCGTCACCATATACTAGTACTAGTACTACTACGTACTACTAACCTTAGACTTGTTTTATTATAAGTTTAGTAGTAGTATAGTAGTAGTATGATACTATAGTATGGTGGGGTGGGTGATTTCTCATAGGTGAGGAGGTGGGTGGGTGGTTTGGAATTTTTTTTCAAGCTTCTTATTTTTTTTTCGTGATGAGGGCCGACTTAGAAAAAAAAACTTCACGTGCCTAAAGATATCTTTCTTGTTATGGTCGTACTCGTATGGCCGCCCTGCGGCTCCTCTACGTCCCCTTACCTGTGGCAAGCAGCCTGCAAACCCAGGGGGCAACAAACAACACCGCATGTGTGTGTACTTAGAGTCGTAGGGTCCCCTGCGGAACCTATGGGACCCTCCCCTCTGGTCTTCCGACGACCTTCAGAGAGCTCTCCCCTTCGCCGCGCCATCGGCTTGTTTAACTTGTTTTATTTATTATTGTTTGTCCGTCGCTCCGTCGCTGGGTGGCGGGTCGTAGCCGTAGCGGGTAGGCGGGTGGCGGGTGTGTGTGTGTGTATGCAGCTTGTTATTTGTTGCTGGGTGTTGTGTATGTATGTGGAGATGTGGATGTGGAGTGATATGTGATATACTATATTATTTAATACTGCTAACATTATGATTATGTGAAAAAAAACTCTTTACTCTTCTCGCCCCCAAAGATTGATTTTTTAATATAAATGGTTAATAGAAGAAGCGCATTTTGCCAAAAAGAATTAGCCAACAATGCACAATGCCAACAATCAACGGCTCAAAAACAAAAAAATCTATTATTTTCAAACACTCTCAGCAATACCCTGCTCATCAAGTTGCATCAAGATCAAGGCCTGTGTGCTGCTGTGTGACACGCCAATAGTACGACAGAGCTCGAGCTGTGGGCGCAAATAAACTTATCGCATCTCATCGCTCGCGAGGCTCTGCTAAAGGCAACGCGCGACGCAGGAGAGTAGGAGGGGAGGCACACACACACGACACGCGCGCGCGCCACGAACACGATCGACGCGGAGCGCCGCCGCCTCGCCACAGGCACACAAGCGCATACGTCGAGGCCCGCTCCCCGACGGCGAGCCGACCAGGACCAGGACCAGGTCCCGAGGCCGTAGAGACCGCGCGCGGCCGGACCCGAGCTCTCGCGCGCTTCTCGACCTGCAAACCGCGAGCACACACGCGTCTCTGCCCCTGCTCCCACGCCTACGTCGCTCTGCGTGGGGCCTCCCTGGAGCGCACAACCCTCCGCCTCTGCTCCCGAGTCCAAGTTGTAGCAGCAGCCTACTGCTCCTCCTCCTCGGTGCTGGTCGCTCGCCTCCTCCTCCGCCGCTCCGCCCCTCCCCTAACCTCCTCTCCCCCCGCCACCGCCTCCTCAGACGCCTCCGCCCGCAGCGCCGCCGGGTCCGCCGCCTCGCTCGCCAGCTGCGCACTCTTCCTCTCGCGCCGGCGGGAGGCGCCGGTGCCCACCGCCGCCGCCTCGTCCTCCGCTGCCGCAGGGGGGGGCTCGACGCACCCAGCCTCGGAGCCCCGGCGGCGGCCGCGCGTGCTGACGGCCCGCGCCGGCTCGGCCTCCGAGTCGGAGCTCTCGCTCGCCACGTTTCCGTCCACATTGCTCTCGGCGCGCCGCCTGCTGCGCCTGCGGCCCGGAGCAGCGGCCTTCTTCTCTGCCGTCTTCTCCGCGCCGGGCCGGCCGCCGAAGCGAGCGAAGAGGCCGCCGGAGGACGCAGCGGAAGGCGCCTTGGCGGCGGGCTGGGCGTCGCGCGCCAGCCACTCAAAGGCCTCGAGCAGCCCGTCGCCGCGAAGGGCCGAGCAGCCGATGCAGCGCCAGGGCCGGTCGCGGATTGAGTTCAAGTGCATCGCAGCCTCGATCTCGGCCGCACTCAGCGCGCCGGCCCGGTCCTGCTTGTTGGACACGACCAGCAGCGGCACGCCGTACGTCTCTGGCGCCTCGAGTGCCGCATGCAGCTCCTTGGCGGCCTCCACCAGCCGCCGGCGGTCGGCGCCGTCGATCACGTACAGTATCGCGCCCCTGGCCGCCACGTTGGACATGCTGCTCACACTGCCGAGGCCGCCGCTGCCGCCGCCGCCCCCAGAGGTCTTGGCGCCCGAAATTTTTGCAGCGTACGCCGGCCAGTACCGGCGCATATCCTTTCGCCCGCCAACGTCCATGATCTCCACCTCCACCCCGAGCACAGCGACGACGCGCGAAACGCAGCCGCGCGTCGGCATCACCATCCGCACCTCGTCACCACAAAGCCGCGCCACGATGGATGACTTGCCTGCGTTGTCGATGCCGAGGAGCAGCACGCGCTGCTGCGGCAGCGAGGACGAGTTGCCCATGGGGAAGGCGACTTCAAAAGGTGTTAGGTCGGGTCTGGTCGTGGTGAGACACAGCCCGCACGTCAGCAGAGAGGTGAGTGGGAAGGCGACTTCAAAAGTCCTTGGGCGTTGGGTTTTGTGTCGGTTTTGTGCCAGCAACTTTGGGCTTGTGAACTCGTGCTGCTGTGAATTCCGTGTGTGCACTGTCCCATTTGTAAACCGTCTAAACGCCCACCGCCCTAAGCGCCAAGCTCAACTGGATGAGTTCGCAGGACGTGGCTAAGCTGCAGGTGCGCCCTACAGTCGACTGCGCCCGTTCGCCAACGCGCGCCGCCGGATGCCACCCTTGCGCATGCCGCTTGCTGCTGCCCACCTGCCCATGTCTGGCGCTAACAGGAGCGCCGTGCGGTGCTCGAGGAGGAGCTCGCGCGGACCGAGCGCCAGATCTACGAGCTCGAGGGCGAGTACCTGCAGGAGACGGTCAAGGACGGCAACATTTTGCGCGGGTGGGACGGGTACCTGGGGAAGCAGGCTTCGTCGGGCGCCATCCGGCGCATCAACCGCTTCCGTGAAGCGGATCGCTTGTTCTCGCAGTCATCAGCGACGGCGCAGCAGGTAGTGGCGGCCAAGCCCGGCGCTGTGGGCGGCCCCGTCGTCGGTGGGGCGGCAGCGGGTACCAAGAGCGAGAGCGTGCGCAAGCGGTCGAGGGACGTTGGAGACTAGATGCTATTCAGAGTTGCTAGGAGGAGGTGTGCGAGCGCGGGCGCAATCAGCAATCAGTGAGTGTCCCGAGTGGATGTGTGAGAGCGTGGCGTGTCTGACTGTCCGCGTAGGTGTGTGTGGGGATGTGCGGGAGGGGGGGGGGGGGGGGGGGGGGGGGGGGGGGGGGGGTAGAGTAGGTAGAGGTAGAGAGCGAGAGAGAAGAGAGAGATAGCCAACAATCCGGGCCTACGGGTTAACTATAACTATATTCAAGGAGATACTCGTACCGCGTACGCGACTCGCTCAGGCTCAGGCTCAGGTAGAACAGTTTGAACAGTGTAGCTTGAATAACGAACTTGCGCAATCTCATCTGAAAACAGTACACAGTTGACAGTCGTTGAGTAGATTTTCTCTCTCTGGTTCGTCTGGCAAAAGTTGTCACAAGTCAAAAGAGTCTAGAATTTCCAGCTCGAAAACTAGGAAATTCCAGAAATTCTGCTCTATAGTTTAGTCTAGTTGAACAGTGTGTTTAAACTTAAACAGCAGTTGGACACCTTGAGGATACTTGAGCAGTCTTTCTTATACGACACAGTCTTTTTAATGGACTATAGTGTGGCGTTAGTGTTGAGGCAACGTACTGCTGTTTGCTGTTTGAACGCTGTTCAAAAGGTTGGGGCAACCTCTTCAACCTCTTTTTAACGCCTTTATCTTTAGCACGAACATGCTTATTTCAGCACAGGGTACTTGTGCCCGTTAGCTGTAGCTGCAAGCTGTAGTAAGCTGTAAACTAAATACTGTGTAACTGTAAGCGCCGCAGATATGCCCCGGGGTACTTTATTATACGGTTTATTATATTTATAACGCTTTTTTAATCTATAGGTATAGATATAGGCCCTGCCAACTGCAGGCTGCAGTTGCAAGTTGCAGTTGCAGTTGCCAACTGCGACAACTGCCACAAGCCACAAGCCACAAGCCACAAGCCACAAGGTTAACCCAGTGTATAAACAATGTATACAGTCAAAGTCGTTATATTATTATCGTTATTTTTGGTGAGGTGTGTTTGTTATGAGTATGAGTTATGAGACGGGCTTTTCTAGAGTTTGAGGTGTCATCTTTTTATCTCAGTCTAACATTATACATTATCGGACATACATGCCAACCCATCACTTCATAATCATATGTCATATGTGTATCTCTACCTCTACCTCTCCGGCACACTACCCCTTATATCTTATATCATCATCAGAATCATCACACAATGTGAGCACACACACGTGTCACGAGACGCCAAACACACACACGGCAACGCCAACCGCTCCCCTCGTCTCGAACTCGCGCACACCAAGTCAAGAGTCGCACCAACCACACACACGACTCCCTACTCAGTAGCTTACTATTCCCGGCATACCACATATAACAGCCAGCCAGCACCCAGACCCAAATGGATGCTCCAGCCGCGTACGGCTGCGCAGCGTCGTTCGCAGCGTCGCCGCCATCGCGTGCCTCACTCAGCGCTTCGAGCGCTCGCCGCCGCCCCGAACGGCCCCACTGTTCCGGCCACACCGCACTCGCCGTCCGCCCAACAGCCGACTTAAACCGACAGACCCGCCACTCCAAGCGACTCGCTCCGTTGGGCTCCCGCCCTCCTGTGTCCGCCCCCGTGCGAGCCGAGACAGAGCCCCCCCCCCCCCTCGCCGCAGCCAGAGTGAGTGAGATGCGCCTTGATCAAAAGAGTGATCGCGCTCCTACCTCCCGGCCGAGACGTCTCAGTTGTAGTCGCTGCTGCCGACTTATCAGCTGACGTCGCCTCAGCTGACGAAACGAAACGCCCTCCTGCGGGCAACCGCGCAGTCCCAGCCTCTGCGAGCACTCGCCGCGTCTTCTCCAGAAAGACACGAGAGAGAATACGTAGCACAGACCCTACTGAGACTTCTCCAGACGTAGAGAGAGAGAGTAGCAGGAACCCTGCCGAGAGACGAGAGTGCGCTCGGACGTTGCATATGCCGGGTTGCCACCAACTCGCACGTTTCGTCACTCGCACATCCCATCCATCGCACGTCGCCCCGGTCGCACGTCTCCCCGTGGAATCCAGAATAGGGCTGAAGAAGGGTTTCGGGTTAACCTCGGGTAAACTCCTAACTCTTAAGTGAAACTTGCTGTTACCCCAAAGGGGGAGGTAGCCCAGCGTAGAAATTATCCCGGATTACCCCGGAGATAAATTCTGTGAACCCCCCTCAGAAGATTCGACGGTTCAATCGACGGAGCCGCTGCTGGTGCCCTGCATCTTGGCCATGATCGCCGCGCGAGCGCCACTCGCCTGCGAACCCTCAACCTTGACCCCGCCTGGCTTGGGCTTGGGCCCCTTGGCGTTTGCGCCCCCCGTCAGCTGGGTCTTGGTGGCGAAACCGGTGTCCACGTCCTTGCCTATCAGGAATAAAGCACAACAGAATCAGAATCAGCAGAGTAGGCATCCAAGGAATCGTAATCAGTAAGAGGCATCATGAGAGAATACGAACCGTCAGCTGGGTCTTGGTGGGTTAACCCCGGCGAAGCCGGTGTCCACGTCCTTGCCTATCAAGAATAGGCACAACATAATCAGAATCATCAGAATAGACATCCGAGGAATCGTAATCAGTAAGAGGCATCGTGAGAGAAAACGAATCAGGGAGAAGAAGTATCATCAGAATATGAATTAGAAGTAGGAGCATACTACTGAAACGAATCAGAAGAAGAAGCAAGAGCCACCGGTTGTATCCATCTCTCTCTCACACTTTCCCCCACCGGTTCTCTCTCCCGCTCTCTCTCTCTATATATAACTGGCTCTTCATGGGTTTAACCCACGTCCTTGCCTAAGAATACGAATCAGAAGAAGACGCATAATAAGAAACATGGAGCGAGCTTCGAACATGGAATATGATAATAATAACAAACAAAGAAGAAACAGAGAGTGAGTCTCGTAGCCGCCGAGGTGAATGCCGCGAGCGCGGCAGAGTAGGAGTAATACAGCGAGTCGCTCAGACAGAAGAAAAAGAAGAATGAGCAGGCCCTGGTTTCACTAAAAATAAAAAGACACCGTCGACGCGGAGGGATGGTGTACAAAGGCCGTTGTAATTGAAGGCGGCTAAATTGCTAAATAAATAAGGCCAACACAATTAGAGAAAAAAACGGTTATTCGCAATTTTGCAATGAAATGTACACCATCTGCTCGCGTCAAAAAATTCTCTATTAGAAAGGCACAATAGGGCCTGCTCATCACTAGAAGAAGAATAGAGTGGGTCGCGTACCGGCCGTGGTGAATGCCGCTAGCGCGGCCGAGTGCTGGCTGCCCTGAGTGCTCTTGACCCCGTAGGCCTGCTTGGTGCTCACCACCCCCTTGGCGTTGAGCTTGCGCAGCGCCTCGCGCCGCCGGCTCGCGATGCCGGCCGCCTCGTCCTCCTTCTCCTTTGCGCCGAAGAGCTTCTCGCGCGCATTAGAGACCGACTGAGGCGCGCCATCGTCGACGCTCGGCGAGGCGGAGGAGTGCGAAGAGCCCTCTTCCATAAACTCCATGAACGACGAGCCTCGCTCCTGGTGGTGGCGGGCCGACGCCGGCGAGCCGGCCCCGGGCGAGACGCTGCTCGCGCTGTCGCCGAGCCCCTTGCGCTCGAACGCCATCATCGCCTTGGAGCGCTGCGTCGGCGGCGTCGGCGGCGGGGGCTGCGCCGCAGCCGCAGCCTGCAGCCCCCGCATCGCGTGCGCGTGCTGGCTCGAGCCGCTGATCTGGACCCTGGACAGGTCCGTCACCTTGACCTCCTTGGAGGCCGTGCCCTCATCGCGCTGCTGCCACTTTGCAAAGACGCCGCCGCGGGCGGGCGAGGATGAGTCCGGCACGACGGCTGCGGCGGTGTTGCGCGCCTCGAACATGGCAGAGACACGCTTGGCCGACGAGGCCGGGGGTTCCGCCGGGGCGGCCGCCTCGGCGGCGGCGTCGGAGGAGCGGGCGAGTTTTGAGTTTGGTGTGGGCACCTCCCAGGACGTGGTGTCGGTCTCCTTGTGCCAGTAGAAGACCTTGCCCCCCTCGGCGGGGACCACCTCCCAGCCGGGAGCGAGCTCCGGCCCAGCAGCCTCCTCCGCCGCCTCCTCCACCACTGCCTCCACCACTGCCGCCACCTCGCCCGTGCCAACATCCGCCTTGGGAGTGTTGTCGGTATCGCTGCTCAGAGCCGGCTCGGCCTCGGCCTCGGGCAGGCTCACCTCGGGCGGTACGCCCACGCTCTCCTCGGTGGCGCCGCTCGCAGTCTTGCCGCCGCTCGTCTCGGGCGCAGCCTCGTCCACGGAGCCGCTCGCGGTTCCATCGCTCAAGATGGAGGTGGCCTTCTCTGGGGGCGCAACGGCCGCTGGCGCCGGCGCGGTGGCCTCAACGGGAGCCGGCGCGGGCGCGGCGGCTTCCACGGGAGCCGGCGCTGGCGCAACGGCCGCCACGGGAGCCGGCGCCGGCGCGACGGCCGCCACGGGAGCCGATGCCTTGGGCTTGGCAGACGCAGGCCGGCTGAAGAACCCCATGGCGGGCTCTTGACAAATGAAGGCGCCGAAAAGCTGGTCGGGCGAACTGAGGCTCGACCGAAATAGACTGATGTAACGTTTTATTAATAGTTTTAACAATACCGGGGGGTGGTCCGGGAGGGTCGGGGGGCGCGGGGGGGGCGCACAACTAAGGGGATGTCATCATTTGGAGGCACAACCGGTGTAAACCACACTGCCAACGTTATATATTAAGTACGAGTAGAGCTATAGAGCACACGAGGGTCGTGCGGCTGTACGTTGCTGCATGGCAGAGCCCGCTGTCTAAACATGTTTTTAGCACACCCATACACCCACTCTGCACCTCTGACCTCTGAGCTCATCTCTCACACGCGCATATACGGCATGACGGCGCACGGCAGGCTCTCGGGGTCGGCGCGCTGCTCGAACTAATGCTCTAATAACTAATAATAAGTAATAAGGGCGGTGAGTAAGGGGATCGATCTCCAACGATATCTCTTTAGCGCTGCTTCTTCCTCGGCGGCGCGCCCCCAGAAGCCGCCCCCCGCGGCGCGCCCACCCGGAACGTGTAGGTGGCCTTGGCCTTGCTCTCGCCGAACGAGATTGCGGCGCCGTCGGTGGAGCAGAGGACGATTTTTTAACATGTTTCTAGCAGCACACCCACTCTGCACTCTGCATCTCTCACACGCGCACACGGCTCAGCGCTGCTACTCTGCTTCTAAGGGTACAGTAAGGGGATCGATCTCTCGATCACCAACCAATGACAATGACACCATGACACCCCCTTAGCCTTAGCGCTGCTTCTTTCTCGGCGGCGCGCCCCCAGCCGCCCCCCGCGGCGCGCCCACCCGGAACTTGTAGGTTGCCTTGGACTCGCCGAACGAGATTGCGGCGCCGTCGGTGAGCGGCTCCGGCTTGTGGCTCGCGATCTGCTTGCCGTCGAGGAAGGTGCCCGAGGAAGAGCCCAAGTCCTGGACAAAGGACTGGGGGCGGCCGCCGTTGACCGCGTGCAAAATCACCGCGTGCTGCAAAACAAGAACACGGAACAACACAGAGGGGAGGGTGAGCGTGCAAGATCACCGCATGCTGCGAGGCAAGAACAAGGAATCATACAGAGGGGAGGATGAGCAGGGGTTTGGTCGTATTGCCATTTACCAATATTGTAGGGTGTATATTCCAATCAAGTGGGGTCGGCGGGGAACAATATATTGATACAGAGGGGAGGATGAGCAGGGGTTTGGCCTAGCAATAGTGTATGGTATATGGGGGGTCGGCGGGGAACAATAGATTGCCCAATAGTGTGGGCGATGACGGGGGCGGCCGCCGTTGACCGCGTGCAAGATCACCGCGTGCTGCGAGGCGAGAACAAGGAACACTACAGGGGGGAGGGTGAGCAGGGTTTGGCCTTTGCACGATATTGTCACTACTAATATTGTATGGTATATATTGCAATAAAGGGGGGTCGGCGGGGAACTATATATTTGCCCAATCGTGTGGGCGATGACGGGAAGGGGGGAGGTGCCTAAACAAGGTGTGTGTGTGCAAAGAATGGTATTGATGCGCGTACAGAAGCCCCGAAATATATAGATATATATGTAGATATAGAGATAGATATATAGATATATAGATGTATATATATATATATATATGAATTCGGGTTCACCCTTTACCCCCCCTCGTATCTTTTTTTTAGGCCGCACTGCTCAACTCGGGTGAACCCGAGGGCCACCTTTCCGACCAACGCCTAGAAGCCCCGAAAAAAGAACATCCGGTAAAGGCCGAGCAGGGAGCGTGATGCGTCGGGTTAACCTCTTAACCCGATGCGTCACAGGGAATGACAGCCGCGTCTAGCGGAACACACACACGCTGGTGCAGGAAGCAGGCGTCCAGCCTGGCGCTCTCTGGCGCACCCGGCGCTGCGGGTCTGGCGTCTAGCCTGGCGCTCTGGCTCGCCCGTCTGCGGGTCAGAGATGCTACCGGAGGGGGGGCGAGGAGATACCGGCGGGGGTCTCCGTGACGTGATGCGAGAATCTGCGGGGCACCGAGCGCAGCTGGGAGCTAGCATTTGGCCTTTGCACGACATTGCCTTTACCAATATTGTATGGCATGTGTGGAAACAAAGGATGCTCGGGGGGAAACACGTTATTGCGCAATAGCGTGGGCGACGAAGGGGGGGGGGGGGCCCAGACAAGGGGGGTTGTTTGCGAATTGTTGTATTGATTCTTGTACAAAGGCCTCGAACAAAACGAATATCTTGAAAAGACCAAGTTAGCATGTCTACTACCCCCCACCAAGCAAACAGAAAACTCAAGATGCAGGGGGGGGGAGAGTGGGTTCCGCCTGTGTCCCTCGTGTGTGCGTGCGTGCGTGCGTGCGTGTGAGGTGTGTGTGTGTGTGTGTGTGTGTACGCGCGCGCGTGTGTGTGCGTGCGTGTGCGTGCGTGCGTGCGTGCCTGTGTGTGCGTGTGGCTGTGTGTGCGTGTGTCGTGCGTGTGTGTGTGTGCGCGTGCGTGTGTGTGCGTGGGTGTG
>Ga0335398_10010628_pt1 | contig 10439 bp, 7 predicted proteins | sample BON03_FD_205742 | JGI IMG/M metagenome (GOLD analysis project Ga0335398, IMG submission 205742) | Freshwater microbial communities from Lake Bonney liftoff mats and glacier meltwater in Antarctica - BON-03 (spades assembly) (version 2) | ecosystem: Environmental > Aquatic > Freshwater > Ice >... | reverse complement strand
ATATATATATATATATATATATATATATATATATATATATATATATATATATATATATATATATGTATATATATATATGTATATATATATATATATATGCATCACCCGCTGCGCTGCCGAGTCTGCGCTCGCTGCTCCCTTGCCCCTTGCTTCCTCGGCCCTCGAGACTGGGAAGCGCCAAGAGGCCTTGCCTTTTTCTGATGGCGTCTTCTTTTTCTGCAACCGCTGCTTGCTGAGATCAGATCGGAGTGCATCTGTATATTTTATTTCGAGGTATAGTTCTCCGTGCATGGCGGGGCCCTTTTATAGCGCAAGGCTGGCCTTTTCCTGGTTGACGACTCAGAGCTTAGAGGAGGGGTCTCCGGTTCTTGTATTGTTATTTTTATTGTCGCGTGTTCTCGTGGTCGTGTCCCGTCTCGTGTCGTGTGCTAGTTAGTGTGTCGAGAGCAAGAGACGGTTATCTCAATGAATCAAGATCGCCAATCGCAAGAACCAATCGCCACGAGAAGCCGCGGTGCCTCGTACCTCGACCTCGGCGCCCAACGTCGTCGAGTCCCAATCCCATTCCGATCCCATGAGTATGTGCGCACTTTTATCTTCCTCATTGTTCTCCCTCCAGAGACTATCTCCTCTCTCACACACGCGACTCGCGACTCGCAGCTCTCGTGAGAGCTAGCTGTTATTTACGTATTGCTATACACAGGGCGGCGGCGGCGGGATCAAGGTCGAGTGGTGAGGGGTCGACTACAAATTGCAAGTTGTACACTTCGCTACACGATCAGTTCTACGTTCAACAACTGCAACTGCAATGGGTGTCTTATAATACACTATAACTATTACCAGACATGCCAGCAACAGCTGTTTTAGCCTGGCTTCCGGGTCTGTGATCTGTGACCTTTTCTTTGGTAGCCTATCTATGCTATGACTTCGACTTCCGGCATTAGCCATAATAGCTATAACTCTAATATAAATTATATTATATGAAAGACAGCAGTTATCTATTATTATTTTATCACAAATAATACACAAAAAAATGTGTAAAAGTAAAAGCTTTTTAAAAGCCGTGTTCTTATTATTCAATAATATATCAATATAGCGTTGAACGCTGAACTTCGGTACTCTATATATGTCCGCATTGTGCGCAATAAGTACAAGTGTAAGCAACAAGAACAAGTAACATCAGAGCCGCCTAGCCTAGAGGGCCTAGCGCCAAGCAGGCCTATTACTATTACGTTGCACGTTGTGCTTTTATATTAATACTAAGCATTATGCAGCAGCAATGGAGCATGGAGCACAAGGAATCGGAAGGAGCAAGAGGAGGCCCGGACCCACTGGCGAAGACAGGTGACACCTGCTCTCAGCTCTCAGTCTCTCAGGTCTCAGGTACCCCCAGTCATAAATATATATATAAAGATAAAGACACATACATACCGGCGCAGCCAGCAACCAGCAGGCAGCGGTTCGCTAGAGCGCCAGAGCACAGTATGTGCATAGATAATAAGTGTAAGTAGCCTAGTTCTTAGCAGTAGTAGGCTTCTATTGACTACTGATATTGATATTGATAACATTTTTTATTCATCATTCAGATGCCACCCTTACACTTACTACGTCAATATCAATATATATAATATATATATATGTAATTGTAATTATTAGTAGCAATGATTAGCGATGCAATAGCCAGCAGGCCAAGAGAGATGCCACCTACAGATTGCCTAGTTAGTACTTAGTAGTTGTTCTCCCCCGCGCGGCATCCCATAGGTATAGGTTGCCCACTTTGGTATCGCCCCGTCTTCGCCCGTATTCCTCATTCCTCCACCCCGCAATTAGCATCTCAAGGTCCTATTCATCACAGCCGCAAGAATCTTCTAAGAATTGTCCCGGTTGATATTGATAGCGCTGCTATCTCGCTGTGTGTAGACTATGTGCAGAGTGTTGCGAGATTTAGAGGCAATCATCGCGTAGCTTCTTTGTTACGTTCGTTCATCAGCCACCGCAGCTCTTCGTCTGCTGTGCAATGGGAGGAGGCTCTCTCACAGCTGTCAGCTATTTTGCTCGTCTCCTTCGCTTTTCCTGTGTGTTAATCTAGATAGTAATACTAGTACTATAGTAGCTGACGGCCAGGCACCAGGTCAGAGGTCAAACCAGCCTGTGTGTCCTCCGGTTTCCCTGCTGTGGGGCATGAGCCCGCCCCCCATGCCATGCGCGCCGCATGTATCGTGTCTCAATCAGGCCTCTGTGAAACACCTCTCTGTGTTGTCTCTGACAAGCCAAGCGTAGTCTTATTCTGATGCACCCAGGCAGCAGCCACGACAGTCACTCTGTCGTCATCATCATTGGAATCTTCCAAGATGTTCCTGATAAAAAAATAACTGCTAGATAACACATCGTGGATGATGCGCCAGCATTTGGGGCAAGTGCAAGAGGAGGACCACCAGATGGGCTCCAAGACCATGCACCGTGCCATTGGGTGATCCAGCACAGTGTGGGTTGGACTGTCATCTACAGCCCCCCCCCCCAAACCTATACGTTTCATATGCGAGGTGGAGCTACTTCGGGCTATCTAGCTGTGTGTGGTATAGTAGGCTATATACTACACACAGGGGGTGGGGGGGGGAGGGTCAGTCAGATGGGTAAACTTATTATCGGCTAGCTATGTATGAGCTATGATTCACGGCTTCCTTGTGAGCATTGCTAGGGAGGACCCCATCCCGGTAGGGCCCCATCCCACAAAGCTCAAAGTCACTGGCTAATAAGCCAGTCACTGGAAAAAGTTGTCTGGGGTCTCGGACGCTCTGGTCGCCAGCTGTTTGGATGATCTGAGGTTCTTGTTTTCAAATCATCGATCACCAGCTAGAGCCGGCTGCGGAGCCGACCACCCGTGTTTGGCTGCCCAGTACATGGGTGATTACTCCATGGGAACCAAGGAGCCTGGACCCCACAGGGAGACCTGAGCTCCAAGCTCCATGAGCCGAGGCATAGTTGTAGATTGTGATGGTGGGGTCAGTCTAAAGTTCAAGTCTAGTCCTAGTCGGTGGCTATGCGGCCCATTTGCAAGTTGGGCACAACAGCCTATAGCCATTACCGTTACCTACTGCTATTGAGCTATTATATACCAAAAAAAAGCGAAAGAAGTTGAGGGTTTCTGGGGAGCAAGATAGCTGCCCAAGCCTGTACATGGACTGCATGATCTGAGCATCTGTGCCTGGCACAGTAGTGCTGCACTCAGAGCTCTGAGCATGCGCGCCTCGCCGCCAGAAGCCCTTGGCGCTGCCCCTTGCTCGCGGCCTGTATTCGAGCCTGCTCCTGCCTCGCCCTCTCGCCCGCGACCCGCTCTTGTTGCGTTGCGTGGGTGCGTATGCTGCGCGGCGAGGGCGGAGAAGAGGTCCTGGCTCGTCGCTGGGCGCGACCGACCCCGCCAAGCAGGTCGTCCATCGGCACCAAAGTCACTGGTCCCTTGGGAACCCGTCTGTAGCCCGATGGCTCCATACTCCTCGCCAAGGAGGCCTGCGCTCTGGCAGCCGGCAGTGCCACTGCACACGCCTCCTCCGCCGCCCACTGCCATCGCAGCTTTGCCTGTTCCCGTCGATCGCCCCACCGGTCCAGCTCTACGGGGCCCGGCGGCTTCATAAAGCTGGAAGAAGGAACACCCAATCCAGCCGCCACACCCGTACCTGGCCTCACCATGCACCCAGACCCGCCATCCGTCTGCTCGCGGCCCTTGGACTCATCCCCTGGGTTGTCCTTGGACACTCGACCCGCTGCCATGGTGGCGTCCCACGACACGCGCTTTGGGTGGGGCGCAGCAGCGGGAGCGGGCTCCGGCACTGCGTCTTGAGCCACCGTGATGGTGGCGTCCCATGACACGCGCTTTGGGTGGGCCGCAGCAGCGGGAGCGGGCTCCGGCGCTGCGTGTTGAGCCGCCGCGATGATGGCGCCCCATGACACGCCCCATGACACGCGCTTCGGGTGGGGCGCAGCAGCGGGAGCGGGCTCCGGCGCTGCGTCTTGAGCCGCCGCGATGGTGGCGTCCCATGACACGCGCTTCGGGTCGGGCGCAGCAGCGGGAGTGGGCTCCGGCGCTGCGTCTTGAGCCGCCGGCGCCGGCTGTGTGGCAGAAGCGGGGGTGACATCCAGTCGCGCACCCTCTGACCTGATCCGGCCTTCCGGCACAGGCACTGGGGCTCGCAGAGGCGGGTCGCTGTCCCGGGAGGAGACCTGGCCAGGAAGCCGGTCTCCCAATGCCATGCATTCGGAAGCGTCCGGCAGCGGCGCAGCTTCGCAACGAGGGCTGCCCAGGGGGACTAGGTGCAGACTGGCTGGAACCGAAGCAGCTCGGCTCGAGGCCTTGCTGCTGGGCTGGCTCGGCGCCTTTGCCACGTCTCTCCCCAGCATGCCTGGCAGGGCCAGCTTGGGAGGCGCTCTGGGTGCCAAACCCTTGGCGATGGCTTTGCTACTCTGACCTTGCTGGCTCGCCACTTTGCGCGATCGCTCGCCTGGCTTCACTGGCGCACCCGCCGGGGAGCGTCGTGGCGCCACGCCCGCACCAAACTGCAGTGCCTTGGACACACTTGGGCTCGGGGACGACTGCTGGCTGGCGGCCGCATGGGCACTCGACGAGCCCGCCGCCTTGGCCGCCTTGGACTTTGGACCCGAGTTCTTCACCACGCCCGAGTCGGCCTTCTTGATCCGGTACGCGGCAGGCGGTGGCACGGCTGCGGGCTTTGGCACGCCGTCGTAAAGCCCGCCAGGTAGGGCCAGCTTGGGAGCCGGGGAGGGGGAAACCGCACCGCTCGCTGGCCGGCGCTGAGCCTGGATTGGCGGCTGCAGGCCCGGAGCGGACCGAGGCTTCTCGCTGCGCAAGATCGCCGCCGCGTCTTGCACCGTCATTGGCTGGCCCTGCCGCCTCGCTGTGGCTGGGCCCGCGTGCCGCGTGGGCGTGGGCTGTGCGACGGGCGAGCGCTGAGCAGACGAGGCGCGAGACGCAGAGGAGGTGCGGGACGGACCAAGGTCGTCCAGGTCGGAGCCGAACACGGACATAAGCGCGCTGTTGGAGCTGGCACGGCTGGCCTGCCCCACGGGCCCCTGGTGCTGCGCAGGGCGCTGGTGCGCTGGCACGGGACGCGCGGCCGGACTGGCCGGCAAGCGCACAGACGAGCCTGGCCAGGATGGCGTCGCGTTGCGACTGGGTTGCGACTCTTCTGCGGGGAAGCGTCTCGACAGGTGCGACAAGTACTCGTCGTCGTCGCGGATGGCGTGCTCGTTGAGCATGCGAGATGGGTGGGAGTACTTCCGCTTGCGGTCGTCGAGTTCCGTTTCGATGAAGGCGTCCATCCGCGCATCCAGCTCCCCGTCTTCGCCCTCCTCGTCGTCCTCGTAGTCGTCCTCCCCCTCCTCCTCGGCCTGGTCGGACACGAATTGCATGGGTGGGCTGCTTGAGGAGGTAAGAAAAGTGCGGCGCGCCGCTGGGCGAATTCACGGTAAACATTTCACAGACAGTTTCCTTGTGGCCTATAAATAACATATACAACGGGGACATACGAGACACGACACACATGCCTGTGACGAGAAGAGTTGGTTGGTTGAGGGTTGCGATGCGACGCTCGCAGCGATTAATTACACGAACACGCCATCATGCCATCACGCCATACACCATCTAAAAAAAACACAAACTAAGGGTAGCTCTAAGGGTAAGGGGATGTCGTTTGAGACACAAGCACGAACCCGAATGTGCAATATGCGGTGACCATGGACGGACGAAGCTACTTCTTTGTTGTGGCACTTCTTCAGAGCAGCTAACACCACGAAGGGGCACTGCGCCGGTCTGTCGTCGGCATAGGGCGGAAGGTGGTATGATGTGAAGATACATGTGGGGAACCGGCAGTGTGTGGAGATTTATCATAAAGGATTCTGAGAAAATTCTCGGAACTTACCAACGATGCTCTCCCTCAACATTCTCCCGACGAGCTTCGCCGGCCCGGTGGCCTTCGCGCCGATGCGGATGCCCGCCGTGCGCATGCAGGACACGCCGGCTGCGCCGCCCGCGGCGGCGAAGAAGTTCAATCCCAACGACTTCGTGCGGACGCTGCCCGGCATCAGCGGCCCCTTCGGCTATTTCAACCCTGCCGGCTTCTTCAGCAACGGCAACGAGGAGGGCGCCGCCACCGAGGGGACGGTCCGTTACTACCGGGAGAGCGAGTTGAAGCACGGGCGCGTCGCGATGCTCGCGGCGGTCGGCTTCCCGCTGGCCGAGGTCTTCCACCCGCTCTTCGGAGGCAACATCGACGTGCCGTCATTTATCGCGTACCAGCAGACCCCACTCCAGCCCCTCTGGCCTGCCGTCGTTAGTGTGATTGGCATTATCGAAGTGCTCACCACCTTCCCGGCCATGGAGGACGCCAAGGTTGAGGATATGGCCATCAAGTCGTCGCACACCGCGGGCGACTTCGGATTCGACCCGCTCGGCCTCAAGCCGAAAACCGCCGCCGAGTACAACAAGATGGCCACCAAGGAGCTCAACAATGGCCGGCTCGCGATGCTGGCTATCGCGGGCATGGTCGGCCAGGAGCTCGCCACGGGCAAGACCCTCTTCTAGTGGTTTTGCGGTAGCGATAGTGATGGTGACAGTGATAGTGACGGTGGATCCAATCCGAGGCATGCGTCATGTGTTGTGTGTCTTTTGTGCATAGTTTAGTCATGTGTCTTTTGTGCATAACTTACCCTACGAAATTACAATTTTCTTTTGACTGTTTTTTTTTCTCTCTCTCTGAAGTTCGAAGTCTCCTGAACACACACACACCCCGCAAACACCCACACGCACCGAACTCGCACACAGCACACGCACAAAAAGAACCGACCCAGTTTATGGGTCGGTATCACTATCCGCTACCGGAGACCGCTGCGGTGCAGAGCGTTGGATTGCCCTGGCTCGGCAGCGGGCGTCGAGCGTCAAGCCGAGCATGCGAGAATTCTCACGGCAGATGACAGCCGAGACGTGGCGCTCGTTTGTTTATCATTATATATGATTATGATATATATAGCTAATATAACATACATAATGACAAAACCTAAAACCTAAACCTAGCATAACACAGCACTATAACTAGTAACTATAACACTATACATACACAATTCACTCTCACTCTATACAAATTTAATATATATATATATATAATGAATACACATAATTTACAAATACAATCACACAACAATACATAACACATAACAGCATCCTCCAACTCCAACTTCAACTCCGGCACTCGCTCCGCCGTACGTACAGGTCTAAACCTCGAGGTTGAGGTTGAGGTTAGGGTTAGGGTTAACCCAAAATAACATATGGGCACCATCTCTGGGCGATGAAGATGAGGGTTCTCGCCCTCGCCCCTCCCCTCACCCTCACACCATCTCGGCTTGCCGGTTTTCGTGCGGGGGCCGCGGGGGTGGCGGTGGCGGGTGGTGCTGAGAAGACGTGGCGCGGAGGAGGTCGAGCGAGCAAATAATGGCCAGCGTTGTTCGGATTAACCCTTTTTGAAATAGAAATAGAGCTATAGGTGCGAGTACTGTATGCTACGGTATGGGGTATGGCCGCATGGCCATGGCCATGGCCGCTCTCGATCTTGAGATTTTGTCACCAATATTGGTACGGACGGTATACATAAGTAGGGTTAACCCGAGCCGCTCGATCTTGAGATTTTGTCACCAATTGGTACGGACGGTATACATAAGTAGGGTAAAGATGACCCTACTTATGTATCGGTTAACCCGTAGGTTCCTAGGTGATAAGTTTAGGTGATTCGGCGATTGATGAATTCACATGGCGACCCACACAACCGAGGTCGGCAGTTTTCACGGCATTCAAACCCACCACGTTTTGCGCAACGACAGGCCTACGTGCGGCCAAGCGCACTTGAGCGCACGCACAAGCTGCATACTTCTCGCCCCGGGCCCCGCCTCCTTGTCATGCGCCTCAGGCTGCGCGGCCCGACCGGAGTGGCCAACTGCTCGTTTACTGAGCAGGCGACGGTGGCCGACCTTCTTGCGGAGGCGGCCAAGGTGGCTCAGGCGGACGGCTTCACTCTCCTTGCCGGATTTCCGCCGGCACCCCTGGTGTTGGACCCGACCTCCAAGCTGTGCGATGTAGTCCAGAACGGCGACACGCTGACTGTTGGGCCGCCCTGCCAGACCAGCGCATTAGCGCCAGCAACACCAGCAACAACACTCACCTCGGTTCAGAACGGCGACACGCTCCACGCCCACCCAGCAACGTCGGCAGCGCTGCCGCCAGCACTCGCCGCACCATCGTCTCCTGGGCCGGCGAGCGCGCAGTTATCTGCTGCTGCGCGTGATGAGGATGAGGACCTTCGCCTGGCGCTCGCCCTCTCGCGCGGCGAGGACGTGACTGCTGCTGCTACGCCACCGGCAGAGGCTGCGCCACCGGCAGAGGGGGAGGAGCGCATCGTGCGCCGCGTCATCCCCGCGGACAATTCCTGCCTCTTTGCGGCGGTGGCCTATGCGCTCGAGGGTGGCGCAGCGTGCCCGCAAGCCAAGACGATGGAACTTCGGCAGCACGTCGCGTCGGTTGTCCGAGCGGGCGTTGCGGCTGGCGACGAGCGGTTCAGCGAAGCGATGCTTGGGCGGGAGCCATTGGAGTACGCTTCGTGGATTGCGGACAAGGAGCACTGGGGAGGTGCGACCGAACTCGACCTGCTCTCTGAGCGTTACGCGACGGAGCTCGCAGCGATTGACGTGAAGACCGGTGCGCCGCCGCGGCCGCACGCGTTGCCCAAGCGTGCGGCTACGCGGTCTGCGGGCGAGTGGATGGGTGTTGAGGTTGTCCCCCTCTCATTCGCTCGTGTGTGTGTGCCTCGGATGTCTGTACCCACTAGCGTTCCCCGCGCACATGGGAGATTCACAGCGGCGTGCTCGCGCGCCCCACCCTGCCCTGTGTTGCGTGGCGGCTCCCGTGGTGGTGGGAGGCTGTGCCCCTAGGCTCAGCTCCTGTCGAAGCGTGCCCTCACGCTCACCTCCTCTACCTATGCCTTTGCTCCGCAGGCCGCGCCGACATCTTTGGGCAGGGGCGCGGCTATTCGCAGCGCGCATTCGTCTTGTATGACGGAATCCACTACGACGGTGCGCGCCGCCGCGGCGCGCCGCCACGCCGCGCGCCTCTGGGCCACTCCACTGCGGCGCCGGGGCCCACGCTGCGCGCTCGCCCCGCACTCGCAGCCCGTGCACGTCGTCGGCTCACTCCCGTACCGCGCTCGCCTGGCAGTGCTGGTCCGCGTCCTCTTCGCCGGCGCGCCGCAGGAGCTCGACGTCACCGTCTTCCCCGTGGACGACGAGACCGCAACTGCGCAGGTGCAGGCCGTGGCGGCCGAGGCGCGCCGCGCGAGGGACTTCACCGACATGGCGTCTTTCACGATCCGCTGCCTGGTCTGCCAGAATGGGCTCAAGGGAGAGAGCGAGGCGGTCGAGCACGCCAAGTCGACCGGCCACACCAACTTCTCAGAGTACCGCTAGAAGGAGTCTTCAATCCGGGGGCGGGGGTTATTTGCGCGCGTGGGCGGTTGGTGGCCTCACAGCCGCGCTCCACAAGCAGTCAACAGTCAGCAGCTTGAGCTTTCAGTGGGTGGGAAATCAATTTTTATGTATTGCAGCTGCTACGGCTACTACTACTGTTACTGTTACTACTAGGCGGCGTGTTTCTGTTTTCTCTCTCTACCTCTCGCAACTACACTCTTACAGCTCACTGCGCAATTTTCTCGTAGAGCGCGTGTGCGGGCTGTTTGGCCTACCTACGCGATCACTAATGTACCCGTCACATCTCTATCACGGAAGCGTCGAACAATCATATAGTGATAATATCATATAGAGCTTTGCATAGAGAGTCTCTTGCTTTTGTATGGCTCTCTTACTCTACCAATTGCCAATTGCTCCGTCAACAGGTCGCACGCACACAGGCACAGGCAGGACACACGTACCGACAGAGAAAACACCCCCGACACCGGCACACACACGCGCACGACAAGACCCCCAAACGAACACCTCCCACAGGCACTTAACGACGTTCAACGGTGGCGCTACAACTTGGCCTTCACACCATGTTCCAGTTACTCCATCCTTTCTTGCCCTGGTCAACCGTCCCTTTGCTGCCCCCTCCATCTGCATTGTTCACACGATTGCAATATTATTGCACGTCTGATGCGCAGTATACGACCCCCACCCGACCCCCCTTGTGTATGCCATACACCATACAAGATTGGCAGTGGCAATATCGTGTAAAGGTCAAGCTACAGCGCGATGCATGTCATAGCGGTGAACCTCCTACGTCTCCTTAGGTGGACCAATTCATGAATAACCGTCGAATCTACTTTTAGAGCTTTTGGGGGTTTCACAGTTTTTTTTTTTTTTTTTTTTTTTAAATCTCTTAAACACACAAA
>Ga0335398_10010627_pt1 | contig 10441 bp, 10 predicted proteins | sample BON03_FD_205742 | JGI IMG/M metagenome (GOLD analysis project Ga0335398, IMG submission 205742) | Freshwater microbial communities from Lake Bonney liftoff mats and glacier meltwater in Antarctica - BON-03 (spades assembly) (version 2) | ecosystem: Environmental > Aquatic > Freshwater > Ice >... | reverse complement strand
CCCATCATGCAAATGTGCGCAATCCGGTCTACTCGTTGTGCACTTCAAGCCTCGGCATACTTTATCTTTACACACGAGGCCCGTTCGGTGGCACGTACTGCACAGATGGTTTACGAGTCCCCCTACCACTATACCATTTGTCGCCAGACATCGGTGATTAAGGTTGGGACATTCCCTGCCCCCTTTCATCTTTGACGTGATCTTGGCCGGATGTCTGCAACTTGGATGTTTGCATTCGTGTACAGCAATGCTGGTTGACGAAATGAATTCACTGAACCCGACGGTCGAATCGGTGAGGTATTCATTTGACAGTCGCTTGGATTCTCTCGCTGACCAGTGCAAGGATCTGGTAACTTCAGAATCTGAGCTGGCGCGTGTGCTTGCAAAGACACACAAACACGGAGAGCAACTGGGAGGGGCGTTGTCTGCGGAGCAGAAGCAGTCTGCAGATCTCGCGTTAGCGTTCGAGGAAGAGCAACGTAAATGCACACAGCTATCGACTGCAAAACAAGAGATCGAATGTAACAAGAGATCCTTGCCGAGACTTGCACGCAGTTGTTGATGCTGACGACAGCGCTGCTGGAGAAAGAAACCCGTTGTAAAAATCTTGCAGTGTTGGTTCAAAGAGAGGGAAAAGATTGTCATGATTTGGAGCGGGCGTTGGATGACGTGACGCGCCAGCTGCTGGAAACTGAGAACAAGCTCGACAGGTCGAATTCATGGAATCAAGACTTAAAACAAAAAGTTGACCATGCATACTACTACTACCTCGACACAGCGGACAAGGCATCGCAAAAAAATATGGAATCTGCGCAAGGCACGCGGGGAGTTGAGAATGTGTTGTCGAGGGCTGTACAAGCAGCTTTTTCACTGTCGTCTGGTTGACTTCTCATATGCAGCCCCAACCCGAAGGACACACAATGCACAGTGTACTAGTTAGTGCGCCGTCACGCGCAGGCGATCTCAGATATGAAACGTCAGATACGGACAAGTTGAGCAGAGAATTTTCTCGAGAATTCTCAAATTCTTCAGGAAATTTTCCGAGAGAGCTCTCTGAGCCCATGCGGCACGATGACTACCCGTTGGATGTACACGAAAGCGCCCTTAAAGTTTGCAACACAGTACCAGCTGCCGCCAGCAGTTTTAAGGAGGAAGAATCCAAGCTCGGTATTCCTGAGACATCGGCAGGGGCAACAACTCCTCTCTGTCTTCAAGGTGCCCACGACCACAGCGATCAGACCAATGCAGCGGATGCTGAAGAGCACTCGGGGTTTCATCTTCTGAGAGCTGGTGCTGCGAATGTTGCAGGAGTTGCGGGTGTTGGTGAGGCGTCAGAAGCCTTGGCGCTGTCACTCTTGTCTGTGCAGCAGCGCTCGAGTGCTGCCGGCCAGATTTTCCTGGCGCTACTCTCGCCCTCCCAAAAGACCTTTGCCCTATCAGGCAGCCCGCATGAGAGCAATGAGGAGCCAACTGGAAACTCAGCGGGAGGAGTAAGTATTTCTAACGTGCTGAGACCAGCCACCTTCGTCCCAAAGCTCAATCTTCAACACCTATGTGATTCGCAGAAGAATTCTCTTTCCAAAATGACGGCGCTGCATCCAATTGAAGAAGGCCACGATTTGGGGAAGGAGGAATGGGAAGAGGAGCAGGAGGAGGAGGAGCAGGAGGAGGAACAGAAGGAGGAGGCACTTCAAGGACATCATTGGCTGGGCTTTGGTTGATTTGTTTGTCCATACGTTTATTTGTTCATGTGCTTGTTTATGTGTTGTGTGTATGTTTACGTATGATGTTGGATTGTATACAGATAGGAGGTAGGTAGGTAGGCAGGCGAAGGTAAGAGGAACAATGTATGTGTGAGAGAGAATGCATACAACATGTATGTGTGCATAAATGTGTGTGTGTGTGTGAATGTATACTGTAACAACGCATGGGCTGGCGTCAAAAATGATAAAGTGAATGTGCAAGTGTAAGTGTGGAGGACACAAGGATGGTGGCATAGCCCCGTGCATACGAAAGAAAAGAAAAAGGCACGAAGGCTGTTTATAAATAAAGAATTCAGAAACGTGTCGACGCAGTTGCAATGGCATCATGCGGTGGCGTTATCCTCAACCCACTTGCGCGCCTGCTCCTTGACCGCATCAACAGACTCCTCAGTGCCCGAGGCCATCTCTAATTGCAGCCACCGTTTGAAAAATAGTTTTGCCTGCCGTGCCCGCAGCCGCAGGGTCACGGCGCGTTGGCACAGGCGGCGAGCGCCCTCGATGTTGCCCGACTTGTTTTCCATTTCGATAAACACAGACCAGAGGTCTATTCTTTTGGGGTAACTAGACACGACTCCTTCCATGAGCGTGCGCCCGCGCTCAGCCGAGCCTGATTTGTATTCCATCATCGCGAACTGCACACACGAACCAGTCGATTAGAATTCACACACATACGCACAAATAATTGTGTACCGCCAAGTGGAATGCAAACAAGAAAGAAAAACGATGGAATACAAACTACACACTTGCTTTCCATCATCGCCTGCAACCATTGCGAACTGAACTCATGCAACAGTCGATTAGAATACACATATTTACAGATATATATACAGATATATATATACACAATTGTGCAAAGGTTGGCCGAGCCTGTTGTCCATTCCATTTTCTGCGAACTGCACTCACGAAGGCACAACCCTAAACCCTAAACCCGAGTTTGGTGTGCATTCCATTCTCGGCGAACTTCGCTCACGAATGCATAACCAGTTGGTGAGAGTACTCGTACACATACATAGATTTACATTCATATACATCTAAAACTGCCAAAATCCGGGCACACAGTCGATTACACACGCATACATGTACGCATATGAAAATGCATCCTTACACACATATGCATCGAAAATTAGGCTCACAAATCCGCGCAGAAAGACGTATATATGTATACATAAATATGTATTTACATATATGAGCAGTACATACGCACACGCAGATGAACATACACAATTACTCCCACACAGCACACGCGCACACAGATGCAGACGCAGACACAGACAAAGACACACCAACCCTTGGCGATGAGTTTCACGTGCTTGCACTCGGGAATAGCTCGAGCACGCATGTATGTGTACACACATATATGTTTGTACACATGTGCATGTATATACATATAGGTGTATATGCATGCATAAAGCTCTACATGTTAATATATTTACACATCATCATGACATGTTATATATACAAATAAATATATGTGTGTGTGTATATATACATATATACATATATATATATATATATATATATATATATATATATATATATACATATATATATACATATATATATATATATATATATATATATATATATATATATATATATATATATATGTAGATATATATATATATTGATATACATACATATATATATATATGTACATGTATACACGATATCTACTTACAAGAAAAAATACAAATATGCTCCTGTACAAACATATATTTTTACATATGAATAACACACATACACACACACACACAAACACACACAAGCATGAAACCTTGGAAATGAGCTTGACATGTTTGCGCTTGGGGATAGCTTCAAGCGCACGGTCGAGTACGCGCTGCCCAGCCTCAGGATGCTGACCGCCTAGCTTGAATTGACCATATCGCAGCCATACCTGTGTTTGTGACACGACGCATTCATATGTGTGGCATGACTCATTCGTATGGGTGGTGTGACGCATTCATATCTATGACGTTGCGACAGGAAAAAGGCGAGGGGAGTCAAAAGTGGCTAGAGAGTAGGGGGATGAGGACCTTGCAACTAGCACGGAACTTGCGTGTTAATGTCTTGAAGAAATGCTCTGTGATCTGCGGCTCATTATTCTTTTCAAAAATGGAGAGGAGCTGCAGGTGCATTTTCTTGGCGTCGTTGAGCTTGCACGCCTCTTCAAACTTGCCCATGACTGTCTCCTTGGAGCCGTACAGATTCTCGAGATTCAGCCGCGCCACCCACACGTTGAACTTCTCCTGCTCCTCCCGGAAGTTGATGGTCTTGAGCGCTCGCTCTGCCACCTCGCGCGCCTTGTCAATCTCAGTCAATTCTAAGTGAAACGCCATGTACTTGATCCAAATATAACTGCTGCTCGGGCTTGACAATGTCAACCGCTCGAATTCCTCGGCGGTTTCTGGCGTGTGCGTGGCATCGAGGAGTTTCGCCTCCTTGTCCTTGACCACTTGATCCTTGCGCTCCTTTTCCTTCTTTTTCCGTCGCTTTTCTTTTGACTTGCTGTTAGCGTCGTCGGCAGCGGCTTCCTGCGCCCCAGCATTCAACCAACGTCAAAATCGATTCACAAGCACTCACACTTACAACATATATCTCTACGACGCACGACATGCGAATATTCCCCACACCTTCTCAAACTACACACACACACACGTACACATACACAAACTGGAAATATGAATACGAATACATACACACAAACACATACACCCATCCTCGTCTTCAGCATGACACTGCGCTATAAGTGCATGTCCGAGCATACTCATATCGTCACATGAAAGTACACACACATACACGTACTCAGATCGGAAATACACTTACATACACACTCAACATCCCACACGACCGAACAATCTCCCTCATGATCATAGTCATCCGACTCATCAGTCTTGCCGTATCAATGAAAAGAAAAAAAAAGACAAAAATCAAAAATCTCACATCATCATCTTCATCGTCCTCGTCCTCGCTATCATCCGGCTCAGCAGTCTTGCCGTATCCAAAGTCATCCCACTCAAACGCCGTGCCCTTTGCAGCCGCCAACTTCGCCGTCATCTCGTCGTCCTCCATCTCCTCGTCGTCCTCTTCTACCTCCATCGTCTTCGTCTTTGCTGCTGTCTCCTCCTCCTCCTCGCTCTCCTCCTCATCTTCCTCCTCCTCACTCTCTTCCTCCGCATCCTCCTCACCTTCCTCCCCAGACCCTCCCCCCCCACTCTCCTCGTCAGAATCTGCCATGTCATCCTCGTCCTCACCGCGCGGGCCGCGCATCGCTGCACCCTCGCCCTCCTCATCAGACTCGTCATCCTCCGATTCCTCCACATCCTCTACCCCCTCAAAGTAAACGTCCTTCATCCCGAGCGAAATCGTCTTTTTCGTCTCATCTTTCCGCAGCACCTTTGCCTTGACCGCGTCACCGACCGAGTATTGCTTGGCGAGATCCTTAACAAACTCCTCGCTCACTTCGGAAATATGGCATAGGCCCGAGAGATCGCTGTTGCGCAGCCGCACAAAGACGCCAAACGACTGCACACTCTTAACGGTACCGCGCACGATTTGATCAATAGCCACATCGGTAAAGAGCACGCGCTTCTTTGCGAGCACCACCGTCCGCTTGAGGGACATGCTAATCTGGCTTTTCTTGTTATCGATGTCGAGAATGCGGCCTGTGACGAGCTTGCCAGGGGGGTAGGCACCTTTAACGTCTTTGATGAAGCGGTCCGAGAGTTCCGAGATTACGACGCGCGCTGTCACGGTGCGCCCGAGCTGCACGAAACATCCGGCGGCATTCGTGCTCTTGACGTAGCCGCTCAATAATTGCCCCGACGTGATGTCGCCGAGCGAGCGCACCTCGGGCATGGTCACTGCATCTTCCTGTGCCTGCCCGTCTTTAGTGCTCTTCTTTCCTCCTGTCTCTCCTGTGCGAGAGGGGCGGAGCGAGACGTAGACATTGTCTGTTTCCATCGACTCGATGTAGCCGTTGAGGACGTCGCCCGGTTTATGCAATGCAAGAGGTGCATCCACACTCGTGTCTGACACGTCACAGATGTGCACACGGCCCACAACATTGCTAGATAGCTGCACGACATAAGCCATGCCAGCAACAGGCTTGATGATCTTAACCGGCACGATGGTACCTACTTCGAAGTCAGTCGACGGTGCCTTGGCCTTGGCAAGCTTGGCCTTCTTGGCGGGAGTCTCGGTAGCAGCTTTTGCGCCACTATGCCTGAGGCTCAAGTCGAGTCGGCCGTGTTCCTTGTCGGTCTTGATCACCCTCACAAGGACGCCCTGCCCAACTTTGAAGTTGGCCGACAGGTTCTTTACAACCTCAAGCTCCCCCGAAGTGTCGAGCATGTAGACTCGGCCCTTCAATCCTGACGAAATGTGCACCCAGAGGCAATCCTTGCGCACCTCCTCGATGATACCGGGCACTACGTCGCCTGGCGACATGGTATCGAAGGTATGGCGTGCAGGTGGCACGACACCCTTCTTCAGCGCAAGATCCTCGGGGCGTGCCGACAAATCGACGACGCGTTCAACGTGCTTGTTCTTCTTATTTGAATACGTCGACACACCAATGACGCGCGCTTCGACCACTTGACCTTTCTTGTACTCCGCCAAGGGGCTGGACTTGAGTTTGGAGATGGCGCTGATATTGACAACATCCGAAATTGCAATGTGGCCCTGAACACTGTGCCCAAGGCGCACAGCGAGGAAGTTGGGCAGCAGCCCTGTAACAACAACCTTGAGAGTAGTGCCGGGGGGGGCCTCGGCCTCAGACTCGATACCTCCACCGAATTTCGAGAAAATATCCTTGAGTTCCTTGCCCATGCCCTTGGTATCTTCCTTCTTGTCATCCGAGTCTTTGCCCTTTCGCTTCGAGTCTTGACCAAGATCCCAGCCACACGCCACAAGCACGGTTCCATGAAGCTTGTCAACGACGACCGCCTTGAGCTCCTGTCCAACCTTGAAACGCGCCGCCGAATGCTGCCCGCGCAAGTTGAAATCGACTGCAGAGGCTAGTGCCACGACACCGCCAAAGTCAGGAAGGGTCAGGGCAACTCGCTCCTCACCAACCGCCTGCACCACAGCCTTGACAGAATCGGCTGTCTGCACTTTGGCCACGGCCTTTGTCATGGCAGCAGTCTTGCCTTTGAAGACCTCGAGTGCGGCAACCGTCACAGGGTCCATTGTAAGAGTCATGAGGTCACGAACACGGTCAACAGCCAGCACAGCCACCTTATAATGGGTGCCTGCCTTGACATCTGCACCAAGAAGATTCGTGGGACAGAAGCCAGTCCACCCATCGCTCATCGCAAATAGCATGCCGTAGCTCTTCTTTTCCTCGGCAAGTGCCTTGACAACAGATCCTACACAGATACTAGGCTCCGGCGGGCCATCTTCTGCTTTCGCGCCCGCCACGCGGGCACGCACCAGCAGCTCTTCGCTCTCCTGAAGCGAGTGCAAGAGGGAGGCATCTGGGCACATGCACACAGAAGGCTTGAGCGTAACAATAGCTCGGTTCGCCTTGGCATCCACCGACACAACACAGCATCGCACACTCTGTCCGGCCGAATAGTAATCAGCGGGCGACAACACAAATGCATCAGCAAGAGAGGCCTTAGGCGCAAGTGCAGTGACTCCATTCAGAAAACCCACGAAGCAGCCAAAGTCTGCCACATTCTTGACAAAGCCCTGCACAAATTGCTGGGGGCGGAGCTCCTTGACGTCGCTCGGCAGTTCCTCCTCCTTTGCCGCCGCAACCAGAGAGCGTTTAATAGACATGAGATAGCGACTGCGCGAGCGCTCGTGCTCCACTACCAGCGCCTGTATTTTGAAAACGCCCTTGCCCTTTTTGACAGGGATCGCCTCGCGGAGCTGGGCACAGAGTGCCTCGTAATCAGCCAAGTGCTCTGAGGGAATGTAGCCTATGGCACCAGTTTCGCTCGCCTTGACAAGCACACCATCCTCATCCTTGCCCGTCACCTCCACCTCGACGACATCCCCAATCAACAATGTGGCTCCAGAAGCAGGGGCATTTTTGTTCGAGCTGTTGCTTGTGGCCGCCGCCGCCGCCGCTGCCGCCGCAATGTCAACTGCGGAGGTGCGGAGCGACACCTTGAGACGCTTCTCCTCCATGTCGACAGACGTGATACGCGCCTTGACAACCTGATTCATCCGAAACACCTGGCTGGGCACCTCAGTCTCGCGGTCGATCCCGAGTTCAGAAAGCATCACAAAACCCTTGACACGGCCGTAAAACGACACGACGATACCATTGTCCTGCACCTTGGCCACGTGCACATGGCACACCATGCCCGCTTTGGCATCTTCGATGCACGTCAACACGGGCAGCTCACTGTTCACCAGCGTCTTTTTGTTGGTCAAAATGAGCTTACGCGAGGGCGCATGCACCGCCAAGACGCGCACCTTGAGCATCTTGCCTGGCACCAGCAGCTTCTCTGGGTTTTTGAGTTCAGTGTCAGCATAATGGCCAGGCGGGATCAAGCCACGCACGCCTTCCGAAACAGCCACCAGACAGCCCTTGTCTGTGAGTTTGACCACTTTGACCCGCAATTCGGCGCCATCCTTAACGTCCTCATACACCATAATGTCGCAAGCGAGAACGGAGGGCTTCATAGTGAGCGTTACCAGACCGTCAATCCAGCTGAAGCCTGTCACCCTGCACGACACCTTGGATCTGCCAGCCTTGTAGTGTTTTTCGAGCTTGTCCACCTTGTCGTCAGCAACATTGGAGATGTGAACCCAGCCCTCGAGGACAGTCTTGGACTTTTCCTTTTCCTCATCCTCGTCATCCTCCTCGTTGACCTCGTCGCCCGCGAGCCTCACCATCATGCCAACGCCTGGGTCAACACGCACAACGAGGGCGTTGTCGAAGCGCTGGCCCATTTTCACTTTCATATTGTGGTAAGTTGGGGCGCAACGGGAAACAACGTGCTGGCGCATGGAGAGACCCACCGTCTTGGAGCCAATGTCGACATACAAAATGCGCCCCTGCACCTTGGTCTTTTCGCGAAAGAAGGAGGTAGGTGCCGGTACCGAACCGTCGCCCTCGATCTGGGGCAGAGCAGCGCGTGCCGGCAGATGCGACAGATCAACTGTGCCCACGTAGGAGGTGAGAAATCGCAGCACCAAGCCAGACTCCATGACGCGTTGTACTGCCGCATTCACCAACATACCTGGCTGCAGACTGTCGATAGTGGAATCCTCAAGCTCCTTGGTCACAGAGCCAGTAAGCATTGTCTGGTCTGAGGTAAGAATGGCAAGCTTCTTGCCAGACTGCAGTTTCTTGACGACGCATTCAACAAGCTGCCCCACGCGCACCCCCCCGGGGAAGGCGGTGGAGTCCTCGGACACGTCAGTAAGGGGCAGGAACGCAGACAACTCTTCAGTGCCGAGCGACACAGTGTAGCCATGCTCTTCGACAGAGGCGATGGCGCCATACAGTGCCATACCCACGTGCACGCTGCCATACGAAAGACCCGCGTTGACTCGCGAGGGCTTGAGCGAGACAGTAATGTTTTTGTGGTGTCCGCTCTGCTTCCCCGACACGATGGCCGTGGATAGCACGACACAGCGCACCGGCATACCTATCCGCAGGTAGTCTTCCAGGGCTGGCACTTCGGCGTCTTCTTCCTCGAGAGAAGTCTCAATGAGCTCACTGAGCTCGTCGCTCACCTCGCCCACCTCGACCCAGCCGGTCAGGTTGTTGGGGAGGCTGACGAGCGCCTCCGCATCACGCACCTCTTTAATCACACCAAGGAGAAGCATGCCCTCATTGACCTTGCGAAACCGCAGCGGCTCCACAAATTTGGGGATGCGCATTCCTCCATCGGCCCAGTTGCTGTCGAGGTCCTCTTGCTTCTCACCCAGCCGCTTTTGAGCATCGACACTCCGCTTGCGCTTGGTGCGGGTTGCCGTTGTCGCCTTGATCGACTTGCCGCGGAATTTATTGTCCTTCTTGACAGCATCGGCGCCTCCCGGCGACTTGGATGCCTTGGCATCTCCAGACTTGAAGAGCGTGTCGCTGTCCGGGCGCCTTGCCGCCGGACTGGCTTCCTTCGGTGCTCGAGGCGCGGCGCCACGCGGAAACGCAGCAGCATCGCTTGATACGCTGGGCTTCTTGGGCTTCTTGTCCGAGTCCCCTTCGGATGACGCCCGCTTCATCGCCGCGGGCCAAACGAATTTGGGCGCACGTGAAGCTCAGCTGAAAACACGAAGTCCCTAGAGTGTCTTTGCGCCATTTCGTTTGACTTGTTTTGGAGAGACGATGGGTGACCGAAGGTTGGCGCTTGAGCGTCTGGAGACGGAGGCGAAGATGGATCTCTCAACTGAGCTCCTGACTGCCCGAGCAGCATACTTTGAGGCGCTCGACACCGGCGAGGATGTACGTTTATGATACGTGAGAGAGAGTGCGTGTATGTGTGCGTGTGTTTGTTTGTGTGTGAGAGTGCATGTGTGAGTATGGTCTGTAGGCGCGTGTGTGTTTACATGTGTGTTTGTGTGTGTGTGCATGTATTTGTGTGTGTGCGTGTGTGTGTGTGTGTTTGCGTATGTATGTATGTATGTGTGTGTGTGTACGTGTTGTGTGTGTGTATGTGTGTGTGTGTGTGTGCGTGTGTGTGTGTGTGTGTGTGTGTGTGTGTGTGGGTGTGTGTGTG
>Ga0335398_10010625_pt1 | contig 10441 bp, 9 predicted proteins | sample BON03_FD_205742 | JGI IMG/M metagenome (GOLD analysis project Ga0335398, IMG submission 205742) | Freshwater microbial communities from Lake Bonney liftoff mats and glacier meltwater in Antarctica - BON-03 (spades assembly) (version 2) | ecosystem: Environmental > Aquatic > Freshwater > Ice >... | reverse complement strand
TAACTGGTTGCTTAACACCGCTCGCCTATCCCGTTATCGACAGAGCCTTGATAGCCCGGAACTCCCGATTTCGGAGGCCATGGCGTTAAATCTCGCAGCCCGTACTTCCATCACCACTACAACCACTCCTTCTCGACACGGACGCCTTCTGGAACGTAACCTTGCCGCACTCTCCTATGCTACAGGGAAACTTTCTACCTTAGAGGCCATCAAGGACGCCCGAATCTTAGCCATCCACGTCTCTGTAGCGCGTCGTGTTAGCCAAACGGCGCCTTCCGTCTTACGCACGTCTGCCGTGCAGGAGCTAAACTCTCATTTGCTCTTACTTTCAGAGGATCGTCTCACGCCTTTTAGCTCGAAGAAACTCTTACACCATCTTAGCCAAACAGTGCCTGCGTCCCTTAATTTAGGCGAACCAGGCCTCTCCGCTAAGAAACCAGCTTGTAAGCGCACGCAGGCGCCTGATTCGATTCGCCTATACCGGGCCGCCAAGCGGCAGGTTAAGGCCGCCACCCTTAACCATAACCATCTGCTTGAGACGCAGAAGCAATTAACCGCTACCAAGGAGGGGCCATTTATGGTCCCCGGATCACCCCCCCCGGTATTAGCTGTTCCCTTTGTTCCACCATCTTGGGCGGCGATAATGACCGGTGGCTACCGCCACCATCGTATCCGGCGCAAACTCCGAGCATGCCACCCATATTCTCGCAAGGAAACGCGTAGAGCTAACCGTCGCAAGACCCCCCGTAGCTGTGCCGGTTTCGTGCCCCAGGTAGTCGAGACGAGTGACGTCCGTGGAGCAACATTGCCCCCGGTCACCCCCGAACCGACCATCTTCCCGCATGAACCCGACCGACCCCTATCTGGTTCCCTTCACTCCGTCCTGGCTTACTCCGTCCTTTGGTTCATCCCTACAAGCCCACGCAAGGAAGCGCGTAGAGCCAACCGTTGGAAAACACCCCGTAGCTGCGCCGGGGGTGACCCCGGGCCCAGCCGTCGACATCGTTCAGCTGGTGCACATCATTCCACCCCTTCACGTTCATCACACACCCCCTCTAGGGCTTATCGCCAGAACGACGGTTACGGGCACGGAGAGAGAGGCGATGACCATAGGGGTAGACCACCACCACCACCACCACCGAATTACCCCCGTAGCAATCTTCCCGAACTACAGATTCGGTGCCACTATTCGGACCACGCAGGCCAGTGCGAGAAAATTTGTACACTCCATAACGGCAGTTCCGTCATAGAGTGGTCAGGAAATATACTACCTTGACATTTTGCACTGCTAATTGCATGGAGTGTTTTATGCGCGACGAGCGAGATACACTAATAAGCCAACCGTTCCCGCCACACGTCCGACACGCCGCCGGCGCGAGGCTTAGCCAGTATGTCCAAATGCTCCTCGAGGACAAGTGTCCCGACAGGAGCGGATACGCTTGGCCACTTCGGAGTCTATTAAACCGGACGGTGCGCATGACAGCATCCATGGACTTGCGACATATAAGCACGCGTGCTGTTTACACGCAATTCTTGTATGACATCGCTATCGACGCTGTTAGTTACCAAGTAGATGAGGATAAGCAATTTAATGTGGCTAGCGTAGGATCACTTCGTTGGGCGGAAAGTGTTGAAAACTGACACCTTTTCCGAGTTGTTCGCCTCGACGCCAACTCGGAGTTTCACTGTGATAAATGGGGCCCCGAGCTAACCGGTAAGAGTCCCGCTAAAGGCACTTCTGCCCCGGCAGGTCGGGCCCAGGGGGAAAGGAGTAACGCTAAGCGCCGTAAGGACTTCCCAAACCCCTCGGTTCGTCCATCCCCTCATTTCTCCTCCGCTTCTTCCTCTTCCTCTGACCCACGGGGACCTATAGCTAATGTTAATGGACAAAGTCGGGGGGGAGAAAACTCCTCCAACTTCGTCCAACCACCTCCTATTAGTGTCTCGACCCCTTCCTGGCTTCTCCCCGGCACCCATCCAAACCATATCCTCAGTCGGAGGGTCCCCACGCTACTCAAGAGCCAAAAGAAATGGCGGTCGGTCAGTGAACTCCTCGACCACTTTCTGGATTACACTCAACCAGAGGAATGCAACGGCCTTGTTACCTATTTGCGCTCTATTGCTCGAGTTGGTCACATCCCCTCTCACGATTTGGATGCTCTCGAAGACGCCACTTGTCATGGGTTTATAGCTTGGGCCAATCCCGCTATGAATAAACCCTACTTCGCAACCTTGAGTATCCCTGCCAGACAAGATCCTGTCTCGCCACTTATCGACCAACACCCGGGAGATAATTACTTCCTTAGCTGGCGCTGGGATACGCCCCTCCCTCCACCGGTTGTGCAGCCAGGAGGAAGGGCTATAGTTCGAAGGCTACCAAGGCTGATCGACCTATCCACCGACAGGAGTCTTCTTTCTGCAGACTTTAACCCTTCTCCCGGGGCCGGAGGCGTCCTTCGCGGTATTATTCTCAGTCTACTACACCAGCCACAGGCACCTAACGGTCAATGGTGGTCGATTGACGATCTATTAGAGAAAGGGGTACATCTACCAGATCACGGTGTTTACAGGTCTAGCGATGTTAAAACCTCTGAATGTCTAACCAACTATTTAGAGGCTTTGGGTACAATTGGACTCACCCCGCCTACAGACAAAGGTGCTATTCTCACCGCCGGTTTGTATACTTGGGCCAGACTACCCGAGTATAAACACCTTGTGGTAATTTTCGAGTTCGATGCGATCTATGGGATCACGGCCTTCGGCTATCGCCCCCGCCTTCATAATCCCGCCCTCGGGATAGGAGAGAGATATCATTTCAAGCTCCCTGACGGGGCCCTTCCGGAACCAGACTCACCATCCAGCCCCGATTCACAGCCACCACCTTCGCCTCCCTGAGACGATAGGGGGCCGTCCATTATTCTTAGGAATAACCCGGATGGCACTCCGGCTCATTCCGACCCGTTTACCCCGCACCCTGACCCCGATCCCACGGTCAATCCTCTCCTTGGCAAGGCAGCTACCTATCTACTTTGCTGTCAAGGGCCAACGGCACAGGATTCCTATACCGTTAGCGAACTTGTAGGGCACCTCACGGAATTAACCGAAGGTATGACCGCGAATAAGAAGTACGAGGTTTGCTTATTCCGCCGGTACCTACAGTTGTGCGCCGCAGAGTACTCTGTAACCACCGGAGACGATCATTGCATCTTATGTATCGGTTTGCTTTGATGGGACAAGTTCCCTAGGAACAACCTTACCTATATTTGCTTTGAATCCTATCCATCTATTTCTCACCCAGGCAATAGATGGCTCCTCAGGATTAACGATGTTTCCACTCCGGTCACTACACCCGCTCCGTACGCAACTCCCGAAATGGCTCTATTTGCCGACGCCATCCTTAGTAGAATCGTCACCAATTTGCTAAAGCAACCATCATCCGCGCATGATGAATGGTGGACTGTTAACGAGCTTTTATTCACGCCGGGGAGGAGTGGACGGATATGGGCCCCACTCCAATAGGTAACGACACGTTCTTCGCTGCTTACCTGCACTCGTGGGCGGGCCAAACCGAGCCAACCCGAGGCGCCCCCCGAGCATAGTGTGTAGGATTATGCGCGGTGGGATTAATTCATTGGGCATGTCAAACCAATAAAGAGTCCATATACTTGGTCTCCGAAGGCCTGCTTAGTATGGACCTAGCGGAGGATGGCGGGACCGGCTACCCTGAGAAACTGTGGTGTGTTAAGCTTATTAGGGCGGACACTGACTCCGACACTTCATCCCCACCTCCACCTCCCCCTCCGCCGGACGACGACCCACCGGAGGACGAGAAGATAAAGGATAAGCCGGACGGAACCCCAGGCCCTAGCGAACTATTTCGAGCCATGGAACGGCTATCTAGTGGTGGCCTAAAGGGTTCCACGTCCCAAAGCGGCACTACGGCCCCCGTTCGCCAATCATCAACCCTACCACAACACAACCTCGGGTTCAACCCGGATAGTGTTCATGCAAATGAGCTTGGTAACAAGATCAACCTACCTCCTGGCTTTATTGACCCAGCCGCTCACGTGGAGGAAGATGTTGATTTTGGGGAAGATTGTTCTTCGAACGATGATTGTGACGACTTTGTGCCCTCATTTCTTTCCCCTGATTCACCTCCGCCACCATCGCCTCCCGGCTCACCCCCCGATATACAAATCTGTATACCGTGCGGGGACCCTGTGGTTAACCTCCCCACACAGCCTACATCCCGCCGCGTTACACCTGTAGCGCAGACGGAGTCGGAAATCGAATCTATTCGACATCTCAAACTCACTAAGGAGGCTCGTGATAAGGAGGATAAGTATGAGGCGCTTCACAGTGAAAATGACCGTAGAATAAGTAAACTTAACGCGATCACCATGGCCGAGGATGCTGAGCTTGCGCGCCAGATAGAGGAGACTATCGTGCAACTGCATATTGACCAACTTCCGAGGCTCACCGTGCCACGTAACCACGTCATGTCCACTCGACACCATTCACCCCCGGAGGTAGCTCAATGCGCACTCAAAGACTGCAACAAGGAGGCCTTCATTATTGGGGGCACAGCGTCCCTTTGTTGTAGCCGTAACCACCTCAAATATCTACAGGCCCTCCGCTCTAAAACCAGGTGCGCCCTCCCGGAATGCGAACGCCCGGTCTACTTTAGACCGGACCTACTCCTTGCCTACGATTTTCGCTGTATTAACCACGCCAAATTGGCAAATAAATACGGTAATAAACCTAAAGCAGAACCAGGATGGATCAAGTGTGGCTTCCCAAGCTGCGACAACCTCGTCTTTTATTACTCCACCATAGGTCACTACGATTTTTGTGGTATGACCTGTAGGAAAAGAACGGCTAACCTTCCAGTCACCCCTCCCATGTTGGAGTTAACTTGTACTCGATTTACCACACTTGCCGCCGGCGCTGTGCCCCCGCCTTCTAATCCTCCTTCCGCTCCGGAATCAGTTATAGACTACGGCACGCCACCAGATACGCCCGCACCCTTGACCACACAACCAGCGCCTTTGGCGATCCACCCGCCCATACACACAGCGCCTCCGGCGACCACCCATCCACCTACCCACATTCCATTGGCGCTGCTGCCTACTCCAATGCCAGAGGCTTATGTTTCCAATTGGGCCGCCCATTACATAACGGGATCATCTAACCCGTCCCCGGTTAGAACCCTTTCGGTAGCCGATACACACAGTGTACGCAGCACGCCACCAGTTATACCACCCCTACCACACACAGAAGTAGATGTTTTCATAGTTCGTATGGAGAATGAGCCTGGTGAGACCCCCTCATCTAGCTCTCACGTTCTCCCCCCTTTGTACCACGAAGACGAGGCTCCGCCACCCTCGAACCTAGCCTCGGTTCCGGCCAGTGATTACGATGAATCCGATAGCGAGTCGCTATCTGACTCTTCTTCACATGGAGGTTCACACGCGCAGACCTCGGTTTGCTCAATTTTTTCCCCCTCGGCTAGTCTTATGAGTCGCGCCCATTACGCCTTTAGCGCCGCTTCGCGAAGCTACTCGGCCATATTCAAAGAAAAAGATGACTCCCCCGACGTAATTCTTCGCGGAGCTACTAGAGCCATCACGAACGCTCGTTCTAAATTCGGCCTCGACTTGCATGCTCGTCATTCCAGGCGGGTAAACAAGTCGCGACGGACATATAACGGTGATCTAGACTCTGACCCTATTTCACTTCCACCTTTTGCAGGAGGTTCTTACGAAAACTCCGAGGACGAAGCATCTCCATTAAGGGGGGCGGGAGAAGCCAGGACTCCTGAGTTCGCTCCTGAATATGGTCCTTCTGACACACCCGGTGTCCCACCAGGACCTCCTAGGAGAACTTTCAATCCTGAACAGGGCCATCTTTTCTCGTACCCTATTTCCGCTGCGCCAGCCGAGGGAACAGCGCCACCCTTAGCGCCCTCCGTTCCATCTCTTATATCTACGGCTCCCCCGGCTTATAGTGGGTTGCTATCCCCACACCTTAGGCCTTCTACGCCTGCTCCCTCCCCTCCCTCAAACCGTCATTTTGGGATGGATAGTGGATACGACGCTTTCCAACACCCGTGGTATGACCCTAACGGCGATCTCGTGTCCCATGCCTCCCTTTCGAGTGCCAGATCGGAACCCGTTGCCGCCCCAGTCCGTCATGGTTGGATTTAGGGTTGGGGTTAGGGTTAGGGCCTGTCCCACCAGTGCCTGTCCCACCAGTGCCTGTAATCGCCACCACTCCACACGTGCCGGTAATCGCCACCATCCCACGCGTGCCTGTAATCGCCACAACTCCACACGTGCCCGTACTCGTCGCAGCCCCATACGGACCTATTCCTACGGTACCACGCCCCGCTAGCGCGTACGCGGAGAGTAATGCATCTGCCTCTGATGACCTGCGATCAGAGAAGAACTTCCATGCTCGCGAACAGGCGGCTTACGATCAGGAACGTGAACTTCTAATCGAAACCCAGAAGTACGAAAGCCTAAACCAAGAGGCCGCACTTAGGGACCTACGGGCAATTCACGCGGAGCGAAAGAGACTTAAGGAAGTAGAGCTAGCTCACATGCGTTCTCAAGACGAAACAGCCGCTAAACCCTCACAGCCGCGTTACACCCGTTTTGACTCGCACGAGCCTACACGCCATCCTCAGCGGACCTCCACGGTCCCTCTGGTCCCCGCCACTACCCACTCGGCTGAGCTCCAGGCTTATTTTAATGGCCTAGACCCTACTGGAATGGCCGCTTTTGGTAACCTCAATCCCGTGCCAGCCCCTTTGCATACACCCAGGCCAGTTTGGTTCAACGCCCCCGTCACTCCCCCAACTCATATGCCTACCCCTGGCGTATCAAGGAAGAGAGTGCCCTATGATAGCCTATGGACGAGACGAACCGGAGATAGAGTCTTACAAAACGCCTTGCCCACGGGACCCCTACGGTAAAGTATTCCACCCGGGAGACCCTAAAGACCAAAGGAACGTCTCCACCGGCGCCAATTCCAGCCACTGGATAGCCCTCTTTGAACTATCGGCCTCGGAACACGCCGCCGTCTACATAGATTCGGAAGATTCAGAGTGGGTTCGCCTAGCACTATCTGTGATTAAGAATAGATCAGGCGATAAATGGCATAGTAACTCTATCTATTTGAAGGAGATCTTGACACAATGGATAGAGTCGCGCACTCTACAACGCACCAAGGGTAAGTCTAAGGACTCGACCACCACCCTAAACATGCTAGAAGCCCTTAAATTTAATAGCGATTTACGGGCCGGGGATGATACCACTAAAATGGTGGAAGGATGGGAAACGTTTCGACTAACCTTTATCCGCGCCATTACCAACGCACTGACCCACGGTTGCGATTGGATGGAGATACTCGCCTGTTTGCACGTTTGTAGCTGCTCTCTCAAGACCGGGCAGCAGCGAGTACGATCCATCGTAGTTACGGCCATGAAAGACACGTCCCTAAACTGTAACCCCGTCCTTCACGCTACGGTGATAGTTGCTAAACTCGATAGCTCCTTCTCACTGGGCGTCCCTGGCTATTCCAGAGAAACACCTTCCGCCACATGGGAAGCGTGTGTCTCCCGCCTGCCAGGCGAGGACGCTCTTACTCTAGCCAACCGCGTCTTTGACAGCTATTTGCAGAAAATAGGAGATGACATCGACCACCGCACCATTTAGAGTAACGAGCAGTATGCGAGTAAGATCAACACCCGTACCGCTAACTGTCTTGGAAACAACGTTAGCGACCCCGCCCGTGGCCGCGCTAACCATCACCAGTTCACCCTCCGTTGGCACGAGGCACAACAAAGGATTCGCTCTGGAGGTGGTAAAGTACAGGAGATGAGTAATACCTACATCGCCTCTCACCACATTCAGACCTTTGAATTGGCTAATGACGCTGTAAAGGTATTTAACGCACAACACCCAAGCAGCTCTACTCCCAAACGCGTAGCGGCCGTTCAACCTCCGACCAATACCACTCTGACACCAAGCTGCAGGGATGACGGAGACCTTCACAAAATGGTGGCCGCCTTATCCAAACAGATGTCTACCTTACAGACCAGTACGAAGAAAACGCTTACTTCAACTGTTGCAGTAACCACCCCTCACACACCAAGCGCTCCCGCCCCACAGCGCGGCGGCGGTAAGGGGGATAGGAACACCAACACTGGTCGCGGAGGAAGGGGACAACCCTACAACGCGGTCCCTAGGGTAGTCGTAAGTGGAGGCGTAAGCGGATTACCTCCTCCTAATAGTAGGTCGGACCCACATGAACGCACTTACTCCAATGGACGCAAATGCGCGCATCCCGAGGGCGCCACTGGTAATCCTAGTAACGTTAACTGGACACCGGAACTCTGGGATTACGGTATATTCGTTGATTTTGATGAGTGGCTACGTCTAGGCAGTTATGACGAACTCACTACCCTTCTGGCCCAAGCTAGACCCAGCGATGACACTTGTTCTACCCACCGTGTAGGTCGCGCTAGGAGCGATAACGGAACGTGGACCAACGATAATGGATGCGCTTACTGTCTATTTAGGCCCCGCGCCCCGGCTGGTACCGCTGAATCTGACAAATGGATGTACGGCACAGGTCAAGGAGCTCACTCCCCATACCGGTGCCAGTGCTTTATTCGATTTCTAGCTGAGGGAGGAGGACCAGACACGCCGGATAAACACCGACCTTATCTCCAGGGGATTCTGCTTAAGCTTTTCGACAAACATTAGGAAGCCGGCGAGTTATCCCCTTTCGTTGGCGATAGGGAGATCCCTAAGACGCCACTCCACGCACCTTTTTTGCCTTCGCCTCCTCCGTCCCCGCCAGGGCACGGAATAGAATTAGAATCACTCCTTACTAAGGTAGTAGAATTGAGCCTAGACGCCGAAACTAGGCCTAATTATACCTTTTGGGAAAGGATCACTAATTTTATACACAAGCCTAAACCTTTTAAGCAGCATGGGTACATTAATGATATGCCCCCATGTCCCCCCTCGCCGCCACCTGAGGCTCCTAGCCCCCCTGCTTCCCCTCCGTCTCACGCCGCGGCGGACCCTATCATCCCCGTTCCAACACTCCAACGCCCCCTGACCCCCACGGAGCAGCGGCTCGGGAAACAGTGCCGGAGTAATAGTGACGGAGACGGTCCCCCCGAGACCCCTGGTAAGCAGGACAAGGAGCTCCTCAGACCACCCCACACATTCACCTCTACAACCACACTAGAAGATGCGCTATCCATAGCTTATGGAATAGCGTATCCTTCACCCACGCATGAACACAACCCCTCTCTGATTAATCGGCTTATTAATAAAGCACTTAGTATATCCCTTATTAAGAGCTCTCACGCCCTTGGAAGCAGCCTGGACGTTAAATCCAACTGCCACCCCGCTAACGCCACTAGTGGAGGTGTTACCTCTCTACTACGATGCTTTGTTTTCAAGCTTATCCGACATCCATCAGGATAGCGCCGCACTCGAAACTAAGGGTATAGGTAGACCTCTCGTCTTAGTAGTAGGAGATACTCACGGCGTTATCGCGTCTATCTTTCGCGCCGCAGGGGCTGACGTCGCTACTAGCGATCCTCTCCCCTCCACGGTATCTCACATTCCCCATTTTGTAGGAGCCCCTGACGTCCTCCTAGACCTAGACGCAGGATTTGACCTAATTATTAGGTTAAATACAGACTCCAGCCCATCCACCTATAGAACGCCCCGGGCGTCTAAATTTGATGTCCCGTACTTCGTTTACGAGACCTCTTATGTAAGCCCCGACCCGTTTATGAACCGGTCCACCACATCTCAAGTGGTTTGTCCCTGTGACCACGGCATCAATTCAGCCCAACTTATGGGCCTTAACCTTAGTGCCGGCCTTCCCCAGATTCAACCAACTTGCGTCACTGCCACCAAAGATAGGCCTATACTTCCACACCACGCCCCGCGTGCCGAAAACACACGGGCTAGTTATGGAATAGCTATAGCTATGGCAGCACAGTGGCCAGTTCCTAAACGAACGGCGTAAAAGTAATCCTAGACTTATACACCGGACGGTAACAGATATATTTAATTCAATCAGCGCCCCTAGCAATATTGACTCCACGATAAGCAAACCCGAAGAAGCATCTATACTTCCACTCGTTCGCGTATTTATAGAATCTAATACCCCAGGCCTTCCCGAGGTGTTAAGTTGGGTAACCCCTACAGTAGCCGCAGGTATCGCCCAGGATAAGCTCGCTAAGGCTCAACGCAAGGGTCTACCCGTCTTCACTTGCTCTACCCACACCGGCCCCTCCGTTAGGTACGAGCCCTGGTTAGACCATACACCACGTATACCTCTACCCCTGCGACCCGTTCGCCACGTACGCAACATACGAGGCACGTGGAAAGCTTGGCAAGTAACTCAC
>Ga0335398_10010623_pt1 | contig 10442 bp, 11 predicted proteins | sample BON03_FD_205742 | JGI IMG/M metagenome (GOLD analysis project Ga0335398, IMG submission 205742) | Freshwater microbial communities from Lake Bonney liftoff mats and glacier meltwater in Antarctica - BON-03 (spades assembly) (version 2) | ecosystem: Environmental > Aquatic > Freshwater > Ice >... | reverse complement strand
CAGGGGGTTGTGGTAGCATCAAGCACAATGTCACGTTTTTGCCATTGAAAAGGCACAAAAAAAACGCAACATGTGTGCGCGACAAAGCATTTTCACATGTGATTTTATTGCTACATACAAAACAATTGTTTTTTTGAGTTTTGCGTGTTGAAATTGATTACAGTTTCGTACAGTGGCAAAATATGCCATTTCATACCCCTGTTTAATTACGTTGCTTTCACAGCAAGTGAACATATTTTGTAGTATATAAGTGATTACGACAAGCTTTTTACGGGCAAAAAAATATGAGTCTGATATCTACCACGTACGACAAGCATTTGATTATGTTTGATTTGTTGTATAAAGAACGGCAGGATATTCAAAACAACATTACCACACCAGAAATTTTATATAGAATATATACGTATTGCTATCGAGTGCGAAATGCACATCAATGTCAATTTGGAACCAAGGAATGGGAAGCCGATCTTATCAAATCAGGGCTATTTGACCTCGACCTAATTTGCACAAAATACATACATTGTGTGCAAGAACAAAACAATGTCTGTGAATTTCTGGACTATCATTATGCTACACAAGATATGCATGCCATGGCATTCAGACTAGCGAATGTACAAGATATTTTTTGTGTGGACAAAGTGTTACGCGAACAAATCAACTCTTCCAAAAATGTTGGATCGCAGTCGGATAGCACATATAATGCAGCATGTATATGTGCCACTATGGAAACGATACGAACACTCAAAAGTGCCAGTCGAGCCCACCGACCAGATCTTCTCCGTTTTGTCAGCGCTGCCGCTGGCCAGCTTGCCATCCTTGCTCCATGCCACTGATATCACATTGTAATTGCGAAAAATCAGTACACGAATCAACAGAGACAGTGAGAAAAAGCACAAGAATCTACGGAGGCAGAGAGGAAAAACACTGGACAAAAAACTTACTCGCACGAGTGCCCGGTCAGCATCGACTCGCACTCACAAGTACCAGTCGAGTCCACGAACCAGATCTTCACCGTCTTGTCATCGCTGCCGCTGGCCAGCTTGCCATCCTCGCTCTATGCCATCGATATCACACTTTGATTGTGAGAAGTCAGCACACGAATCAATCAAAGCAGAAAGACAAAAAACTTGTAAACAAACTTACGAGCTCGAGTGCCTGGTCACGGGCACTCACAAACGTACATCTTGAAATCTTTTACATTTGTATCATTTTCGAGCATGTATTGATCAACAAAAAATAACCTTTGCAAGTGGTTCATCTCACGAGCACTCAAAACAGGAACATATTTTTTTGTCATATTTCTCTAGCATATTCATAAAAAAAAACGTAATCGCGCGAGTGCCTGGTCCCCGGAAACCCGCACAAGTACATTCTGAAATCTTTTACATTTATATCATTTTCGAGCAGTATCCATCAACAACATCTTTGTTTGTTTGTTTGTTTGTTTGTTTGTTTGTTTGTTTGTTTGTTTGTTTGTTTGTTGGAATAAAACCCGGAAAACAAGTTATCTTTTCAAGTGGTTTATCTCAGCGTCGTTCCAAGCGAGATTCAAAATCTAGAACGTAAACGTGGCCAGTATCAAGATTCTTGGGTTTTCGGAGGTTTGTCCGAGCGAAACGTAACTTCGAAAGCTAGATATTTGCGGAACGTCTGAAAAGAGCCATGTAGAGGCTTGTGACTTTTCTATGTTAATGTAACATTTCAGATTTTGCTAAAAAAATATGTACCGTGCGACAAAAACCTAGAATTGTCATGAAATTCAAAAGTGTGACATTGTGACATTTTGAAATGTCACAAAATGTCACTTGCTTTCAAATCCTCGGTACAAAACTACGTTTTCCTTTTACGTTTGGATTTCGCTCGGAACGCCTCTCACGGGCACTCCACATAGGAACATGATTTTTTTGTTATTTTTCTCTGGCATATGGTCACCGGGCACTGAATCTCATTTTGATCTGACTCCAAATCTGATTTGAAACATGTACACTCTGGAGTGTCCTCTGAGTGCCAGGTCCTGATGGTATTGTCATAGCCAGATCCTGATGGTATTGTCAGGTGGTATTGTCATAGCTGGTGGTTTTGTCATAGCCTGGTGGTATTGTCATAGCCTGGTGGCATTGTCATAGCCAGATCCTGATGGTATTGTCAGGTGGTATTGTCATAGCTGGTGGTATTGTCATAGCTGGTGGTATTGTCTGGTGGTATTGTGGTATTGTCATAGCTGGTGGTAGACAATACCACCAGCTCCCGTCGGTTAACCGACGGGAGGGTATTGAGCCTGATCGCACGCCGCGATCGCCACTAGCAATGAGGTTGCCATTGGGGCTCCACGCCACCAACTTCACACTGTATTTGTGAGAAGTCAGAATAACGATCAACAAAAATAGAGAAAGAAATATTGGAAAACTAGTAAAACACCATCAAATAACTTACGCGTGCGAGTGCCCAATCACCGGGCACTCGCAAAAGTTCATTTTGACATCTTTTACATTTATATCATTTTCGAGCATGTATGTATCAACAAAAAGTTACTTCTTCGAGTGGTTTATCTCACGGGCACTCAAAACAGGAACGCAATTTTGTTGTTACTTTTCTCTAGTATATTCATAAAAAAAACGTACCAGTCCGAGTGCTTGGTCACTGGGCACTCGCAAAAGTTCAAGTTGAAATCGTTTACATTTATATCCTTTTCGAGCATGTATTTATCAACACACTGTTACCTTTTTGAGTGGTTTATCTTACGGGCACTCAAAACAGAAACATGATTTTTTTGTTATTTTTCTCTAGCATATTCATTAAAAAAACGTACAAGCTCGAGTGCCCGGTCAGAGTGCACTCCACAAATCCCGTGGTGGTATCACAAACCACCACCAGGGTTCCCTCTATCCGCGACAGTCTGGACCCATCCGGAGAAAAGGCGACGACATTAACCGAATCATCCCCCTGCATCATCCATCTGTATGCACGGAGCTCCTGTCGAGGGTTGACCCGCTGAATGAAGGCGCCACTGCCTACTTTTTTCTCAAGGTGGCCATTTGCCTGGGCTCTGGTGGGTGCAGACTGAAACATGTTGTCTGTCTCCTGCGATGCCAGCTGTTCCACAAAATGTAAGACAGGCCAGCGTGAGGGGTCGTGCAACACATCGTTGTGATGGCTGATGAAGGCCCGCACATTCTCCAGCGTTCCCTTGACTAGCTGGTCCTTGGCGAGCTCGAGGTGCCCTCCTGCACTGGCAGCCAGCAGCGGCGTGTTCCCTTGCTTGTTGGCAGCCGAAATGACAGCCCCGGCGTCTACGAGCACCTTGGCGAGCTCGAGGTACCCCCCTGCACTGGCGGCCAACAGCGGCGTGTTCCCTTGCTTGTTGGCAGCCGAAATGCTAGCCCCGGCGTCCATGAGAACCTTAGCGAGCTTCATGTAACCCCCTGCACTTGTGGCCAGCATCGGCGTGTTCCCTTCAAGGTTGGCAGCCGAAATGTCAGCCCCGGCGTCTATGAGCACCTTGGCGAGCTCGAGGTACCCCCCTGCACTGGCGGCCAGCATCGGCGTGTTCCCTTCACGGTTGTCATCCGAAATGCCAGCCCCGGCGTCTATGAGCAACTTGGCGAGCTCGAGGTGCCCTCCTCCACTGGCGACCAGGAGCGGCGTGTTGCCGTCATAGTCCGCGGAATTCAGATCAGCGCGCACGCTCACCAGCACGGCGAGCATGATCTAATCGCCTTGTGCTGCAGAAAAGTGAATCGGTTTCTGTCCGTTTCTGTTGCGTTCATTGCAGTCGAACGTGCGGATCTCGCCCATGTCGCCGACAGCATACGCTACTCCCAACAGCAAGGCCATGCTCCAGACACTGCCATGCTCAGCGGTGCTGAGCGCCCCACGCCCGGGGGCAAAATCTGCGCCGAGACTGAGATACAGCGGAGTGCCCTCCTGAAGGCGCACACGCAATGCAGCAGCTGGGCAACGGGAAGCAACCCCAATTCAAAGGCAACGCGCACTCGGCCACAGCACTCAGGCGTGCTTCGTCGGTACACCCCGAGACATCAACTGTGGTTTGCGCGTCGCCACACGACGCATGCACGACACCCATGATCTGTGCCATGTCCACGCCGCTGAGCAAGCGGCAGCCGCCCAGATTGAGGAAGCGCAGGTTGCCTGCCACACGCTCCAGCGCTCGCAGCACATCGGCGCTTGCAGGGCAGCACAGCACGGCATTGCGCCAGGACCGGCTTCGAGGCTCACGGCTGCACAGTACATCAGCTCGGCGAACCTCAGCCCACATTCCAGGGAAATGCACAGGTGCCGCAACGCGTCGTGCGCTGCATCGTGAGGCTTCGCGAACTGCGCCCCGATGGTCTTTTTCATATCGATGACTGCAAAAGCGAATTAAAAGGCCACGGTTCATGTCAGGGAAGAGTGGCTTGTTGGGCGCTTACACAAGGCTCCCGAAGCAGACACGGTTGTGTATTGGCGTTGTCGGAGTCCTATTTTCCGTGCTCGGCATCGTCACTACTCCCGGTCTGTGCTCGTCTTCTATTCTTCACAGCATCAGAAAGCAGACAACGATGCACATTTTGTGAGAAAAACTGCTCCTCTTGCGTGCGTGCTTTGGTGCGTGCGTGCTGACTTGTGTGTACACATGCTCTTGCATACATACGGGCACGATTCTGTGCATACTGTTCTTTTTTTCTTGTGTATCCAGCACCGCCGACCGCCACAACACCCATAGAGCGTAAGCCGAACAAGGCTGACAAGGAGGAGAATCATTAAAAGCCCTGTATTGAGACACAAACCAAAAAAGCGTAGCGTAACGGCGACAATCTCTCAACGAGCATCAAGACTGGTGGAAAATGATGCTCAAAAGAAAATTGGCAAAGAAAAATGCACTTAGATCCTCCGTCAAACGAAACGGCGGCAATGTCGCTCGTGGCAGCACAAGACCCAGAACACGGACGGACGGTCTGCACGAAGTCGAAGACGGATGGTTTATTTGCATGCTCATCTTTTGTCTGATCTCTTGGATGATGCTCTTCATTAGTTCGCTGCTGGTATATGTACACAAGCCTTTTCGGGAAGAGCGACCATGGCGAATAGTGTGGGGCATTAGCCTTGTAGCGACGACGTGTACAACTCTCTTCCTCATGTGGGGCTATGTGGAGGATTGGATCATTCATCCCTTTCGCAATCATTTGCGCTGGAAGGCCGAGCAGCGCCGCGCGACTGAGGGCAAGCTGGTTTAACATGGGTGCCTCCCGCAACTTGATCCTGTACACATACAGTGAAAATATATGTATATACATGCATTGAAGCAGTTAGACACGCGTGCGTAATGTGTGAGACAAGGAGAGAGTGTGGTTGGTGTGGCAAGAGAGGGGGGGGGTACATACACAAAACTGGTACGGCATTGGGCTTCGTTGGGCTGAGGTGCACCAAATTGTGCTATTTGTGCGGTATTGCTGCGGTGTGCTGTAAACAAGTATTTCAAACGTCTATGCCTCTATGAACTCGGTTCTTTCCCAGTCACAAATACGCATACTCACTCACGCACACACGCACACACACACACACACATTCGCTGAGCGAGAGTATACATGTACAGCACCTGTTTTGGTGATTTTTCTTCTTTGCCAAATACAGTATTCATGCAACATCACCACTCCTCTCTAGTTAGTAATCTCTTGATTAATAGAAACCAGCTGATAGAAACTGTGGCGCTAGGACGCCTAGATGTATGAGTAAAGAATCTCTTTAAGCTATTTTTTTTGGAAACCGGGCTAGCTAGGCAGGGGAAAATGTTTCCTGTTACCACAGAGACCACTCCACGTCCCACTGTGGTGCAGCGAGCGATGAAGCATAGTGAACACACGCCCACGAACACGATCTATCGTCTTGCGTCTTGCGCCACGAGAAGCCCACGAACGAGATCGGCACGGACGAGATAGTTTAGTCTAGACACAGTTTATCCTTCACTTTTTTATTCTCAGGCCTAACAGTTTCTGCTAAATTCGTCGCAGCCCACCAGGCGGACCAGGAAGTTGTATATTTACGCGAGACACTCAGTGATTTTGGATATCAGCAATCTGCAGCCACTGACATCTTTGAAGACAACTTGGCATGCATCGCTATGAGCGAAAATCCAGTTCGCCGAAAGTTTTCTCGACACATCGATATCCGTATATATTTTGTCCGTGAGTTGGTCAAAGCCAAAAAAAACAAACTTATCCCACTTGACACACAAATGGCGGCTGATGTATTGACGAAAAGTCTACCTTCGCCAGCTTTTATTGCACATCGCAAAGTCATGTTAGGACAAGTCCCCTTTTCTTTGAATTTTTAAGGTGCCTGTCGCACTTTTTATCTCTGCATGTAACAATCCATGGATTTAGATTTGTAAACACGCCTTGTGCCTGAATTACATGACACAAGTTTTTGTGATTTTTTTTTTAGGGTTGCTCAATGTCGATACCTCCACATTGTGCATAGGGGACAGCGATAAAGCATAGTGAAGACAAGCCCACGAACAAGATCTAGCGTCACACGCCACGAACCGCCCACGAACAAAATCGGATCACGAACCAGATAGTTTAGTCTAGACATGGTTTAGGCTTCTTTTTTTAAGTCCTAACGGTTTCTTTTAGAGGATAAGAGGGGCCGCCAAGGCAAAATTTGCCTATGAGTTTTCAATCAGTAAATCATACATGGTTCTTACACTGCACGTCCACAAGGGTTGACCCCATCCCCGGTCAACGTTTTCGCTCAATGTGTTGTAGTTTGTTACAGTGTGCTGCAGTGACATCCTCGCCAAACATCCACTCCACGTCCTACCCAGTTGCAGTGTGTTGCAGTGTGTTGCAGTGTGTTGAAGTGTACTGCAGTAACATCTTCGCCAAACATCCACTTTACGTACAGGGCCGGGTGGCAACTTTGGAAAAAGACTCGCCACCCGTTACCTGGATATATACATACCGATATATGACAAGTGCTCAACCATGCCAATAGTTTTGCATAAACGAAACACCAACTCCAGGTCTCATAGTCCGAGTCATTCTCGCTAATGAGCAATCGTTTCCTGTAACTACCAGCAATTTGAAGTCCTCCAGGATTCTGCCAGTGGTAGGAAGGGGGGCAGGTGAAGACCTTTGAACACCCAACGCACCACATTTACTGACACACCAATATTTGGCGCACCGACATGAGAAAAATTGTAGGAGACAGAGCAAGATCAGGGCAACGTCCCCCCAGGTGCATTTTGTTTGAGTTTACTACATCATGCCACGATAGGTACCGTCCAAAATGTGGCTTTCATTCGCAGCGCGTATAAAATGAAGCCTTTTAACCGCACGTGTTGAAAGTCTTTCTATCTCTCTTTCTTTCTCTGGGTTTCGAAGACCCAACCCAACGTTTTGAAGACCCAATCACTGGACTAAGTGGGTTGTGAGCACCCGATTAACCACTTAGGACCCAAGAAACTGTCACGGACCGGAGCCGACCGGTTTTGAGGCCGACCCTACTGGTGGGTAAAACAATTCACAATGTTGGTGGGCTGGCATGTATCCTCGGGCTAGCCAATCCCCACAATCAATCTCCCTAACTACCATGAAACGTAGCGCCCAGGGAATGGTGCCCTAGGGCAGGGAAGGCACCAAGTCACTGTCATCCTAGTGTCTTCCAAGCACTGCTCGTCAAGATTGTGACCGAAATACTCTTCTGGCAATGCGCCTTTGGCGAACAATGAAACAAGCGTAATCTGTCAACAACAACAAGACTGATCGTGGGGGTGGCTCTTAATCGCCCCTTACCTTATTTACATTTTTCAATTTATGCAACATTGAATCGACACACATAGACTACGCACATTCTTAGTCTTTTGTTACGAAAACAGCGCCAGTGACGCCGCTAAACCAACGTTACGACCATTTCAATTTCACGATTTAACGCTCTCTCCTTGTCCATCCTCTCTGTTTCTTCTCCCCTCCCCAGTGAGACTTTTAATTCGCGATTTGAGGGTCTCTCCTTGTCCATCCCATCTGTTTTCGCAATCATCCCCCGTTTTCCATATTATTCTCGTCGGTCCCACTACGGAAAAAGCGCTGTTATCGCACGAACTCTAATAAAAACAGCTCTTTAAAGTTGGATTAGTGGCGTCACATTATGTCGTGACACGCAATGCGCAAAAGCGCACGCTCACGAGGCACACAAACATGCCAAGGTCAAGCGTACTGCTGTCTCATCTGGCCCATCCAGCCTCATGCAACCACCGTGACCGGACACGGACACGTCTTTTGTCGTGTATTCTGACATAAGATTTGATTACAGCGTCTCCGGTCTCGGCAGCCTTTCAGGTCACTTTTGATTACAACTAGATGGCAGTTGTAGATGAGCTCAGGCGCAAACTGGCGGCAGTGCGCTGAGGCCCAGCGCACACGAGCGGCGGTGGCCGAGTCGAACGAGTGCTCAGTGTGCGTGGGTTACTTGATTCCATGTGGCCATTTGTTTGTGTGTGAGCAATGCGCCAGCAGCATCATGGCGTCGAGCAAACAATATCCCGTGTGCCGAGCTACGGTGATGCATATCTGCAAGGTCTACTCTTTTGGGACACACGATGTGGACGTATCATCTTGCAAATGACAGCCGCGGCAATCAGCTTTATTTTCATGTCGAGGGCTTGAATCTTACGTCCTGTAATCAACAAACGCACACACACACACCCACAAACGCACAACCCCCCACACCCACGCACACGCACACGCACACACACGCACATATACACCTGTACAACCTTTAAGGATTGGGTGAAGAAGGGTAGACGCAGATTTGCATGCGCCTTGAGAGGCAAGGAGGACGGGCAACAATGCATGTCATCTTGCTGATTTGGAGCACGCGCACGCATACTCATGTGCGCACACACATTCTCATGTGTGCGAGCACGCACTCTCATCTAAAGACTGCGGCACACTGCAGCGCACTGCAACACGCTGCAACGCACTGCAACACGCTGCATTATCCCGCAACATACTGCATCATACAAACGTGAACGAGGCGCTCTGTAGCAGGGCAGATGCTATGTTGCCATGTCCAAAAAAAACATTCAACACTTCTCGGGCCAGCAGTACGACAAAGAGAGAGTGAGAGAAGGTAAAGGACGAGAGAGAGTCATGAGGGTAGACAAGGGGGGTGTATTCATGTGCTCTCCCATTCCATCAAACCACGTGGTGCCTGCAAATACCTACCTATTTAACCCCCTCCCTCTGCTGTGGGGCCCCCCCTCCCCCCCCCCCCGTCTGTTCTGTCCTCCCATTATAATACACATACACACACTTTTGGCATTCTGAGAATTAACAATCCATGGTGTGACACAGAAACAAACGACAGACACACGACGACTACGACACAAAGTCGCATGAAATCACAGGACTCCAATTGTCACTCTCTTTCAGACGCTCATCCCCACGTAGACACCCCTCCTCTATTAAAGACCCATAACCTCGGGTTCCCGATAAAACTACAGTCACATGACAACCATAACACAGAGTCACACGAAGTGATGTGACTCAAATTGTCACTCTCTTTTAGACGCTTATTCCCACTTAGACACCCCTCCTCTATTAGACACCCATAATCTGAGTTTCCCGATAAAAGATCTCGGCATCCCGATATAAACTGGAGTCACATACCGGCTGTGACACAGAGGGGTTTCCTGTGTCACACGAAGTCATATGACTCTGGTGTGTTTCACATGGAGGTATATGACTCTACCTTCTGTGACACAGTCTGTATCACATGGAGCCATAAAACTCTACTGTCTGTGACATAGAGTATCGCATAGAGTCATACGGCTCTAGTCTGTGTCAAACGGAGGCATACGACTCTATTTTCTACGACACAGTCTGTGTCACATGGAGCCATATGACTCTACTTTCTGTGACACAGTTTTGTGTGTGCGTGACATGGAGTCATATGACTCTACCTTCCCCTCTCACACAGACAGCCATCCCCTCTCGCACACCCATCTCTATCTCTCTGTCTCTGTCTCTCCTCTCTCGCTCGCTCTTTCTGTTTCTTTCTCTCTCTTTCCCTCTGACTCTCTGACTCTCTCTCTCTCTCTCCTCTATTTGCTCTCTCTCCCTCTCTCTCTCCTGTGTTAGACACCCATGATCTCGGCATCGCTGACCTGCTTCTCTGCATCCGCCAGGATCTGCGAGATCTGGTCCTTGGCTGTGTGTGTGTGTGTGTGTGTGCATGCGAGAGAGAGCGAAGGAGAGCGAGACAGAGAGAGAGGGCGAAAGAGAGAAAGAGAGAGGGTATGAGTGGGTGAGTGAATGCTTGTGTGTATGTGTGTTTGTGTGCGCGTGCGTGTGTGTGTGTGTGTGTGGGAGAGTTAGAGAAAGAGAGAGAGAGAGAGAGAGAGAGAGAGAGAGAGAGAGAGTGTGTGTGTGTGTGTGTGTGTG
>Ga0335398_10010620_pt1 | contig 10445 bp, 9 predicted proteins | sample BON03_FD_205742 | JGI IMG/M metagenome (GOLD analysis project Ga0335398, IMG submission 205742) | Freshwater microbial communities from Lake Bonney liftoff mats and glacier meltwater in Antarctica - BON-03 (spades assembly) (version 2) | ecosystem: Environmental > Aquatic > Freshwater > Ice >... | reverse complement strand
CAACACGCCTGGAAGGGGGGGTAGAGCAAGGGGCACCATCTAGCCCTTTGCTGTACATCTTCTCAACTGCTGCAGCCCAGGCAGACTCCAACAGCGTAGTACATGGATACCCTCTGCCACGTCTGGCGCCAGTGGACAATGTGACTTGGTAGCAGCTGAAACAAAGCAGACCTAACATACCACAACAAGCAAGGTGTTTGATGTTAGTTCCACACCCTTGTGTTGCATATGTCAAGGGCACTGGCTACGCAGAGAATAACGCAGTAACTACAGGTGGGAAGGCAGCGACACCCGAAGAGGCGTGTGCCATCCACCTGAGCTTGCAGAATGGTACAGAGGCTTTGACTGTTGGTTTGACATTGGTGGGGGTGCGGTCGAACCTGGAGAAAATTTTCAGCACTTGCTCACCTGTAATGCAACATCTGCTTGGAGAGGACCCCAAATTGACAGTGGCTGCAATTAACTCCCGGGGCCAACTCATACAAACAGCAATCACAACAGTACCTACAAATGGTGATGCCATGGCTAACACACCAGCAGCTAGGGGAGCTGTGCGCTATCTAGGACCACGGTTTTTCTGTGGGGGGTGCCCTGACATGATGCTGGCTACTGGCGTGAGAACAGAAACGCAGCTGACAGCTCCTGTCAGTAGTACGAGATAATACATATTCTGCCCTCGCCTCGTATGATGCAGTAAGTGAGGCAGCGGTCACGGTTCTATACCAGTGGTTGCGGACGTTACTCTTACTGGACCTACCTACGCCTGAATTTGTCCTGAAGATTCGGGGAGTAGTAGCTAACAGCGGAATGCGTGCGCTGGGACTGGTCCCCATCAATGAGGAGCTGGATAATGTGGTGATAGCCTTTCTCCTAGCGCCGCACTACCTGGGAGGGGGGGGGATGGGGGACCTAGTTATTCAGTGCGTACAGGATTCAGTCATCACAATCCTGACTGGACTACAACATGACCTTGTAGCAGTGCGGGCTAACTATGAAAATCTTTCACAGGGGGAAACAACAATTGCCAGCTCCGCGTCAGGCCTTCGGGTACCAACCGAGTCAAATTTTCAGTCAGAATGATTTCTCAATTGTAGTTCAGGAAATGTTGAAGGTCACGGTCTTCCAGTACCTACCACCGCGAGACCCAGTAGTACTGACTGATGAACTAGAGAACCTTACACCAACATCGACATGGAAAGCACTGCCCATTAAGGAGTCTGAGACGCAGACACGGGCTCAGTCATCGACAATGGTGAGGTATATTGTGGATTGGACTTAACTCCAAAGGGAAACACCAGTTCATTCAGACGGGGTGTGTATCTGCAAAAGGGGCCGCGGCCCTCAGTGAAGAAGTGTCAATTCGGTCAACACATTCAGATGACTGCTTCTTACACGTTATAGTAGACCAAAACACTGCTGTGCGCTACGCATATGGCGCGTATGGGAATGGGAGCGGAAGTGTACTGCAAATATCTGTCCCTGCCGTGGTAGCCTCACTGTAGTATGGTGCGGAGTCGGTACGCCCTGTGTGTACAAAGAGTGAGCGTGCTGAGTTAAACATTGCTGCATATGGTCGAGCAGCTTTCTTCGCCCGCAAAGATTTTGAAACCTTGCTCTTGGTCCGGCAACTCAGCACAACAGATGGACACATATTGGCACACCTTGAGGTAACTGATCTGAATCTTAGAGATTGGTTGGACCAGAGCGCCAAGCCAACCCTGACGACAGATGAAGTTTTTCTGGGCTCCTCAGTGGATGGGATGCGCAAACATAACATACTAGCCGCGATGGCTTTTCGGAAAACAGAAAAGTATCAAAAGAATGTGCAGGACTCTGCGAATCGAAACCTGCTCTTAGTAAGCGCTGATGGATCGGGCCTGCCAGGCGAAGATCGCAGGATTTTGACAAAGTTGGCTCGACAATATGTACACGTGGGTGACAAGCATGACAGCACCTATGCGCTGGGCTTGGAAGCAACAAGGAAAGCCACTGTCACCAGCATGCAGGCAACAGGTATTGCAAGTAAGCTGATGTTGATCTACTGGCACCACGACCCGGATTCACAGTGGTTTGGCAACTGGGTCCTGCTGCACGTCACGCCAAATACAAATGCGGGGATGACAAGGGCAACAGTGCATGAAGTGATGCATGACACGACAATTGTGAAGGCAAAGGATCCAACAAGTAGAATGCCCCCAAGTGCGAGGACTGCCAAGATCAAATGTGTGCACCTCGGGAATGTAGCTGCAGTTGCGCGAACAAAGACTGTTGTGTTTGTGTCTCCAAAACCAATGGTGCTCCACGGTTGTAGTCGGGGAGGGGTATGGGATTTGACATCACACATCACGTGCATGGCAAGTCGGCCAGGGCCGGCAGGCACTGATGCACAAGAGGGATTTCAGTTGAGATTCAACAGTGTGGGACGCCCCGTTAAGGTGTACTTGCCACCACCAACCTATCAGGATGCACTGGGTTTCATATTGCAACACTTGACTCCTCTTGCACATGAGCGGGCTAAGATGCCCCATGATAAACAGTACGAGCTGTACTCTAGACTACTGAGGTGTGAGATCCAAGCTCAGAGCCCACCAGATGCGGTAATTCTCAATGAAATTGAATGCAACGTCACCATCCCCTCGGGTGAGCACTGGGTGGGGTGACATGTGTACAAGTGGTTCCCTGAAAATGAAGAGCTAGACAACAAGATTACACGGAATGGTACGGTGACAACATACAGTAAGTTGGCAATAATAACTGAACAAGGTTATCAGTCAAACAAGTTCCATGTTATGTTTGCCGATGCAGATGACTGTGACATGGATGAGGAATCAATGAGGCGCCTGCTGTGCTCGTTGGGCACACTGGATGGAGCGCGAAGTCTCATCAACAGGGATGCTTGGGACCTGCCCATTTACCTAAATGCTGTCTCAGACACGAAGCAATACCAAGGAATGGGAATGGAGTGCAGTGCGGCCCCAACAGTATGTCCATGCCTATTTGGTAAGGACTGTACACTGACGAGGGAGGGGACTATCATCACTGCGGCGGACAGGTACAACAGGGCAGTTGTAGAAGACAGCGAAACCACCCCCGACAGCTGGTCTAGGGTAGCAAAACATGTGAGTACTGACAAGGAACCTGCGATCCACACATGTGTTTGTGGGAAAGGATTTGGGTCTGTATATGCGCTGAAGAACCATGTGTTGGAAGGCTGGGATGGATTGAATCATGATAGATCGCCAGAGTATCGACCACGATTGGGCATTGCATATATTATCAGCGATGTTAGTCACCCAAACCCTTACCAATCAGTACTAGCAGCTCATGCCTTGCGAGTAGTATCCAGGAGCCCTGAGGATGAACCCAGTACTTCAGTAGAGGAGCAGTGCGTAACGGCAACGGCAGCTATGAGCAAGTTGAATAGAATTGCCCTTGACAACTGCGAAGCGCTACTCTCGTCAGACAGTCTAAGTGGCCTGATGGCACTGAAAAAAGATGTGTATGTACTGTGACATGACAGCAAGACACGGTGTCTGGACACAAGAGGCTGGGGAACTGGGGATTGCCACGCTGCACATTCAGCAAAAGTGTGCAAGATGAGTCGACTTTGGAATGATGCACGAAGCCGCCTGTCACAATCGTGAGAAGAATGGAACAACAGATTTTAGCCAGACTGTCACTGCCCACCAAAACCATAATTGCGACCTGCTGGCTGGAGACGCTGCCCAGCACGGACGATCTCACGAACTTGATTTTTACGGTGGCCTACAACCACAGGAACGGGCTACAAACTTCGTGACTTCAGCGGGGGTACCGTTGTTTGGAGACCAGTTCGAGCAAGTGAGACGGCTGGCGCAGCGTACTAGAGTGACACGTCGTCTCAACAAGGAGTCACGCCAGCCCGAGTCCCAGAGATCTAAGGTAACAAGAGTCATGCGACTGATGGAAAAGGGAGAAGTAAACGGCAACCACTGGGAGGAAGTGTGTAAACAATCGAGTGGGAATTTGAAAGCGGAAGCAATGCGGTCTTGTCTGGGACAACTCGCTTCCAGCAGCCTCAACCTGTCTGCACTGATGGATTGTGCTGATGCCCAGAGTATTCGAAACATTCTCAAACTGATGGAATCCAGATGCCCGTGTCACTTTTGTGCAGGAGGTCCTGACTCCAGGGTTCACTGGTGTCACGAATGCCCTGCCTGGCAACCTGCTTTCGTCCAAATGGCCTTGACAGCATCAGCACATTTAGCGTCAGGAGGGAACAGTCTGTGGTTTCGCCCAGATCTTCGGTTGGGTTTCACAGGACCCGATTGCCAATTGACAAGTGACAAGGAGGCGTGGATGCGCTCGTCTGGCTTCACGAGACACTCTGACCCAGACTGACATGGCAAGCAGGGCCTGCAGTCCCAGCTTGCGACATGGCCATGAATACAAGTGTGGCAACCAAGGAACGCATTACATGTCTGTGTGGAATGTGGGGACAAAAAGATGCAATATCTGGGAAGACGTGCGCTGCCGCTGATTTCCAGCAAGCTGCGTACGAGGTACTGTATGAATGTGTTGGGAGTATGTGTAAAGTTTTGGAACACGCAAATGCCAAGACAAGGAATGTCAAAAAGCAGCCACGGATGAATGGAAACGCTATGCGTTTTGATATGATTGGACAATTACCTCTCGAAATTATTGGGTGGCTGCGTGATGCCTTTCACTGGGAGCAACAGGTGGTAACATCAGCGCTCACCCTCAACTACCTCTTTGCGGTGGCACCAACTGTGCTGGGGACGTCGTGGGGGGGCAGCCCTGTTGGCGGTCATTGGAGGGTGTCAGTTGACGATTTCTGCACTACCAGGACAGGACCAGTTGCACCGTGGTCCCACAGGTGACTGCTAGTACTGAATGAGCCCAGAGATGGGGCTCTCTCCAGAGTGTGGGAGAAAATAAACGCAACTGCACGGGCGGGGCAAGTGGTTGTTGTCATTCATGAAAGACCTGGGGAAAAACACCTGTCACGGAAACACTACAGGCGTTACACAACAAATGATTTCACATGCACAGAACTAGCTATTTTTCCTGCAGGTACTGTCAGTTTTGGTCAGCCGCTGGGTGGAATAACTATGCGGATAGGAAGGGGACAAGTGACAACACAAATATAGCGTCGATCAGACATAGTCACACATGGACATGTGATGAGGATGGCCATCTTGTGGCGCCTGATGCTCACTGCCCTGGTATATTGCGGAGACACGATGGCTTGTTAAACAAAAGGGATGCGCGCATCCTCCTACTTTGCCTGCCACGTTTCACGAAGAAAACACTTGAAACCATAAGGGTAAGTCACGTGCGCAAACTGGCATTCCTACTCGGAGGAACAGGTGGTAGGAGTTCTAGTAGTCCAAAAGATGGACCTGTGTGGTTTGGTTCAGGGGGTTACCTGCGACTTGACTGGCCTTTACAGGCTAATGATAGCGAACTGGATTTCACGGCACCATGGCGCCAAGTGCGATGGATGCGTGATTCACTATTGTCAATGTCAATGCCCGCGGGTACAGTTGCACCTGAGCACCAGGGAGCAGCTCTGAAACACATACGGGCCTTCCATGATTTTGCTGACAGAGATCTACAGGGTCTCATAATTTTGCATGGTATCATGCCTATCCACGTCTCCAAGCTCCTAGTTTTATTCGGATGGTATACTGGCATGCTCAAATCCTTTCACCTTCAATTTATAAAGGACCAACTTGCGGTGGTTTTCAATTTGTCCGAACTACGCAAGGCTCATGTACTCAACCACTGGCGTCTTGTAGGCATCCCCATGATTGGTCAACAGGGGAAATACGCACACGATGGTACGGTGGCAAATTGTCACCTGTGCAACCACCCATTTCAGAACTTTTATGAGATGAGGGAAACTGGGGATGAGGAAAAAGCGTTGTTTGCCTCCGCGACTCGCAAACACCAGATCGAAGCTGATCGTATGATTGGAGGCATTGGAACTGCGGCAGCTGTTACAAAGTTGCGGGATGCCCTTCTGTCTACTGCCCTGTATGTGTGTTTCGCCTGCGCTGCCCCAGTCTTGAGCGCCCGTTACCAACGCAGAGAGGCCCAGAAAATGGTACAGATAACAACATCCAATGATGCGAACGCGACTGCAGTGCTGTCCATGGTAGTACCTTTCGCTGGAGTAAGCAGAGTAGAAACACCTGAACGCGAGACCATGTTACAAGGCGCCAGGTCAACAGCATCAAGTCATCAGATCTCATCAGACGGTGCCCGTCGACGCAGCGCGCGCGTAACAAGACGACCAGCCACACTTTTAGATGAGGTAGACGCATATGTGGCACCTATTTCACCCCTCAGAAATGTTGCATACGAACGCAAGGCAGTGACAGCAGAAATGCGGGCCATTGGCTTGCGACCTGATGGCAAGCAGATGCTACTATACAGAGTCTCGGCATCAAGAGCACTAAGACTGCTGAAGAAGTTTCGACAGGGATACTGCCCACTGATTGGCCAAACTTTTAGTAGGTGCGACCCAGTCCCTCCAGCACTGCGCGCTAAGGTTCGCATTGAAGTACACCAACAAATTGCAAACCTCCCGTGGCTCCAGGTTGGCCAGCAGGGCACCATTACCTCCGTGCATAAGGATATCCTCTACGTGACACTGGATGCCCCTCAAGCACCTCTACAGGTGACTACTGTCATGACTGCAACAGCAACATTGCTTGGTATGTACACAGGTCCCCCACCGGTACCGCTGCCGCCACCCCTCCCCCATGGTAAGATACACCTTAGCGTTGAACAACTATCCTCAGTGCGAGGGATCTGTGAGATACGCATGTGGAGGGTGCATGAGATAGCTCCATCTGCTACCAGTACGCAGTTAGTGGTGCATGCCCTGCCGGCGGATGCGCCAGCTCGAAGAGATGGGATCTTGAGCAACAGTTGCACGCAGTTTCCACTCGAAACAGTGATACAACTACTGAAGGAGGCAGGGGTGGATTTGCCAGCTGATGTCAGTGGTATTGTATGTGGCAAGCCCTCAGAGGCAGCAGCGCCTGACGCGGACAATCTGGACTTTGTCAACATGCCAGCCACATTTGAGTATGAGGGGGATGAGACATCATGGTGTCAGGGCCGGCCGCCAGGAGAAGTGGAACCGCAAATGAGTGAGCTTGAGATGTCTGACAGTGACAGTAACAGCTTTGTTGACTCTATCCTTGGCGCGTGTCTGGATGCATTTGATGGAGATGTTTGGATGTCAGATGCAGAAGGACCGCACGACGACATTCAGGTAGGTGAGGCAGCGGGGGAAAATGACCCTGGTGACATTCCGTGTCGCACGACAGCCTGGAGAGCTGGGGCAGAGGTTGTGGTTTTAGACAACGTAGGTAAAATGGCGGCTCCGCCGTCGGGTACAGCAGTCACTTGTGATCTACAGGGAGGTGCACTTAGTGACAATAGTGCTGATGGCTACACGCAGGGGGGGGACGCTGAGGGTGGGGCCAATGTGAATGGGGTTAATTTGCCCCTCACTGCCGCTAAGAAGAAGGAAAAGAAACGGCTACAGAAAAAAAGGAAAAATTATAAGTACCCGAGCGAAACTGATAGGACAGGACGAGTTGGTGTCAGCCACTACAACCGGGACCGCACTACACAGCAGCTTGCGAGACTCTCAAAACTTTAATACTTCCAGTAGTTCCCACACCACAAATTTTGTGTTTTCACTGGTGGTGTCACAAATCATAAACCGTTCTGTCCTCGCTGTGATTGTCCCCTTGTATTCCTCTCAAAGTCACCAACGGGCTCACGCCTACTTGGAGTGCTGAGTGTGAATCCCCAACCTTGGCGCTTTACCAATACTAGCCTCGGTCTCCCTCACGCACCTTCCTTGTCTGTTTGCCTGTTTGGATGAGTCTGTGTCGTGTGTGTATGCTGTCTTCTCTACCTATCTTTCTACCTGTGTTGTGCGCGCTGCGTGTTTTGTGTTCCGGTCTATATCCCTAACTGCCTTCTTGTTTTCTTTTTTCTTTTCCTACAAATTTAATAGACACTTATGTCACGGTGCCTATTGAGGTACGTATAACCCTGCGAGTATGCCTAAAACATTCTTTCCACCTTCATCTTCATCTCTCTAATTCCTGTGTATGTGTGTCTAAACATGTATACGCATTTCCCTCCTCTTCCATACTCATACACATTTGTTACCCTATTCATAAGTATGTTTTGTGTCCTGTTCTCCACTTATCACCATCTTTTTGTTTTCTTTCTTCTTTGTCTATAAATTTAATAGACACCTACGTCACGGTGCTTATTGATGTAAACATAACCCCGCTCATATGCCTAGACTCTTTCCCATCTATATCTTCATTTCTCACCTCCCTCCCACCTCACGTACACTTATACTTGCATCCAAATATACATACATATTTCAATACTTCCTCCAGCCCTTTTATTCGATCCTCTTGTTCCCTTATGTGTTCTCTTATGTGTAAATTCCTGCAGATGTGTATCTAAACATGTATACACATTTCCCTGCTCTTCCATATTCATACACAATTACCGCCATCCTCATATGTATGGTTATTGTTCTGTTCTATGGTTATCACTATCTTCTTGTTTTCTTTCTTCAGTTTCTGCAATTTCATAGACACCTATGTCACGGTGCCTATTGATGGACGCACAACCTGCAAATATGCCTGTCCTCTTTTTCCATCTGTATCTTCATTTCTCTAATATGAAAAAACAAATAAATAAATACGATTATCTGCGGGAAAAATAAAAGAAAAAAAAATGAAATAATATAAAATAAAATACAAAAAATAAAATAATATAACATAAACTAATTATTCTTCCAGTGACACTCCAAATACTTGATGAATGTTCAAAGACATAACAAATTCAATGCATATGACCCATGACAAGATACATGAGAAACATAAACTCATAAATAAACTTAAAATAACCTCAATCCACCATGAAATATGTAAATAAGCACACAAACCGAAATCCATAAATTAAATACCTATAACTTGAATACATGTCATACATAATCAAATATGTGCACAAACAAATAAATGAATACGATTTTTGTCGAAATTTTATTATTGTACACAATGACACATTAATTCACCTAAATTACTATTGTGGTTGTGTGTTTTGTTCTATTTTTCGTCTGTGTATAATTGCGTTTGCGTATTTCTTCATATCCAAAGTCCATTGCGGGAGTGCCGTTCGATTCGGTCAGGCGCTTTCGGGCTTCCTTATTACTGTGCACCACTTGTATGCATCTCTGTCGTAATTGGGTTGCTAGCGGTGTGGCGGCATAACAAACCAAAAACCAAAAACCGGTTAATAAAACAAAGCAAAACAAAGTTACATGAGACTGGTGACTGGGACATCTTCCTAGGTCCCCCGGAACGGGCGAGGGCGGAGACTGGTGGAGCTGACCAATGGGTGTTAAAGCGGAGGGAACTCCCAGGGTTTGCCATCTTGAATAGAAAAAAACGCCCGCATCCCTGGGATACCCACCATCAGTTTTCAATAAAAACTCTACTCTCAAAGCAACACTACATGTGTGTGCGTTTGCCATTAATTTCATGGTCCATTGCAGGAGTGCCTTCGAGCCGGGCGCTTCCGGGCTACCCTATTACTGCACCTCCAACAGTGTGTGCGTTCCTGATGTAATTGGCGCACTAACTGTGTGGCGACAAAAACAAAAACAAAAAGATCACCAGTTGGGTATGATGGCATAACTAAACAAACAAACAAACTATGACAAATAAACAAACTGCACACCACCTGTGTGCGTTCCTGCTGTAATTGAAGGGCTGGCTGTGTGGCGGCATAACAACCAAAAAAAACCTAAAGTTGGGCCGAAACATCCGAAATACTCGGACGAATCAGCACCTCGGAGTCAGATCCACAATCCTGTGCCTTTTTGCTTTGTTTTAATTTGTTTGGTCCTTCTGTGTATGTGTGCATGTATGTATCCGTGTGTCACGGTAGTTTTACTGTGTTGAGTTTTTTTTTGTTTTCTTTTGGCCGCATTCTTTAAAAACCGAATCGTTCATGGGTTGCCCCCTCCCCCTTTCTCTCACCCTGACTTCCTTGGGTGTTGGTACTTAAGGCACAAATCTTTCTTGCGTATCAATACTTGGGGGGACCAGACGTGGGGGATCTCCCTATTCGGTGGCTGAGGATGCGTCTGTGTAGGGCTTGCGTAAGTCCAGGGATGCAAACCAGCACGTCAACTTGAGTGTTAACCTCAGTTGGCACATAGAGTGGTTCTGGGCGGTGGTTTACCTTTGGTAGGACCGCAGGAAGAGGTATGCGGCCCGAGTGGATATACTCCCAGGGGGTTTACTTCGAGCCCAAGGTAGGAGGCGAAGTAAGGATTTTCGGGTTTTATAGCAGCAAAAAAAAAAAAAAAAGGAGGGAAAAATTTTTAT
>Ga0335398_10010619_pt1 | contig 10448 bp, 9 predicted proteins | sample BON03_FD_205742 | JGI IMG/M metagenome (GOLD analysis project Ga0335398, IMG submission 205742) | Freshwater microbial communities from Lake Bonney liftoff mats and glacier meltwater in Antarctica - BON-03 (spades assembly) (version 2) | ecosystem: Environmental > Aquatic > Freshwater > Ice >... | reverse complement strand
CTTCGAACTCCTTTAAAATCTTCGCAATCTGATGCGGTGTAAACTTACTTTTTCTCATTTTTTGTGCCGTTAAATTTAATTACTTTTTTCTACTCTTTAACAGTACTATTTTTGGGGAAGCTTACAATTCTACTCCACACTATAGATTGGAAAAACGATGAGTCAATTATCTTTGGTAAACGCATCATCACGAAAAGGAAAGTAGCTTGGTATGCTGATGAACCTTTTTTATATACCTACTCCAAGGTGACCAAACAAGCACTACTCTGGACACCAGAAGTACTAGAGATAAAGAAACTAGCAGAGTTGCACTCTGGCGAAACATACAACTCTTGTTTGCTTAACTTGTACCACGATGGTTCTGAAGGAATGTCTTGGCACAGTGATGGCGAAAAAGACCTCAAAAAGAATGGAGCTATCGCTTCTATAAGTTTTGGAGCAGAGCGAAAATTTGCCTTCAAACACAAAGAAACTAAAGAAGTTGTGAATATCTACCTTGAAAATGGAAGTTTATTATTGATGAAAGGAAATACACAAACTCATTGGTTGCATAGACTACCCCCTACTACAAAGGTGCTTACGCCCAGAATTAACTTAACTTTTCGTACTATTTCTATGTAATATTTTAGGTAACAAACTGTTTCTCAGTTTTTTTCTTAAAATAATGAATTATAACTGCCTGAAAATAAGGGCTATTCTTACCTTTGCAGTGAATGAAAGTAAAAAACCTGAAATGGGGACCAAGCGGTCCTAGACCATTACCTCAAGGGTACAAATCTTGGTTAGCATATTGGGTTAAAAACTATGGCGGTGTTGCTACTGTATGTACAAATAAAAATTGTGACAATAAAGCAACGGTAGGTGGACACGTGATGCCTCCAGATGGTAAGCGTAGTAACAACTGGTTTATTATACCACTTTGTGATGAATGCAACTCTGCTACTTTCAGAGAAGAGTTTGACATACAAAGACGACACCTGGTAGGTATCAGCAATCAATTATCTTAAAAAAGCCAAATAAACTAGGGTTATAATAATAACCTTCTATCCTACTATCTTCGAAGCTTTGAAAGATATTCTTCTCATAACACCACCTTTTACCCAGCTAAATACTCCGTATCCAGCTACTGCATATCTCACAGGTTTTTTGAATACAAAAGAGATTTCATCCTTTCAGATGGATCTAGGTATAGAGGTAATTCTTGAACTTTTTTCTAAGCAAGGATTAGAAGACATTTTTAATAGAGCCCACCAAGAGCAGAATATCAGCAGCGAAAACGCAAGCAGAATCTACTCTCTAAGAGCAGACTACACCAGAACAGTAGATTCTATTATTAGCTTTTTACAAGGCAACAATCCAAGCCTTGCTAGACAGATATGCACCGAAAATTATCTGCCCGAAGCCAGTAGATTTACCAGCCTAGATTACCTAGAATATGCCTTTGGTGCTATGGGGATGCAGGATAAAGCAAAGCACCTAGCCACCCTTTATTTAGAAGACCTTACTGACTTTATCAAAGAATGCATAGACCCCAACTTTGGGGTAAGTAGCTATGCCGAGCAGCTAGGAAAAAGTGCCAATTCATTTGATGAGCTTTATGAAGAGCTCAGCTACGAGTTTTCTTACATAGATACTATTTCACTTCAACTATTAGATTCTAAACTTGCCGAGCATACGCCTAAGCTAGTCTGTCTATCTGCACCATTTCCCGGCAACCTATTCAGTGCTTTACGCTGCGGTCAATACATCAAAGAGCATTTTCCAAATACCCGTGTAGCACTAGGCGGTGGATTTGCAAATACCGAACTACGAAGTATTACTGACCCTAGAGTATTTGAATTCCTAGATTTCATAACCCTAGATGATGGCGAACTTCCTATAGAACTGCTTCACCAATTTACGACTACAGCAGATGCTAAACCTATCTTCAAAAGAACTTTTCATTTAGAAAAAGGAGTAGTCACCTACAATAACTTTTCGCTACGCCAAGACTACAAACAAATACATCTAGGTACTCCAGACTATGCTAACCTGTTACTAGATAAATATATCAGCGTAATAGAAGTAGCTAACCCAATGCATAGCCTGTGGAGCGACGGCCGCTGGAATAAGCTCACCATGGCACACGGATGCTACTGGGGCAAGTGCACCTTCTGCGATGTATCACTAGACTATATAGGCAACTACGAACCACTTACCGCTCAACTTTTGGCAGATCGCATGGAGACACTTATAGCCCAAACGGGTGAACAAGGTTTTCACTTCGTAGACGAAGCTGCACCGCCTGCTCTGATGCGAGAACTCGCCCTTGAAATCCTAAAAAGAAGCTTAGATGTAACGTGGTGGACAAATATTCGCTTTGAAAAAAGCTTTACCAAAGACCTTTGCATCCTACTAAAAGCAAGCGGATGTATCGCAATATCTGGCGGACTAGAAGTAGCGTCTGATAGATTACTCGCTCTTATAGATAAAGGTGTGACCGTAGAGCAAGTAGCACGCGTGACACGTAACTTTACCGAGTGCGGCATAATGGTACATAGCTATCTGATGTACGGTTATCCTACGCAGACGGAGCAAGAGACCATAGATAGCCTAGAGATGGTTCGCCAACTCTTTCAGGCAGAAGTAATCCAATCTGGATTTTGGCATCAGTTTGCACTTACAGCTCACAGTCCAGTAGGATTGAATCCTGATGCATATAATATCACACCACACCTAGAACCTATCACCTTTGCCAATAATGATGTGCAATTCACGGATAGCACAGGCATAGAGCATGAGAAGTTTGGTTTCGGGCTAAAAAAATCACTTTATAACTATATGCATGGCATCTGTTTCGATACGACGCTCGCAGATTGGTTTGACTTCCAAACACCAAATACTGCCATAGCTCCCGATTTCATAGCTCACTGCTTAGAGTCAGAAGAAGAAAAATTACCAAGGTCTACCGATAAACTAATCTGGATAGGGACCACACCTGTAGTAGCAAGAGGAGAAGATTTTATATCCATAACGCTGCATAGTAAAAAAGCAAGTGAGACGCTTGAGTTGGATATCGAACTTGGACAGTGGCTGGTATCTTGGCTGTCTGAAATGCACTACTCTGCAAAAAAGGTGACTACCTTCAAGCAATTGAAAGACTCCTTCGAAAAAGACTATGACGACATAGATGCCCTTTGGTTTAGTGAGGAGATGGATGTAGTGCGGGAGTTTGGGTTGCTGGTGTTGTAAGAAAAATAAAAAAACCCTTAAGAAGGTAAGGAAGTACTATTTCGAGATTCCAACCGCCAGCAAATGGAATGACGATAATCTATAACTTTTTATTAGGGACTCTTCGCTACGCTCTGAGTCAAGATTCAGACCGAAGGGAAAAATCTCATCACTTACAGTACTAAGAAGTCGTCAGCCATTAGTTATCGGAGCCAAGTGGCATGCTTGGAATCTTATTTTTATCCAAAACGGTATAACTTTGTAACATGAAATCATATTTTAAAATTCCATTTCTATTTCTTTCCTTATTCTGTTTTTCTAGCTTTTTGCCTAACCAAGAAGATCCAACCACTAGGAGTAATGACGAAACAGCTTTAATACTTCAAGAACTTATAAAAAAACACAATGTGAACATTGTAGAAGTCATATTCAGAAAAAGACTGTTTAAATCTGTTGAACCTTATAGTACTTGGACATTCCCTGGTGGGAATTATATAGAAGTAGAAGCTAGAGCTTATAACCTGGATAACTTAAAGTACTTTGAACTTGAGCAGTATGAGACTAGGATAGAAGGTAAAGTGAACATTCTAGTATTAAAATTTGATTAAATAAAGTAGTGATAAATACAAAGACATCATAAACTACGAACTAGCCAATGGCATCACTGAAGAATACTTTAAGCAAGTGGCAAGTAAGATAATCAGTGTATGGACCTATCCGCCGTGTAGGATAAAAGACCTACCCAACTCTGATAAGTGATATCTAGCTCCAAAATGGAAACTACTAAAGTAAGAATGTGACTTAATTAAGTAGTTTCCGTTATATATATTCGCATTATGAAAAAGATTTTAATACTCACTATCGCACTAATAACTTTTGGCACAGCAAACCTTTCCGCACAAACTGTAAATGACGTTCCCATATCTGAAATCAATGTGAAATACATTCAAATAGTAGGTACATCTAAACTATTAAGTAATAAGGTGACTATCCAAATTGACTTTGGACAGGAGAATAAGATTTTCTCTGCTAAAGATACTCAGGTTAAGGATAGATACGGTAGGTTAGTTGTATTTAACTCAATGATAGATGCATTAAATTTTTTTAGCTCAAACAATTATGAATTTGTAAATGCTTATGCAATCACCATAGGTAGTCAAAACGTATATCACTATTTACTAAAAAAGTCATAGCTAAACTCTAATAAGTGGCATACTAACTCCAAGATGAAACCATCAAAAGTCAGAATGTGACGTTGATAGGGAAGTTTTAAGGGTAAAAAGAATAGGGCATTAAAAAGGTTGGAGTCTCATAATTCCCTTATCTATTTAATAGCAGAAGTTTGTATTTGAATTTGTCCCGATAGCTATCGAGATGAGTTTAACACTTGTTCGCCGCGGCAATTGAACTTCTAAAGTAGCTCCCACTCAAACGTAGGATGACCGGATTGCCCGATCGCGTTGAGGAAATTTACAAAACGAAGCTTGTACTTAAACCCTGCATTACTGGATATAAGATATGTTTTGTCTTCTATTATCTCGTAAGCACCTTTAGCTAAATTATAATTTTTCCAAGCCCAGCCGATAGTATTCTTTTCACCTGAGAGTCGGACTACATCAAACATTTCTTCCTTTACCTCGCCAAAGGGTTCATTTACTTCGTACGCTAAGGTTTTCCCCTGTATAGCACCATATATCAGATAGTCTTGAGTGATATTATCTACCGTAACTAAGTCAGTGTACTTACCGAAGGCTATATCGTACTCCTTCTCAGTGGGTAGGTTTAGCGTTTTCTTATCTCGGATATTGTAATAAAAAGAAGCTTGGTTTATTTCTTCAAAATCCGCATTACCAGACCCAATTTCATTCTGCCAAACCTTGATCCCATCGGCAGTACGTTCAAAACGAACAGAAGTTAACCCAATAGGGTTAAACTCATTATCCAAGCCATAGTCTACTACATAAATCTGATTTTCTCTAAGCTCCCACTGAGTCAGTGAATCATAGTTATCGTACGTGAGATTTCTAAAATCTAAACCTACAGTATCTTCTAGCCTATCCCAACTCTGACCAAACTCAGCTACTTGGATACTTCGGAAATAGTTGAGACGAATCACGTCTTCGTCTACATAAAAATCCCAATCCATTGGATCAGCTTCAGCCACTATCTCTGCATTATCAAGCGAGTAAAAGGCAACTTTATTTTTGTACTCACCTGCATCTAGTATCACAGACTTATTTATTCTAGGTGTGGGCTCTACTGCATCTTCCTTAGGGAAACAAGCCGCTAAAAACAGCAGTGATAATAGACTAGTCTTTTTTAAATAATTCATAGCGTACATTTATAAAATAAGTTCTTCCTGGACTTATAGAGATAAAATTGGTGCTTGGTGTGTGTGCACCTACTTCTGTAGTATTGGCATTGATATTAATCACACCCAGCATATTTCTAGCCCCTATGGTCAGACGTAATTTCTTATTGTTAAAACTCTTATTCAGTGTGAAATCCATCATAGAATATGCATCTTGCTCCCGTGTGACCAAATTGGCACTATCCGTATTGCTAAACACGCGAGATACTTCACCAAAGTAATTGAAAAATAAATTCATAGACAAGTTTTGCTTCTTCCAAGTATACGTTGGGTTTACGACTACCTGTGGGGAGAAGAAAAATTCTTTTTTGCTTCCCTCCACGCCATTGTATACACCTGTATAATTGAATGATGCGTTGAACCTAAAGTCCTTATAAATTACATTTTGACTGACACCTCCACCTACAGTCTGAAACTTGCCTATGTTGCCATACTTGGCTTGGATAGGTCCAGTAACTATTAGTTCAATTTTGTTTTCTATGTTATTATAAAAGCCATCTACCGTAGTACTCATCTTAACTTTCCCCTTAGCATAATACTTTAGATAACTCGCTGTAAATGAGTGTGAAGTCTCAGACATTAACGTACTATCACCAAACACTTCATGACGACTATCATTAAAGTCAAGGTATAATTCTTTGAGTGAAGGAGCTCTAAAACCTTTACCGTAAGCCACTTTTAATATCTGTGAATTTGGCAGATTAAACTTCGTCTGTAATGAGTAGAGTATCGGTGACTCAAAAGCTGAGTTATACGCATATCGTATTCCTCCTCTTATGAGTGCATAGCTGGTTAGTTGTTTCTCTGCACTGGCAAATAGTGCCGCATCTAGCTGCTCTTGTCTGCTGTCTTTTATTCTACTTCCAGTCCCTACTTCATAGTTGCCATCAAAGCCGATGAGTGTTTCTATGCCCTTCGTTTTAGCTTTATCAAAACCGTAAATGGTTCTAAATACAGATGCATTAAACGTTTGTGTGTCTTGCTCTGCCTCTCCTGCTACTAGCACCTCTTCTAAGGTCACTAGGTTACGGTAGTATTTATTTTTTATTCTGTTAAAATTATTATTTCCCAGAATCATCTGTAGGCTAGACTTCCCTATCTTGTTAGAGTAGCTTAGGCTATTGTCAAAACGCTGGTTGATGTAATGCTGATCTATAGCAGCCTCTTTATAGGGTAAAAGTGGAGATCCTCTATCTAGTAACTTAGAGCGAAGTAACTCGCTACGCACATTGATAGTGGCATTCTTGTGCTTATAGCTGTACTGCACACGACCTGTATATTGCTCTTTTGGCATCCAGTCAAATGTTCGATCTGCATTATCTGCACTCCAACCGGTAAACATCGTTCTGCCACCACTTACAGTAACAAAATGTTTTTTATTGAAGGACTTAGAAGCTGTACCTGTGAGTGCATACTGACCATCAGTTTCGTAATTGGTATTCAGATTAAAGCGTGGATTAGTATTGGTATTATTCGTGATGATATTGATAGTACCTGCTAGTGCATTACTCCCATATATTACAGACATAGGGCCTTTTATCACCTCTATCTGCTTGGCGTTTTCTAGGTTAAATTGCTCTAGGTCCAGCTGATTCAACAAGCGACCTATTACTGGCACTCCGTCGATTAGAAGCTTGACATTATCTCCATCTATTCCCATCATATTGATACCAGATGAACCTATAGCATTATCACGACTCATACGTATGTTGTTTTCGAAAGCTAGTGCATCTCGTAAATCTACCGCTCCAAGCTCTTCTATACGTTTGGCGTCTATTTTAGAGATATTGAGTACAGTGTTACTTAGTGACTTAGAGGAGTGAATATCTGTGACAATGGCCTCATCTATCATATAATAGTCTCGCTGCAGCTGTACAATATACTTTATATTAGGCTGTACTACTAAATTTTTATTGACATACCCCTCAGCATACAATACTACGTTCTGTGAATTAGCTGATGCAAAACTAATCTCAGCATTCGTGGAGAATAACTCTAGTGTATCCTGATTTTTACCTACAACTAAAAGACCATAATCTAAAGGCATAGAAGTCTCGTTATCTACCGCCGTAATCAAAATTTGTCCCCACGATACCGCAGGGACAAACATCAATATAATTAATATGTATACTGTTTTATTCAAAAATTACACGTTGTGTACTTACAGCATTTGAAGTATTTAACTGCAAGAAATAGATTCCTTTAGCGAAATCTGAAGTAGAAATACTCTGTTTTGCATTAGCAGCAACATTACTTTCAGCCATCACGGCTCCTTGTGCATTCATTAATGTAATAGTTAATGCTTCATTCTCCTTGTTACGGATGTTTAATACATCTTTAGTAGGGTTAGGATACACTGTAGTATTTAGTACAGTCAACGTTCTAGCACTCGCTACACCAGCTTTTATTTCTTTAGTGTTGAAGAAATAGTTGGCAGTTCCCACTGAATAACCTGTAAACCATAGTTTGTAGACTGCTCCATTTATAGTTCTTACAAAAAATGTTTGATCTGGCGTGATATCATATACAAATGTCACTCTATTAAATGACTTCCAGTCGTATCCTATTTCAGTGATTTCAGTATTCCAATCTAGCTCAGTAGTGTCATCACTACTTACGTCTACACCTGTTCTTTGGGCTACTTCACATCCTGCATTTATTTTGACACCAGCTACCGCAATATCTTGGCTCACTGGTCCCATTCTCACAGTAGTAGTATATTTGGTGAATAGTATGTCCCACTTACTAGAAGCTGGGTTTTCAAACACAAAATCTCCGGCGTCCAAGTTTACTAAAGCAAAATTCTTACCCATAGACTCTGAATCGGTTTTAGCATATTCATATACTTCCAAGTTACTTCCGTCTAAGTTAGCTGTTCTAAATTTATACACTCCAGTTGGTGACATTTGATCAATCACCACTTTCAGATAGTCACCAGTTTTAGTTTTTAGAATAAATATTCTATTCCCATTTATATCGTGTTTGTTCTGGTCATAGATACCCCATCCGTAGTCTGGGTGCACGGTACCTTGATTAGCAAATGCACCAGAACTCCAAGTAGTCTCTGAATTGTAAATATTCTTAAAGTCAAAACCTGCAGTGTCCACTGAATACCAATCTGCAGTATCTGCGCTATATAGATATAGTTCTGTGCCTCCATTATCATTGATAATGATACTCGCTCCTCTCATATCTGTGGTAAGACCAATATCCCAAGTGGCTCTATTAAGTTCTGTTATATCCTGCGTTTCAAAATCGTAGTATACATCCATAGCTCCACCTCGAGACAATACAGAATCGGCAGTTTGTGCGTTTCCGGCTAAGGCTACTAATACTAAGAGTGTCGTAAAAATTTTATTCATTGTTTTGTTTATTTATTTTAGTGCAAAGGTGTGTCGAGACTGAATGACTAAATAACCAATACAGGAATAAAAATACCCCGAAACGAAAAGACGGTATAAGCATTGTCATAATTATAAATGCTCAAAATCAAGTACTTACCTAGACCAAGCAAATTTAGCTTATTTTTGTTTGAATAGAAATAGCCCAAAAGTGAGTAACGAGTCCATAGCTTTAAAAATACTAAAAATAAGCACACAACCTACTGATTATCAATACACCAATGGTACCATCTGCCTATTTATAACAGATATTGGCGGTGTAGAAATGCCGATGGGACAACGCAGTGTGCCACTTCCTCCACATTCTGTGTATTTATTTTATGATCAAAAAAGAAGTTTTAATCTTGCTTTTGTAGCGGAGGAAAACACGCCTTTCTGTATAATTAATCTGAGTATAGATACACTGCACCAAATTATAGCTCAAGGCACGGACGAACTCAACTTCTCGCAAGCAGCTATTTTTGAAAAGGAACAGTATCATCACTTCGAAGAAGCGAGCACTACAGTACGCAGATGCATTTATGAGATACTGGAAAACCAAAACAATCATCTGTTGAAAGAAGCAAAGAAGTATGCCATACTGGATGACTACTTCAATGCAAGCAGAAGGCAAACATCTTACAAGTGCCCATTTCTTAATCAAAAAGAAAATGTAACTAAAGTACGTGACGCCAAAAAATTTCTGATTCTTGATCTGCAAAACTCACCTACTATAAAAGAACTTGCCAAACACGTAGCTCTAAATGAGCATAATCTCAAGACTGGTTTCAAAGAAATATATGGCAAGACGATACATGCCTTTGTGAAAGATTATAAAATGAGTAAAGCACGTGAACTGATTATTAAACGAGAATTTCAGATAGCAGAAATAGCAGATCAACTGGGCTATACAAATGTGAGCCACTTTATAGATGCCTTTAAAAAGAAGTTTGGGGTGACGCCTAAGAAGTTTGAACTGAGTTTAGGGTAGCCTTTAATGAATAAACTGATAAGATATCTTTAATCCTTTTAGGAATACTTTACTTGCAAATATCTTGTGAGTGTAATTGCGGTAATACCAATCTCTCATAAGCAGTTACATCATTTATAGAACTGAAAATAAAAGAATGGAATATTCACGAAAAGAAAATAGTTGCATCTACCATTTCAAAATAAAAAAAGCACAGTAGCCTTGATGCTCTAAAAAGACAACTACTCCCAGATCCAATATAAAGTTTATACTGCAACATAAATTCACGCTCCATTTAAAGAGATTGCATTCTTCCTGAATCAATTATGTCGTATTCAACTGGAACCTGGATTGCTTTCTTCTGTTGTAATAAATGGTTTTTAATGCCCATTTGTAAGCTTCCCCAAAAATAGTACTGTTAAAGAGTAGAAAAAAGTAATTAAATTTAACGGCACAAAAAATGAGAAAAAGTAAGTTTACACCGCATCAGATTGCGAAGATTTTAAAGGAGTTCGAA
>Ga0335398_10010616_pt1 | contig 10449 bp, 10 predicted proteins | sample BON03_FD_205742 | JGI IMG/M metagenome (GOLD analysis project Ga0335398, IMG submission 205742) | Freshwater microbial communities from Lake Bonney liftoff mats and glacier meltwater in Antarctica - BON-03 (spades assembly) (version 2) | ecosystem: Environmental > Aquatic > Freshwater > Ice >... | reverse complement strand
AACTATAGGGAAGTTGAAGATCAACCAGCCCGTATTGTGACGCAGTTGTACCGGTCAGATTCGGTACTCTCACTCTTATAAAAACAGCACCCCCTGCGGCCAAACCGCAGGAGGTGATAGGGGCCCTCGTGTATATTTATATGTGTACATATACATATACATACATACTCACCTATATACATACATATATATATATATGCGCATACACACGCATATATATATCCCACATACATACACATATACATTTACACACATATATATACATGTTCATACATACATACATATATACACACATACACACATACACACATCCACACATATAAATATATATATATATATACACACGCACACACGCACATGCATATACATATATACAAATACATATATACACACACACACATACATACGCACATGCATATATGCATATACATATATACATACACGCACAAATACATACGTACATACATATACACATACACCTATACATACACATATATATATATGTACATACATACATATACATATATATGCATATACATATATACATACACGCACAAATACATACGTACATACATATACATATACACCTATACATACACATATATATACATACATACATACATATACACATGTATTCATACATACATACACATATACATATATATTTACACATACACTTTCACATACACATACACATATGTACATGTATGCACTCATGTACATATACACACACATATACATATACATATACCTATACACATACACATATAGATACCCATACATATACATATACATATATACATATACATATGTTTAAACACATACACATATACATGCATACATACATATACATATGTATATATATATGCACACATACACATATACATACACACACACATATAAACATATCAGAGGGGCCTGATGGGATTGCTCGACCCACGTGTGGGCGAGCGAAAGAGGGGCCGTCAGTGTTGGCTGCGGCCCTTTGAATTGGCCGGTATCCCCAGGAGAGAGCGGCCCGATAATTCTACTTCTCAAATTACCATTCCACTGAATGGGCCGGTACTTTTTTTTGAAGAGTTTGAATGCTGACGTTTGCGAGTTGGCCACTTCCGTCGGAAGAGAGCTAAGAGCCCACTCGGGGCTACGCAGAATGGAGACGTGAAAAAGTTTGAGGATGATGTTCGACAAGGCTAGTGTTTTTGAGACTGTGAGCGCTCGGATTTTGTCTCTGGCTTTAGAGTTCGTAACTCCGAGGAGGCGAAGCCTGTCTTGGAATTGGGTCTGCTTGAGGGAGCCCCGTGCTCCCACCGTGAAGTTGGCTTGTATACAGTTCCAAGGACGACCGTGAAGGGCGCTGAGATGGTTGATGAAGTAGATGTGCATTCTGTATCTGGTGTTCTTCTCGAGTTCCTTTCTCTCCGCCCAGTCTCCCTCCGTTGAGGAAGTCACCGAGTCAAAAATTCGAAATCGCAGTATACACAGGAACACGAGAAATCGCAAAACTAAACACCATTCAATCCCATCTAGAGGACCCAAATTAGGTACCTATAGTGACCAGGGGTTTTAGGACTTTCTGTTATTAATAAACATCTTTCACATCATGGCTAATCGGGTGCTCGCCATCCGCTTAGTCCAGCGATTAGGTTGGGTCTTCGAAAATAAAGAAAGAAAGAAAGTCGTTGAATGCTGGATGATTTCTGCAAAAGTGATGTGTGACCTGTTGGCTGTATCTGTGCGCACGCTTGCGGTGCGAGCTATGCGGTCCCAATTTAATATCATCAAAAACACTGTGGGCAGTGCAGAGTCAGCATACTCTCAAGATTGCGCCAATCTGAAACACCTGCCTGAGGCCATGGCAAGACACGTTTGCGAGAAATACAGGCACGTCGACCTGTGTGTATACACACATTTGCGGGACCTCATCCATGGACCACATGACCAAGCCGCAAAGACTGGACAGGAAATATCAGGCGAGCGTAAAAGAAGTATCCGTGAGACAATACTACATAGAAAATTATGACAATACATAAAATAGTGCTTTTATATCGGGTCAAGGCCCGTCAAGTAATTCGAAAATAGTAGAAGAACCAATCCGTTCTTCATCACTACTCGATGCTTCCATTGTTGCACAGTACTTGCACAGGATGCCCTATTGACTTTAAACGAAAATGATGGAATCCCCCAGTGTACAAAATCGCCAAATCACCGTAATCCCACAGATCCTTTCTTAATCCCGCAGTACGGAAATTCAGCGTTGTGCAATACTTCGTACAGATTTGGTGGCCGTGTGGTGGCCGTGATGATTTTCAAACTCTGAAATTAATTTTGCCAAACGAAATCAATTTCAGAGTTCGAAAATCGTCACGGCCCCCACACGGCCGCCAAATCTGAAAAGTGGCACAACAAATTATTGCTCAACGCTGAATTTGTGTACAGGCTGCGGGATTCGGAAAGGATCGGTGGGATTACGGTGATTTGGCGATTTCGTAACCCCACAGCCTACCGTGGAATTCCATCATTCTCGTTTGAAGTCCATAGGCCCCCATGTTACACAGAATCAATAAACTACTGTACCCTGGGGTCCAAACGTCCTCACTGAAAATCGACGAAATCAGCGCCTTCAATTTTCTCGATTCATGCCTCAAATTCGCAAAAACAAGATTCTCAGAGATTCCTTCCAGCCAAAAGTGTGTTCTTCAAATAGGAATGTCAAATTCGAGAATTTCACGCAAAGTCAAGGGGGAGAGGAGAAGTTCGTTCTGAAAGGTAGTGTGGGTGACCAAATTAGGCAACGCGTTTGAAACAAGCACCAAAAGACAGACCTTGTAATGATCAAGCTGGCGCGCTACACATGCATGCATGCAGAATTTCTACAGTATCAAATTCACTTTGAGAAATTTGAGCTAGTAAATAATATACTTCTAGTCTAAACAGTAATATTTAATTTCATTTGCTAGCACGCATCTAAGCTCGCCAGCTGCTTGAGCAAAAGATTTATCTTTTGATGCTTGTTTCAGAATTGTAGCCTCATTGCATCACCGCACGCTACCATTCAAAAACCTTTCCTCTCTTTATTTGCATTGCATGAAATTCTCGGGAAGAATTTCATGCGATGTGAATTTGACATTTTCTGTCGAGAAATACACTTTTGCAGGAAGAAATCTTTGAAACTTGTGTCGGGCTGAGGTTTACACCCGTGTACTGCATGACAGTTTCCACTTAGAACCCTGTGGGTCAGACTTTTTTGTTTTCTTTTCCTCCCCGAAAATCGTGTCAATAGGCCATTCTTGGCGAATCTTCCAAAATTTCAAAATTAAGGGCCGGAAGTTTGTCCCTCCGACATTAGGAGACAATTTGCGAAAATGCGTCGTGTGCGCCAAGGCCCGGCGATGGTAGCGGGTGAACCAGGCAGCGTGCCTGCAACTGCCAACTCAACTTTGTGCCTGCAGATGCCCAGTATAGGTGCGTGCAAAACGTTGGGCGCACACACGCGCATCCAAGCCTACAGGCGCCTGCGAGCTCGTTTTTTGAACGAGCCGGGCCGGGCCGGGCCGGGCGCAGCTGCGCACTCTCTGTACCTAAAATTTGTAACATGACTTTTGTCGTCCCTTCACTTCGAGGAACGGCTAGGGTTTCAAACGGCTGACGCAGATTGTGACCGTTGACCAGAGGAATGATGGATTAGTTCTTCGTCACTACTTGCCACTCACGGATGAGATCAAACTTAAAATAGATGGATCTCCAGATTATCCAGATTTCCTGGATTCTCTTTCGAGTGACGGGGACTCCGTTTACTTAAATGGTAGGACAACCTATCCATGCGAAATGTGCCACAAGGTTCAGGAGGATTCCAAAGCAATGCGACAACGTATTGCTGGACACGACCTACAAAGTGCAAATAATTGGTTTCAACGTTACAAAGTTCTGAAACCTGATTTCCCATGTATATTGTGCGGTATTCGAGACTCGCATGCTACCAATCCAGGAAAGGACACAAGCACCATGCCAGGATGCTATATGTGGCTTGAGAGCCGGGGGTCGCAACCTACACACGATCGTAGGTTGGTTAGGAGATGAAACCCTACGGGTCCTTGTTATCAGCGAACAAAAGTAGATAGAATCTCGAGAGAGTGGAAAGATTCGAAACCTCCAGAACCCAGTTTAATGTGCCCATACGGTTTCCTGGGTGTAAAGAGATGTTTTGGAAACAATATTTATACAAAAGCTTTCCCCAAAAACACGCTAATCTGACGATGACCCCTACTACCATTTCAAGTATCGCAATACACCCGCATGAAAGAGATTTTGTTAAGAGTCTCTTCGAGAATCCGGGACAGGCGCTGACTTCCAAGTGTCTCAAGAATGACAAGAACCCACACGACTGTGATTGAGCACTTTAGTATTTAGACTCACAACAAAAATGAAGTCACATGCGCATGAATCCTGTGGGTCCGTTCGAAGAGGAAGAGGAGGGGACCGGTATAGCCAGCGACGTAGTTAAGGTGAAGGGTGAGGATCCGGCAAACCCCAGATTAGGATCTGAGGTCTGCTGACACGAGGAAACCACGGGACCGTAAAGATTCCCCAATATCGGGACATAAAACAAAGCAACACACACACACACACACTGCTTTTAGGACTTTAGTCAAATGGCAACTGTTACAATCCCACAATTGCAATCCCAGAGAAAATTGAATCCGCATCTATCTGTGCCGTCTCTTTCTTTCTTTGCTCTTTCTATACTTCTTTCCCTTCCTTTCCTTTCTTTCTTTGTTGGGTTTCGAAGACCCAACATAATCACTGGACTAAGCGGATGGTGAGCACCCGATTAACTACTTATGACCCAAGAAACTGTCCCGGACCGGAGGACCGGAGCCTACCTAGTTTAGGGTAAACCCAAACGAGTTCCCTGCAAGTGGGTACAACAGTACACAATGTTGATGGGCTGGCATGTAACCTCGGGCTAACCAATCCCCACACTCAATCTCACTAACTACCAAGAAACGTAGCGCCCAGGGAATGGTGCCCCCCCACTAGGGTAGGAAAGGCACCAAATGATATTAGGGTCCTTCAAGCAGTGCTCGTCAAGATTGAGACTGAGATACTCTTCGGCAATGCGCCTTTGGTGGACCATGAAACAAACGTCTTGCCAGCAGATCACAGACCAGCCCACTAAAAGGACAGAGACCTAGACCACACGTGCTGGATTCGGAGAAACTGCTGACACACCATCATCAAACTTTTAGCAAAACAGATCCAGCATGTACACAGACAACTCGGGTATGATAGCGTACCACGGAGGTGTCACGGGCCACACAGTTGGTGTAGGTATTGTCATCATACTTTATGTGTCACAAATATCACGTCAAGCATACATCTAAACAATGCAACCTAGACAGTTTGAAGAGTGGATCGAAAAGGGATACCAACGAGGCGCCAACCTGTGTGTTGCCTTTGCATGCCCCACAGACAAACGCCCTTTGGTGATGTGTGTTGGAGGGTACAGCCAAGGCTCTTGTATACTTTGCCAAGGGGTGTGGGGGTTGGTTGTTTGCGGGTGTTAATGGACTGGTTTATGTGCATGATGAGGTTCGCACTGTCCTTAGCGACAGTTGGGACGAAGCCCAGTTGCGCGCCCGGGGCAGGCTATTCAGAGCCAAAACAGAAATGGCTATGAGATGCAGGGGTGTGGGCGGGACGGAGTTGGGAGTGAAGTGTTGTGGCATGCAACAGTGTTGTGCAGGTGGGCGACCGGGTGTGAGGTCTTGTCGGAGCATGGGGCAGGCTGCAGCGAGCAGGCAAACAAACAGAGTTGGCGCTGCCGCGCGCCAATTTTAGGTGCGGCCGCCATATCGCTTGTCCGGCTCTTTCGAATATGGCGCGGGAGGAAAGGGAACCCCCCCCCTCGTGCATGTCGGGACCTGAGGGTGGACACAGTGGATGGTGGGGCAAAGGGTAGAGGGGAGGGGTATGGACATGGTCTTTCTGATTTCCCGCCAAAAAAATTCCTCCTTCTGTGGCATATTTTAGTTGCACAGTCCACACTAAAACTTTCTTTGAACCCAACGGGTGTCGAACCCGGTAACCAGGAATGACCTGGCTGCTGGGACCTGTGGCGTGTTCTGGTAATATTCATAATGCCCCGTTTTCTTCGAGATAATGGTACAAATCAAACAAAAGAGTGGACGCGGGGTCGAAAACCCGACTCCAAGAAGCTTGTGGTGCAGAGTTGCACAGGATCAATGAACTGAATTTACTTCTTTTTCAGATTTTATTAGGCCAAAGTTAACTTAAAAAGTCTACCGTGACAACCGACTTGGGGCTCAAGCGCCTATACACCAGTCTCCGAACAACTCCCAGCTTAGCTCACACTGGCTTTTATTTAAAGTGACCATTCACAACCCGCATCCGTCTTGGTTTAAACATAACTGTTTCAAGGCAGTTCTGGTGTTGCTGCTGACACCCGGTTGCACGACTGTCACTAGTAAGTCATACCCCAGTAGTACCTCTGCTAAGAACCCATTATGTCCCCCCCACTCATGACCTTCTCTATATAACGGAGGGTCTTGACGGGCAACTGCCTGGGTGTTACCATGGAGTAAAAGTTGGAAAACCTCCATGTCTCGGTGGATCTTGACGGGCAATTTCCTGGGTTGATTTTATTTGCTTTTATTACTGGAAACAGTAGTTTAGAACCCTTGCTTGAGGGTCTATTTGTTCAAATCCATGTGAATCTGAGTTGACGTATTTTCGGCCGGAATCGAACCGGGGACCTGCGGATCACCAAATATTTTAGGTCCCGCGCTCTGCACCTCTGAGCTAAGGTGACGGATGAATCACCGAAAATCCTTCAGGACCCTCTGAGGTCGAAGTGTCCATGTACCAGAGGGTCTAGGCGGACAACAACCTCCATGTCACGGTGGCTCTTAGCGGGCAGGTGCCAGGGTCAAGTTGTATATATAACTGAGGGTCTTGACTTGTTTTACGAACATTCCCATTTGTGTGTTCATTTGTTTTATTAATATCACTCTTCTTCTTCAGATTTCACTCGGTGGGGCCAACTTTGAGATCATCCCCACGAACAACATTTTGCCTACTCACCACCTGTGAGCAGGCTCATTACATTTCCCCCCAAGAGCTGGTTGCTTCTTCCATGGCAGGCAAGTTCGCCCAGAAAAGTCAGAGGCGACGCGGCCAATCCCGTGATATCAAGACCGGGCAGGCTACGCACCTCTGAGATCCCGATGCCGCTGTTGGTGAGCTCGGCAGTGACGCATCATTGCCATCATCGGCCTGCATTGTAGAGATACACACCGGAAAATTACACATGTAATTTGTCACGTCGATTTTGTATGAAATTACTTGCATTACTAGTAAGACGGACATACCGAAAACCGACCCAAATCTTGGTTCCTGCGTACTAATATAGGATGGCTAAAATTGGTAGTTCAGATACTTCGCGCCAACCAAAAATGACCCACGAAGTTCACAAAAAACGACCCACGAAGTTTAAAAAAATCAGAGTGCGGGAGTGCCTTCGAGCCAGGGGCTTCCTTATTACTGCACCTTCATCTGTGTGCGTTCCTGATGTAATTGGCGCGCTAGCTGTGTGGATTCAAATTCAACAAAAAAAGAGGGCGGGCCCCGGCCAACCTGCACTTGTACCTGGCTGTGGCGAGTTCCGACATTACCGACGAAGAGATCGCCTCGTGGAGGATGCGCCTGTAACCATTGCCGTCACGGAAGAACCCTCTGAATGAGTTGAGGCGTGCCTCTTCAGTGGTTGAATGGATTGCCCTCTTGGGGAGGAAAGTTTTCGCTGTACCTGCCACTTCTGCTGCCCCAGAGCGCATGTTTTCTGCGGCTGGTAATATTATGACAAAAAAGCGGGCCAGATTAACCTGCGATCATCTTGAGGAACTCATGTACCTACACGAGTTTTGGCCGAAATTGAGTGAGTGGACGGCCATCCAGAAGGCTCGCCTGGCGTAGTGGCTACATGTCGCCCACACTCATAAACAAAAAACCCTCTGGGTCGTATTCCCTGTTTCTTCGTTGTGACAAACAATAAATACCAAGAAAGAAAACGCCTTCATGTCCCAGACTCCCTCTCTTTGTTGCACAAATATATGAACAACTCCACATGATCAAGTTTGTGTGTTTATACCTCCACACCAACACATACGCATGTCTGGTTTCCTTGCTTGCTTTCCTTTGAATAGTATACTTTCCCGTCCAAACCCTAATTTATTTTAACATTTACACTTCGAGTGGACATAATCACTAGTACTGTCGCGGGTGTATTGTAGTTCAGGGGTGGGACTCGGACTGTAGGTAAGTTTGGAAAAGTCATTACTTGACAGAGGGTCCCCATTGGTATGTGTGGTCCGAGACAAGACTCGTGTTTGTTTGGACATTGTGGGATGGGCGTCGTGTGTACGCAAGGAAGCCAAGATGTTTTTGGCGCATTTTTACACTCTGACAACAGTGACAGAAACCGACACCGACACCTTCTCCCGGTTCTTGGTACTTAACGCATCGTGACATGTTCTTGGCACCAAAAGAATACCAGGCGGAAATCCGGTTCGTATTTCTACCGCATTGCCTTTCCGAGATTGGCACCCTCTCACAAAACCGGTACTGATTTTGACGGAGGAAATTATCTCAACTTTTGTACTTCGGGGTTTCGTCATTTTGTACCCGATCTCGAGGTCTGGTACCTCAAAGTCTCCCCCACCGAGTGGATTTTATTAGGCCACAGTTAAACTAAAAAGTCTAATGTGACAATGGTGGGAGGTGGGTTTATTGTGGGGGCAAATGCCTTGAGTGCGTGGGCAGCCTGAGATGTCTTTGGTTGTGTTGGCAAATGCCGTTTAATGTGGAGGCAAATGTATTTGAGGTATTGTCACTGCTGCGCCAATGTCTGTCACTTGATACCCGGAGATTGACACCACCATTGCTGGCACTGTACACGTCCTGGGAGGGTACCGGGACTGGGCCAGATTGCTTGCTGTCATAAAAATTGAGGAGCCACTCTGGGAAAAAATTGGACGAAAAGGTAGGAAAATCGAGAAATAAGCTGCAGAGTGTGTTACTTTGTTTTATGTCCCTATATTGGGGAATCAATGTACGGTCCCGGGGCTTCATCAGGGCGAGCCAGGGGGTCACGCACCCACGATTCAGAATCGCGGCGTGAAATCTCAACCTGTCTCCTTCAGACAACCTGGGGTGGCCGGATCATCACCCTGCACCTTAACTACGTCGCTGGCTACACCGGGCCCCTCCTCTTCCTCTTCGAACGGACCCAGCAACTAACACCGTTGACAACCAGAGGCAAGCCCTGGCGGTGAGCAGGTCCAATGTTCGTTCGGACTCATGGGTGAGGTGTAACCTGGACTCGAACCTGAAAACCAATATGAACCACAGAAGACCGTGTTACGTGGTACGGCTGGTAGACGGAATCAAACCGACGACCTAAGGATGGGCAGCCCCTCGCTGAGCCCACTGAACTAAACGTACCAGTGGCCTTGTAGTGAGCGGTGGGGGTGAGGGTGGATAGGGCGCAAATTGGCGCGGTCCTGGAGCCTCAAGATTGCAGTTGGTGCGCTGGAGCTTGTTGACGCTTCCCGAGCAGTCTCTAATAGGGAGTCCAGGTACCCCTGTAAACCTGCACTGGTACACCTGCATTTGTGACTAGGAATTTTGTTTGAGGTGCGTTTTTAAGAGATACGAACCGGATTTCCGCTCAGTTTTTTTTGGTGTCAAGAACATGTCACGATGCGTTAAGTACCAAGAACCAGGAGAAGGTGTCGGTGTCGGTTTTTGTCACTGTTGTCAGAGTGTAAAAATGCGCCAAAAACATCTTGGCTTCCTTGCGTACACACGGCGCCCATCCCACAATGTCCAAACAAACACGAGTCTTGTCTCGGACCACACATACCAATGGGGACCCTCTGTCAAGTAATGACTTTTCCAAACTTACCTACAGTCCGAGTCCCACCCCTGAACTACAATACATACAATACACCCGCGACAGTACTAGTGATTATGTCCACTCGAAGTGTAAATGTTAAAATAAATTAGGGTTTGGACGGGAAACTATTCAAAGGAAAGCAAGCAAGGAAACCAGACATGCGTATGTGTTGGTGTGGAGGTATAAACACACAAACTTGATCATGTGGAGTTGTTCATATATTTGTACAGGAAGGAGAGGGAGTCTGGGACATGGACGCGTTTTCTTTCTTGGTATTTATTGTTTGTCATAACGAAGAAACAGGGAATACGACCCAGAGGGTTTTTTGTTTATGAGTGTGGGCGACATGTAGCCACTACGCGGCGAGCCTTCTGGATGGCCGTCCACTCACTCAATTTCGGCCAAAACTCGTGTAGGTACATGAGTTCCTCAAGATGATCGCAGGTTAATCTGGCCCGCTTTTTTGTCATAAT
>Ga0335398_10010615_pt1 | contig 10450 bp, 9 predicted proteins | sample BON03_FD_205742 | JGI IMG/M metagenome (GOLD analysis project Ga0335398, IMG submission 205742) | Freshwater microbial communities from Lake Bonney liftoff mats and glacier meltwater in Antarctica - BON-03 (spades assembly) (version 2) | ecosystem: Environmental > Aquatic > Freshwater > Ice >... | reverse complement strand
CCGCCATGTTCGAGTTCTGGATAGACATACAGGTCACAGAGGGTTAACCCCGATTTATATATATATACCTTAACTCTAGCCAGGATGCGTAGCCGGTCTTCTTCTTCCTTGGCTTCAGCCTGCGCTTTCCCATATAACAATATTCCTGTTTATGTTAAATTAACCTAAAGGGTACATCTGGATATATATGTAATATATATACATATATACATATATATATATACATATATATATATATATTTAAATACCTATATATATATGTATATATATATATACCTGAACTCCGGCCTGGATGCGTAGCCGGACTTCTTTTTCCTGCGCTTCAGCCTTTGCTTTCCCATATAACAATATTCCTGTTTATGTTAAATTAACCTAAAGGGTACAACTGGATATATATATAATATATATACATATATACACATATATATACATATATATATATATATATAAATACCTATATATATATGTATATATATATATACCTGAACTCCGGCCAGGATGCGTAGCCGGTCTTCTTCTTCCTGCGCTTCAGCCTGCGCGATGTCGACCAGGTTAGCCAACGCTTTTGGCATATCGCCATCCGGCTTGAATCGTGGGCAGCCTGCGTACAGGAGGTTAGCGTTAGAGGGGGGTAGCTCGGGTTAACCCTTAACCCTTAACCCTGCCTTCGCTTCAGCCGGACGGCGATATGGGTTGACCCTTAACCCGGTTCGCGTTAGAGGGGGGTAGCTGTAGCCAGAACAACTGCCCATACACGCAGGGTTACCGTCACGGAGTAACCGTCAGGGACGGTTATAGACTGAGATAACCGTTGGGAACGATTATCCGAGTCCGTCTGGCTGTGCGCTGTTAGCGCCGACGCTGTTAACGTCTACGCCGTTTGCGGCTGTTACTGCCTGTAACGGTCAGCCATCTACGACCGGAACGACCTCCGGGTCAACCCCCGGATGTTGCCTTTGTCTGTCTGTGACACTCTGTGACCTTGTTTTTTGTCGTGTGTGTGTGTGTGACATGTTTCCCTTTGAACACCAAACTCAATCATGTTCACACCGAACTCAATCTTGTTCACACATTGCCAGGCGCCTGCGATGAAGGCGAAGCAGCCGTACGACCTCGCGGTGGACTGGTACTCTCTGGGCTCATCATATTCACACCGTCTCATTCATCAGCATCATGTCGGGTTAACCCGAGGGGTACATTCGCTTTGCTCGGGTACCTCAGCGAGTGTCGACTAAGAGTTTCTTCGTTTTGATTATAGAAAACTTAAGATCGAATCACTTAGGCGCACAGGGCACCTTTAACCTGACTTATTTATATACACAGACGGTTTATAATACAAAGGGGACACGAGCACACATGCACAGGGAACTGATCCGAAAGTGGCATTTTATACCGTAGGATAGTATATCGGTTTCGCGTGAACCCGAGTATATAAGTTATTGTACGTACCATCACCGGACGGGCTCGAATGGGCAGCTTCCTCCATGCGTAGAACGACGGCACCGTCGGTGGCGTTTACTACTTATAAATAAGCGTGGCCATAGCACATTGCAATATACATATACATATACATATATACGGTATGTTTATATACAGGTAAATCTATACGCACCGTCTCCGGATGGGCTGGAATGGTCAGCTTCCCCTATGCGCAAAACGACGGCGCAGCCGGAAGCGTTTACTATTGATTGATCATTGTGACCACAGCAAATATACAATATATGTATAGGTATCTTCCGTATGGTAATACAAAAACATAGTGTATGTACCGTCCCTCGATGGGCTCGAATGGTCGGCCTCCCCAATGCGCAGAACGACGGCGCAGTCGGGGGCGTTTATAGCCAATATTGATAACAACAGCGCGTATACACATACATATACGTATCCACATATGATTGTCTGTAAGTGAATGTAGTCGAACTATAATCAGACAAGGATGGCAACAACAGACACACATATACAGGTATGTCTATGGCGTGAGATAGTCTATATATAATTGTACGTACCGTCTCCAGAAGGGCTCGAGTGGTCGGTTTCTTCCATGCGCAAAACGACGGCGCAGTCGGGGGCGTTCATAACGAGGTTAAGGGTTAACCCCTTAACCCAACAGCACATGTACATATACATACACGTATACACATATACGGTATGTTGGAATGTATAGGTAAGTATACGTACCGTCGCCAGAAGTACTCGAATGGTCAGCTTCCCCCATGCGTAGAACGACGGCGCAGTCCAAGGCGTTGATCTTTAACTAATAATTGATGGCCACAGCGAATATACATACATATGCGTACGTGTATACCGTGGGGTCATGAATCCGTACGTACATAACACATACATGCGTATGCATATACCGTACGAGAGTATATGAGGAAATATACGCAGTGTTAACCCGAACTAATAGTGATGACAACAGCACATATACATATATATATAGTTATATTCCGAATAGTATTGTATACACATAAATCTACGTACTGTCCCCCGACGGGCTGGAATGGTCAGCTTCTCCTATTCGCAAAACGACGGCGCAGTCGGGAACGCTTACGCCAGTCTGTATACTAAATCATGTTTGCACACAATAAATCAACGCAGACGGTGTATATACAAAGAGCACACGAGCGCACACGCACAGGAAACTGATCCGAGAGTGGTTGTGGGAGCCTAAGGGGAGTTCTCTTGATATACGGAAGTGCTTGGAGGGAGTCGACGACGCGACCCTACGGCCGTTTTATGCTGTTAACACCATGTTACAACACAGTATATATTAAAGATTATTGATATTATGAATTGTCACCATCTCCCGAAGGGCTCGAGTGGCCGGCTTCTCCCATCCTTAGAACGACGGCGCAGTCGGGGGCGTTGACGGCGGTCTGGACACTACACCAGATACGTACACACTAAATCACCGAGCTGCCCACAAGAGTGGCGGGAATACCTAGATATATCCGCCGGAGCTCCCCTCAGGCTCCCAAAGCCACGCTCGTATCCGTTCCGTCTGCGTGTGCTCGTGTGCTCTTTGTATATACACCGACAATGAATCAACAAGGTACATAGGCATGATTATCAGTTTTCTGAATCGTTACCATCTGCGGACGGGCTCGAGTGATCAGCTTCTCCCATTTGCAGAACGACGGCGCAGTCGGGGGCGTTCATAACGAGGTTAAGGGTTAACCCCTTAACCCAACAGCATATGTACATATACATACACGTATACAAACATACGGTATGTTGGAATATATCGATAAGTATACTTACCGTCCCTCGACGGACTGGAATGATCAGCTTCCCACATGCGCAGAACGACGGCGCAGTCGGGAGCGTACTAATTAATATTGATGACAACAGCACATACAAATATAAATCTAGTTATATTCCATATGGTGTTATATACACAGTCTACGTACCATCTCCGGAAGGGCTCGAGTGGTCAGCTTCTCCCATTTGCAGAACGACGGCACAGTCTGAAGCTTTGACTACTATTTGATAATCGTAACCATAGCACATTGCACGATATATACATATACATATATACGGCATGTTTGTATATAGGTAATTCCATACGTACCGTCTCCAGATGGGCTCGAATGATCGGTTTCTCCCATCCGTAGAACGACGGCGCAGTCTGGAGCGTTGAACGATAAATAGATAAGGATGGCAACCGCAAATACACATATATAGGTGCGTGTATAGCGTAAGATGGCAAATGGGTGAATATACGTGCCGTCCCCAAAAAGTCGGAAGTAATCAGCTTCCAAGAGCGTTTACTACTGATTGAAAATTGTGACCATAGCACAAACACAATATATATATACATATGCATAGACGTATGAGACATGTAATTGCATATAGGTGAGTGTACGTACCGTCTGCAGAAGGGCTCGAGTGGTCGGCTTCCCCCATTCGCAAGACGACGGCGCAGTCTGGAGCGTTGAACTATAAATGGAAAAGGATGGCAGACGCAACTATACATGTATGTGCTCGTGTCCCCGTTGTATTATAAACCGTCTGTGTACGTGTATCGGGTTAAGGGATACGAGATATAATGAACGAAGCGCGTTTAAGCCACTTGCAGTTTTGGGGTCCCAGTGAGAACTTGTTTCTTATTAATTCAACGGCCGTCGGGTTATTCCGAATGAAACGTTCGAGTTTTGGGTTAAGGGTTCGGGTAAAACCCCAGGGTTAACCTCGGCGAACGTTTCATTCGGGTTAACCCGACGGACGTTTAATTAAGACAAACAAACGCCTCACTGGGACCCCAAAACGGCAAGTGGCTCAAACGCGCTTCGTTCATTGCATGTAGGTGAGTTTACGTACCGTCTGCAGAAGGGCTCGAGTGGTCGGCTTCCCCCATCCGTAGAACGACGGCGCAGTCTGGGGCGTTGGCGGCGGTCTGAATCTCGAGAAGGCACCACGAACGGAAAAACGCGATTTTCGAACGAACCTGACGAAGAAAAAGGAAGAGAATATATATCTACATGATGAGAGAACAGTTTATCACAGACGGTTTATAATACAAAGGGGACGCGAGCACACGCGCAGAGCAGACAGAGATAGGGTAAAACAAATATACAAGTGCGATAGTTGCATGTTTAAACAGACTGAATCTCGAGGAGGCACCACGACCGGAAAAACGCAATTTTCGAACGAACCTAAACAAACATGGTGTAAACCGTGCACACATAAAAAGAATGAGAATAGTTATCAGAGAAAAAGAGTACAACAAATTAAAAAACGACAGTTGAATGGCAAAAAAAAGTGAATCTCGAGGAGGCACCACGACCGGAAAAACGCGATTTTCGAACGAACATAAATAATGAAACGAAGGATATGTGCACAGGGGGCCACAGTGCCTCCTGATTTGTATTCGCTTCACTAGCCCCCCCCACCCCCCCCCCCCCCCACCCCCCCCCCCCCCCCTAGATCAGTTTCCTCTGCGTGTATGCTCGTGTGCTCTTTGTATTATAAACCGTTCGAGAAATAGATCGGGTTAACCCTGTGAATATATGTACATGTAATCTACATGTCTAGGTTATAATGTGCACCTCTTTGGGTAGCACATCCACTAGTTTGGCGAAACTCGCCTCGATCGGCATTCCTTTGAAGACTTGGCTTTCAAAATATATATGTATAGATTTATATCACGTATATACATATACGGCACGGCACGCATTACAGCTACGCGCGCAGCGGCCCGAAGTCCTTCGTCCCGTTCCACCTCCAGCAGCTCTCCAAGGCGGCTGTCGCCTTCAACGCTAGGGCCATCAACACCGCGATCATCACGCTCAAGCAGACGGCATGCCGTTGCCCCACGGTGGGGGCGGCGGCCCCAGCGGCACTCGGGGGGCGGCGGGCCGGCGCATAAGGCGGCCACTAGGGTCGCGGCGTCGACTCCGCCCCCAAGCATCTAGATGTATTCCAGGGAGCTCCCCTTAGGCTCCCAAAGCCACTTTCGGATCAGTTCCCTGTGCGTGTCTGCTCGTGTCCTCTTTGTATTATAAATCGTCTGTGAATGTATGTACGTATATAAAAATATAGGTTATATATATTGCAACTCCTTCAGAGTTAGTTCGATGCGTTCGACGAAATTCGCGTCGATCCTCATCCCTTTGAAGACTGGTAGTGTTTTGGATATATGTGTATATAGATTCCTAGTATGTATATATATTATGAATTAATATAAATCGGGTTAACCCGACGTTGCCTCGATCCTCATGCCTTTGAAGACTGGTAGTGTTTTGGATATATGTGTACAAAGATTCCTAGCATGTATATATATTATGAATTCATATAAATATCTATAGATTAGAATATGTACCTCCTTGGGTAGCAGATCGACACGCTTGGAGAATGTCGCTTCAATCGTCATCCCTTTGAAGACTTGGCCTTTCAAATATATGTCTATATATATATATAGATTAATCGCATATTTATATGGTATGCATGTATGTACTTTCAATTTAAATATATCAAATTCATATAACGTTCACCTCTTTGGGTAGCAGATCGACACGCTTGGCGAATGTCGCTGCAATCGTCATCCCTTTGAAGACTTGGCCTTTTAAATATATGTCTATATATATAAATAGATTAATCGCATATTTATATGGTATGCATGTATGTCCTTGCAATTTATATATATTAAAATTATATAACGTTCACCTCTTTGAATAGCTGATCGACACGCTTGGCGAATGTCACTTCAATCGTCATCAATTTGAAGACTTGGCCTTTCAAATATATGTCTATATATATATATATAGATTAATCGCATATTTATATGGTATGCATGTATGTACTTGCGATGTATATATATTAAAATTATATCACGTTCACCTCTTTGGGTAGCAGATCGACACGCTTGGCGAATGTCGCTTCAATTGTCATCCCTTTGAAGACTTGTCGCCATTCACATATATGTATGTATAGATTCATCTCATGTATATATATTATCAATGTATGAACTTGTTATCTATAAATATATAAATCCTATAATTTTCACCTCCTTGGGTAGCAAATCGACAGGTTTGGCAAAACTTTCTTCGATTGTCATTCCTTCGAAAGACATAGTCTTTAAAATATATATATGTATAGATGCATATAATGTATAAACATCATGAATTGATATATATGTCTATATATTACAATGTTCACCTCCTTGGTTAATAAATCGACGCGTTTAGCAAACGTTGCTTCGATCGTCATCCCTTTGAAGACTTGTAGTGTTTTGGATATATGTATATATAGATTCCTAGCATGTATTTATATTATGAATATATGAACATGCAATCTTTATATCTATAGGTTTACGTTTATAATCACCTCTTTCGGAAGTAGATCAACCCGTTTGGCGAACGTTGCCTCAATCGTCATCCCTATGAAGACGTGGCCTTTAAAGTATATGTATGTACAGATTCATGTCATGTATATATATTATGAATAAATACGCGTATAATATATATATATAGTTTTTGGCTACAACGTTCACCTCGGGTTAAGGGTTCACCTTTAACCCTTAACCTATATGTGTATATAGATCTATCGCATGTTCATATATTATGCATGTATGTACTCGTACCCTGTATGTCTATAGATTATAAATGTTGCACCTCTTTAGGTAGTAGATCGACCCGTTTGGCAAAAGTTGCCTCAATCGTCATTCCTTTGAAGACTTGGCCGCCCGCTGACGATTCTTCCGTCTCGGACTGTTCGCAGGCAATCACGAATGAAGAGCACCGTGCGATGACGCCCTAAAAAAGGGTTAACGGTGCATCGGAGGTGTGTGTGTGTGTCTATGTATATATATATGGGTGTGTGTGTGTGTGTGTGTGCGTGCGTGTATATATGTATCTATATATACTTATATATATATACATATATATATATATATATATATATACATATATATACATATATATATACATGTATACATATACATATATATATGTATGTACATATATATATATATATATATATATATATACATATATATATATATATATATATATATATATATATATATATATACACATATATATATATAGGGTAAACCCGAGCAGTGTGACTATAGTGCTGTATCATTCTGTGTTCATTTAGGTGCAGCAGACGACTCTTCCGTCGCCGATCGTTCGCAAGCAATCACGAATGATGGGTATCGCGCGATGACGCCCTGCGAATGTATAACTGCGTTCAGGTTTCACCCAATAGTAGAGTCATTTGTGTTGTTCTCTGTCTTTCCGTGGGCAGTTTGTCTGGCTAAAATATGGGGTTACCCAAACCCTCTTCCGTAGCAGATCGTTCGCAAGCAATCACGAATGAAGAGCATCGCGCGATAACGCCCTGAAACAAATGCGTTACGGATTCAAGCCAATGGTATATCCCGTTGTGTTGGCTTTCTTTTATTGGGTGGAAAGTGTGTGTGGCTATATATGGGGAGATCGACTACTCCGTCGCGGACTCTTGCGCGGGGGGGTAGGGCTAGGTTAGGGGTAACCCTAACCGGGTCAACTCTTACGCGGGAGGTTAGGGTAAGATTAAAGGTAACCCTGACCGCCTCACCCGTCATTCCTTTGAAGACTTGGGTTAACCCGGGTTAACCCGGGTTAACCCGAGGGTTAAATTAGGGGTAACTCTAACCGCTTCGATCGTCATTCCTTTCAAGACTTGGCCGCCGACAGATGATTCCTCCGTTGCTGAACGTTCGCACGCAATAACAAATGAAGAGCAACGCGTGATGACACCCTGAGAAATTGTAATCGCGTTAGAGTCGTTTAGGATGTCTTTCTTTCTTGCAGTGAGCAATTGGGTGGGCTATATATATGGAGAGATAAATTCCTCTGTTGATGAGCGCTCGCAGGCAATGACGAAGGATGAGCAGCGTCCGATGACACCCTGTAGTGTCAAAAGATCAACAGGTCACACTCACACGCACACACTAGCAGAACACACGACAGCAGAACAAACCACTCACACGAACACAGAGCGAGCAACGGCGAAGGAAGTACATGTGGGTGTGCATTAGAGCAGATTCACTATAATTGTATTTCGTGTTGTGGGCAATGAAATACAGCGGAGGATTCCCTCTTGCTGACCTCTCGCTCGCGATCACGAAGGACGAGCAGCGCGAGATGACACACTGTCCTTTGGCCTAGACAAGATATTGTTTCACTCGTTTTTGTGTGTGCAAGAATCAATCATCCCTTCATTACCCCCGCCCAGTAGCATTACCCACACTACTGCAATACTGTTGCGCGACTGTTGCGCAATATATGACCCCCCCCCCGACCCTACCTGTATATGCCATACGCCATACTATATTGGTAATGACAATATGGTGTAAAGGCTAACCTGTCCTATCAAGAGAGAAAAGGGGTGCGTACATGTGAGCAGGTTCTCTGTATCCTATGGTCTGTAGGTGGTAAGTGCGCATTCAAGAAGATGGAGAGGCTTAACTTCGGGTTAACCCGACAACGCCCTGTAGTGTTACAGAAGGGTTAACCCATTGGATGAGTCATTCATTTGTTTCTTTTTATTGTGTGTAGTGGGAAGCGTGTGTTCGCCTTTACACGATATTGTCATAACCAATATAGTATGGCGTATGGCATATACAGGTAGGGTCGGGGGGGGGTCATATATTGCGCAACAGTCGCGCAACAGTATTGCAGTAGTGTGGGCAAGGCTAATGGGCGGGGGTAATGAAGGGATGATTGATTCTTGCACACACAAAAACGAGTGAAACAATATCTTGTATTTGCCTTTACAAGATATTGTTTTACTTTTAGTCGTTTATGCATGAGTCAATCGTCCTTTCATGCTGCCGGCGCGCCTGCATTGCCCACACTGTTGCAATACTATTGCACGGCTATTGGGCAATACAAGAACCCCCTCGACCTCCCTTGTGTTTGCCATACACCATACAAGATTGGTAAAAACGATATCGTGTAAAGGCCAAATCGTGTATAGGCCAAAGCGTGTGTGGCTATAGATTCAGAGGATTCCTCCGTGGCCGAGCGCTCGCACGCAATCACGAACGAAGAGCAGCGTGCGATAACGCCCTGAAAAAAAATGCGTTCAGAGTGGTTAACCGAGCAGCTTCACTATAATGGTGATCCATTTTTGTTTTTTTTATCTCTCATGACATACAACTCTAACACCACAAACGGCGAGGGCCCAGAGCGAGAAACATTGCCGGCGCCGAAGCGCTAGCAGTGGCCAGAAGACCAGAAGAGGCATCGAGGGAGAGAAACTCATTTTGTGGGCATTTAAATACAGCGGAGGATTCCTTCGTTGTTGGCCTCTCGCTCGCGATTACGAATGACGAGCAGCGCGCAATGACGCTTGGCCTTTACAAGATATTGTTTTACTTCTAGTCGTGTGGGCACGAATCAATCGTATTTTTATTCTTACGGCCCGCCTGCATTGCCCACACTGTTGCAATACTATTGCACGGCTATTGGGCAATATGCGGCCCCGCACCTGACCCCCCTTGTGTATGCCATACACCATACAATATTGGCAGTGGCAATATCGTGTAAAAGCCAAAATGACGCCCTGCAGCGTTAAGGTGGAAGGAGTGTACACGTTCGTGTTCAGTGTTAAAGGTGCTCTGCAGCTACTAAGTAAACGCCATATGTAAAATCGCTTTGCTCAGGTACCTGAGCGAAATTCGGTTTCAAGTTCTTGATAGCGATTTATCCGCGATTTACCCATGAATCCGGAACAATTCGGAAGAAGCAAGCGATTGATGGTCGAAACTGAAACTGAAACGTCTTTTATGCTATGAGTCACAGCATCAAAGTCAAAGTAATGAGACGTCATTAGTACAGTTTGACTGTGAAAAAGCTGTTTCGAATTACTTAGGCAAACAGAGCACCTTTAACCCTAACCGTGGTTGGCTGCAAGATACCTCGAAAAGAAAACTCGCCGATTTTTTTTTTTTTTTCGCCCC
>Ga0335398_10010614_pt1 | contig 10450 bp, 6 predicted proteins | sample BON03_FD_205742 | JGI IMG/M metagenome (GOLD analysis project Ga0335398, IMG submission 205742) | Freshwater microbial communities from Lake Bonney liftoff mats and glacier meltwater in Antarctica - BON-03 (spades assembly) (version 2) | ecosystem: Environmental > Aquatic > Freshwater > Ice >... | reverse complement strand
CGAGATAGAGAGGGGGCCGCTCGACGGTCTTGCTTGCGTACGCGTGTGTGTGTGTGTTTGTGATAGGAGCTGGTTCCGTTTGAAGCGTGGGAGGGTGTTGCAAAGGACGCGAGCCAGACTTGAAGCGCGGCGACGGCACGAACAGCGGCGGCGGAGTGGCGGCGGCTGGGTCGTGTCGTTCGATCGGCGGCGGGTTTCGATCGGCAAACACTCTGAGCCGTCCTCCTGCCTCCGGGTCATTGTTTCACACTCGACAAAGTGTACCTACAACCATGCACCCCAAACACATGTTACAGGCATTTCACCGCTGCTACCGCTGCTCCTGATCCTCCTTGATCGGCGAGCTAAAGTTGAACGCCCGCGCCTTTCTGGCGCCGCCGCCGCCGCCGCCGCCGCCGCCGCCTCCCCCGCCGCCGTCGTCGCCGGCGACCAGGTCCTCGATCACGTCGGCCGCGAGGTACGCGCCCAGGGCCACCATGAGGCCGGTCATGCCCACGCACCCGACGAACGAGAGGGGCTGGAATCGGGGGTGTTTGTTGTTGTTTGTTGTTGGTGGTTTGTTTTTTGTGGGGCGGGCGGAGGGCGAGCTTGAGTGAGGAGAGCGGGGGCGGCGGGGGGGGGGGCGCCGGCGGGCAACGGCGGGCAGCGGCGACGGCCCCCCCCTCCCCCAAAGCGCAAGAGAAGAGGAAGGAAACTCACGTCCTCGTTCAAGACAAAGTTCTCGGTGGCGAGCCGCACGCCAAACGTGGCCGCGCCCCCCGCGAACGATGCCGGCAGGTACAGCCGCCGCGCCGCGTCGGCCCACGACAGCGGCTCGCGCGGGTACAGGGGGCCGCCGCCGCCGCCGCCGCCGCCGCCGCCGCCGCCGCCGCCGCCGCCGCCCAGGCCGCCGTCGCCTCGCTGCTGCTGCTGCTGCTGCTGCTGCTGCTGCTGCTGCTGCTGCTGCTGCTGCTGCTGCTGCTGCTGCTGCTGCTGCTGCTGGTACAACTGCTGTTGCTGCTGCTGTCCCGGGCCGCCCCCTGGCTTGAGGCGGCCGAGCAGCTCGGAGAGGGCGGCGGTCGGCGGCGGCGGCGGCGGCGGCGGGCGCTGCGGCGGCGGCCGGGGCGGCGGCGGCGGCGGCGGGCCCGGCGCGGCGGCCGCCGCGACGACAGCGGAGCGGCGGCGAGGCACGCGCGTCGGTCTGCCCGTCGTCGGGTAGGGGGCCATCAGCACCACCGCCGCGCGCGACGACGACTGACCCGCGGTCGCGCCCGTGGAGCTGCGCATTGCTGCTGCTGCTCGGGGTGTTGCCTTGACGCCGCGTTTGCCGACACCTTTCTCTTTTGAGGGGGCTTTTGATTTTGGGGCGGAGTGGTGGGGCGTGTGCGCTGCTCTTCACTTGGGGCGCTTGCTATGATCAAGTAAACGGATGAGCACTGAAACAGTCGACAACAAACGAGCGCGATAATCCTGGATGGGAGCCCCATCAAAAGAGGAGGAGCAGGAGGAGCAAGGAGGGGGCGAAAGGTGAAGAGACAGGGGCTGTGACCCGCCAAACACCGGAAAGGTCCCTTCATCCCCTCCAGCAGGTCGCCTTTCACCCCATCATGGCGCGGCCACCGGCCGAGCCGAGCGCCTGGTGGCCCTCACAGCAGCAGCAGCAGCAGCAAGGACCGCCGCTGCGCGACGCCATCGCCGGCGCGCGCGACGCCGACGTCCCTCCGCTTCCCGCCCCGGGCAACCCCCACGCCCAAGCCCCGCCGCGACCGCAACGACCCGCAACAGGCCGCGGCCTGCACGGCCGCGCCCTCGGCCTCGTCCTCATCTTCATCACCGCCGGCATCTGGGTCGCCAGCAGCTTCATCAGCGAGCTCCTCGTCTCGGCGAAAGCGCGCGACCGCGAGGACCCCGCGGCCGCCCGGCGCCACGTGCCGCCGCTGGTGCTGACCTACCTGGCGACGTCGCTCTTCTCGCTGTTTTTGCCGGCGGTGCGGGCGCGGCGGTGGTGGCGGCGGCGGGGGCGAGCGGCGCGGGGGGCGGGCGGGGCGGGGCCGGGCGTGGCGTACGCGCCGCTGATGATGCCCGGGGGCGGCGGGAGGAGCGACGGCCCCTGCACGGCGACGGCAGCAGCGGCCGGCGGCGGCGGCGGCGGCGCTATCCACGGCGGCAGAATCAACGACGGCCACGATGACGACGGCTCCGGAGGCGTGCTGCGCTTCGAGCCGGACGTCCCGTCGCCGCCGCCCGGTGGCGGCGACGAGGAGTTTGGCAGGCTGTCGCGATCGGGCGGCGGACTTTTGGACACCAACAACAACAACAACGACGACGCCGACAACGGCGAAGACAGCGCCTGCGCCGCCGCCGCCGACGCGGCCGAGGCCGACGCCGACGCCGAGGCCTGGCGCGCCGCCCTGCGCTGCTTCCCGCTCTGGTTCTGTGCGCAGTGGCTGTTCAACGTCTCCCTGTCGCTCACGTCCGTCACCGTCAACACCGTCCTCTCCTCCTCCTCGTCCGTCTTCACCTTTGCGCTGTCCATGGCCGCGCTCAGGGAGCCCTACTCGCCGGCGAAGGCGCTCGCGCTGGCCGCCTGCGTGGCGGGCACGACGGTCGTGACGCTTTCCGACGCCGCGCGGTCGTCGCCGTCCGCGCAGGCATGGGCGGACCATCCTGGGGCGGGGGGAGGTGGGGGCGGAGGAGGAGGAGGCGGGCCGCCCGCGTCCGCGCTGCCGTCGCCCTTTCCGGCGGGCGGGGGCGGGTTCGGGAACATCACCGGCGGCGGCATCGACGACAGGGCCGGCCTGCTCGCGGCCGGCACGACGGCGCGCGGCGCGTCGGCGGCGTCGCTCTGGGGGGCGCTCGCCGGCGGCGGCGGCGGCGACGGCGGCGGCGCGCTCGCGTGGGGGGAGCTGGCCGGCGACGCCGCGTGCCTCGCCTCGGCCATGTTCTACGCCTGCTACACGGTCGCGCTGCGCGCCGCCCTGCCCGACGACGGCGAGGCCGACCTCGAGGCCTTTTTCGGGTACGTCGGCGCGCTCTGCTTCGCGGCGGCGTCGCCGCTGGTGCTGGCGGCCGTGCTGCTCGGCCGCTGGCTGCCCTGGCGCACGCCCGCCGCCGCCTACGGCCTGATCCTGCTCGAGGGCGTGCTGGACTACGCCCTGTCGGACTACCTGTGGGCGCGCGCGGTCCTGCTCCTGGGCCCCACGCTCGCGACGATGGGCCTGTCGGCGCAGATCCCCGTGGCAGCGGCGGCCGAAGTGCTGGCCGGCCGGGCGACGTGGGCGCGGTCGCGCGGCGCGCTGGCGGTGACGCTGGCGGGCACGGCGCTGATCCTGGGCGGGCTGTTTGGTGGGAGCGCGGCGGCGGCGGGGGACCCGGTGCCCGGGGAGCACAGCAGGCAGCGGCAGTCGCAGCGACGAGGGGTTGGGGGAGGGGGTGGGGGCGAGGATGGGGCGGGGGGCAGCGGCGGCGGCCGCGACGGCAGCGGGCCGTCGACCCCCCGGCGCCAGCGGCGGCGAGACGAGTGGGCGGCCGTGGCCGCGGCGGGGTCACCGCCGGGACTCAGAGGTGCCGGGTCGCTGGGCGGGGGCGGGTTGAGCAGCGTGGACGGAGGCGCAGGCGGAGCGGCAGCGGTTGGGGGCACAGGAAGGACAGGAGGGGGCGCCGGCGCCGCCTCTTCGGTTCTCGCCGCTACGCCGATGCCGCCGCCGCCGCCACCGTTACCAGCGCCCTCACCGCCGCCGCCGCCTCCGCCGATGTCGCCATTGCCGCCGCTGCCGCCCCTCGCCTTCGTGCCTTGTTCTTCAAAGGGGGGCGACTATGCCGCGGAGGTGGAGCTGCAGGCAATCTCGGGCGGCGTCGGTGTCGGTGTCGGCGTCGTCGGCGTCGGCGTCGGCGCGGTCGCTGTCGGCGGCGGCGGGGGCGCGGCCGCGCTGCACCGTCTCGCGCGGGACTCGCGCTAAGTTATATCTGTTTTGTTACCTCGCTGGCGTTGGCGTCTTCTCAATCGTGGCAGACGAGGGTTGCGAAGGGTCCCGCAGGGAACGGGCAACGCGGGCTCCGTTGCGTGGCGGCGGCGCCCCCCCGGACTTGGTCGACCGCGCCGAGAACAGGGAGAGAGGGGGAGGGCGGCGCCGCCGATGCTCTCGCCACGTCGACCGCCACGCTCGAGTTTCTTTTCCTCACGCGAGCTCCCCGAGCCTCTCATTGTCTAGGGGCGCGCGCGCGCACGCTCATCGTCGGACCTCTCCTTTGTACCGTCGTTATTCCACCCACGAGCTCGTAAACGATTGACGATTGACGATTGACGATTGACGATTTCGGATTTTGGTTCTCCGATTGTTCTCTTCTTGCCCCCCTCGTCATCTCTCATTCTCTCAGCGCGCCCCGATTGCGCGCGCGCGGTCGTCTAGACACTCGGACCCGTCCCATCTTGCACCCCATCTGGCACCGAGATTCCGGCGGGGACGGCGATGTCGCCAGCAGCAGCAGCCCATTTTGGTCTTACCCCGTGCACTTCCCACGCCAACCCCACGTCAGTAGCCGACCTACCCCTGCCCGTCTTGCACCTCATCCTCGCGTCGCTGGGACCCTGCGACCTGGCCCGCGCTGGGGTGGTGTCCAGGTGCTGGAGGGCGCTCTCGGGCGGCGAGAGCGACGGCGTATGGCGCGCGTTCTTCGCTTCTCGCTGGGGACTGCCGCTGGGCGACGCCGCCTGCGCCCTCCCGCCCCCCACCACAGGCGGCCACAGGCGGCCCGCCGTCCTCCGATCGTGCGGCTGTGCCGCTGACAACAGCGACGACGACGACGGTGGCGCGTGCTGCTGCAGCAGCGCCGCCCTCGAGCGGACAGCGACCGCGCGCGCGCGCGGGCGCGGCCTGCTGTTTGGCTCGCCGCCCGTGGCGGCGTCGGCGGCCCCCGGCGGCCCGTCGTCTTTGCCCGGCCACAGCAACAGCAACAGCGCCCCCGGCAGCAGCAGCACCAGAGCGCCAGCCCCCGTCTACCGGCGGCGCAGGCGGTCGAGCAGCTTGGACGAAGCCGACGACGTCGTCGAGGGGGACGAGGAGGAGGAGGAGGAGGACGACGACGAGCGGGGGGGCGACGACGACGGCGACAACGGCTCCGCTGACGCCGCTGACAACGCGCCGCCCCAGCCGCAGGCCCAACATGCGAGTTCGATGCTGTGGCAGCGCCGCTACGGCCGCAAGATGGGCCAGCTGGCCGCCTGGGCCGGCCGCTTCGAGCGCGACGCCCTCTACGGCCACGCCTCGGGCGTGCGCGCCGCCCGGCTGCTGCCCTCGTACGGCCTCGCCGCGTCGGCCTCGGCCGACGGCACCGTGCGGCTGTGGGACCTGCGCCACGGCATGCCCGTGCACTGCGGCCTCGCTCCGTCGTCGTCGTCGGCGCGAGGGGGGCAGCTGCAGCACCAGCAGCACCCGCAGCAGCAGCAGCACGCGCCGCGGCAGCAGCAGCGACCCTGCGTCAGCGCCCACCTGGGCGGCCCCGTGCGCGCGCTCGCGCTCGACGCGCGCGTCCTCGTGGCCGGCGGCGCCGACGCCTGCCTGCACGTGTGGGACGCCGAGCCGCTGGCCGTGGCGGCCGCACGGGCGGGCGACGACGACGACGACGACGACGAGCGCGCGCCCGTTCGCGGCGGCGCGGCGTCCCATCCCGCTGCTCCCGCGCTCTTCGACCTTCCCCGTGGCCCGGCGCGCCGCCTGAGCGGCCACACCGGCCCCGTCTCGGCGCTCGCGCTCGCGCCCGACGCCGTGTTCAGCGGCGGGTGGGACTATTCCGTGCGCGTGTGGCGGCGCGGGGACGGGGGCGGGGCCGGGGGCGACGGCGGCGAGAAGAAGCGAGAGGGGGAGGACGAGGGCGAGCGCCGCGGCGGCGGCTTGAGGCGCAGCAGCGTCCTCGCCGACCAAGGCGACGACGGCGCGCCCCCCCCCTGGCCGTGCGTCGCCGCCCTGCGCGCCGAGGACTGGGTCACCTCGCTGGCCGCGCGCGGCGGCCGCCTGCTGGTGGCGGCGGGGCGCCACGTCACCGTGCTCGACACGGCCACGGGCGCGCGCCTGCGCGCCTTCGAGGGCCTGCACGGCGCCGGCAGCGTCGCGTGCGTCGAGGGGTCGCACGACGGCGCGGCGCTGTTCACGGGGGGACTGTCGGACGGCCTGCTGCTGCGGCACGACCTGCGCCTGCACCGCCCGACCGTCGCCGTGTGGGGCGGCGCGCCCGCGGGCGTCACGTCCCTGTCGCTGGACGACCCGTGGCTGCTGGCGGGCGGGGCGGACGGGTCCGCCACCATGTTTGACGTGGGCAGCGGGGGAGGGCCGGGCGGCTTGTTGGGCGGCGTGTCGGGCAGCAGCAGCAGGGGCGCGCCCCGCGCGCCCCTGGCAACGGCGGCGGCGCCCCGGCACCGGCAGCTGTGCGCAGCTGGCGCGCGCAACGGCGTCCAGGGCGCCGCGTCGGTCGACCTGGCCGACGGCTGGGCGTGCTGCGCGGGCGCCCTCGGCGGCGTGGTGCGGACGTTTGACTTTGCGGCGGCGGCGGAGCGCGCCAAGGAGGCGGCGGCCGCGCGGCCGGGCGGGGGGCGGCAGGGCAGGCGGCGCGGTGGGGGCGTCGGGCGCGGCGCCGCGGGGGCGGCGGACCGGCCGCCGCCGCCGCAGCAGCAGCAGCGGCAACAGCAGCAGCAGCAGCAGCAGCGGCGGTCGCCGGCGCTGCCCGTGCCGTCGTCGCCGGCGACAGCGGCGCCGCCACCGCCGTCGCTGCCGCCCCTCACGCCCCTCGCGCGCTTCTCGTCCTCGTCCGCGGCGGCTGCGGCGGCGGCGGCTGGGGCCGGCCCCCCGTCCTCTGGCGGCGCCGCCGGCCGCTGGCACCAGCTCGGCCATCGCGCGGCGCCGCCGAGCCAGCCTCAGCAGCGAGAGGGGGTGTCGTCGTTCTCGGCGTCGCCGTCGCTCGGGGGCGGCGGCGTGGCGCACGGGCGCTGGGCGCGGCCGCCCCTCCCGCCGCCGTGACGCGCGCGAGCGCTGGGCGCGGCCGCCCCTCCCGCCGCCTTGACGCGCGGATTCTCTAGGATACTCCGCAAGGGGAGCGGGGGGGGGGGGGGGGGGGGGGGGGAGGCCGCCGTCCTGGCGGCAATCTAGGGTTTACGCCGTTGCGCCGAGAGAGGGCGGAGCCGGGGGGGACGGCCGCCGTAGCGCGCACCCCTTCCCCTCGACCCCGTGCGTGCCTCCCCCGTACGCCCTCGTCCGAGCGCTCCAGGGCTTCCACGCTCAGAGGACTCCCTGTGGTCTTGCCGGCGTCCTTAGCGCCGGATGCAAATAGATTGGTCGCGCGTGCAAAACAAAGGACAGGCAAAGAAAGGGGTGTTGCAAGGGGCGGGGGCGGGGGCGCAAAATCTCTCTCTCTCGGTCGATGCCCCTCTCTTGGCCTTGCAACGCCCGTGGGCTCCGTCCTTGCTCCCCGATGCGGCGGCTCCGTCGGGACCGAGGCGGGGGCGACCAATCCCGACCCCCCCAAAAAACATGTCACCCCGGTGGTGGGGACGAGGTGCGTTGCGGGGGGGATGACCGACGGCCGGCCCGTGATCTCTGACCGCGTCGTCACGACGAGCTGCGCGTCGGCCGCAAGCGCCCCGATTCTCCGCCGATCCTGCCGCGGCCGCGCCCCGCGGGCCGCGGCCCGTGGTTGCCCCCCGCGCCCTCCTTCCGCGCGCGATTGGTCCGCGGCGTCCGCGCGTTCCTGGTTTGCGCGCGTCCGCGTCCCGGATGTCGGCGTCTCGGGACGTTTCCCTCGAGGAAAAAAAAGCGTCCCCCTGCTCTCGCACTCTCGCCCCTCCCTTCCCCTCCCTTCGCTTGGCCCCCTCTTGACCGCGCCGCCCCCGCCCCGACCTCGTCCCCTCATTCAACCATATTCGAACATCTGTTCACAACCACTCTTCCAACATCTGTTCCCCCCTTCTTCCCATTCTTACCACGTTTACCAAGCGTTCTTCGTCCCCTTCTTCTTGGCTCGCCACAGAGAAACGGGAAAGCCGTAGCCGCTGCACCCCCCCTCTCCCCCCCCCACCCCGTCGTGAGACTTGATCGGTGTCCGTTCGGTAAGGATGCGCTGGAGCCCCTCGCGCGCGCGCTGCCGTCGCGCGCCGCGAAAGAAAGGAAGGGGAGGCCTCTGGCTCTCTCTCCTTCTTGAAACCAAAAAAAGGAGAGGAGGAGCACGAGAAAGCAGCCCCCCCAAGCACGCCAGCCCCCCTCTGCGCGCGCGCGCCTCTGCCGTGGCGGCCGCAGGCCCCTCTTCAGGAGGATCCACGCGCGCCTGGCTCCGGCGCGGCCTTGTGCTCGGGGCCGCGGCAGGAGGAGGAGCAGTGTCAAGAGGGCGTGCCTTGCCAGCGAAAGAGGGGGGATGTTTTCCTCCAGACGCCCGCCTTCTTCCATCTCGAGCGAACCGGCGCCGTTCGCCTGCGCCCCCCGCCTAGGCCCGCGCGCACGGTCGCGCGGAACGCATCCGGCCGCGCGCGCCTACCGACGGGCCCGTTCCGGACGCCGCATCTTTCTCTTCTTTCCCGGCGGGCGGCAGGCTTCCCCCCGCCGCCCGTAAAGCACCCGGTCGTCGGCCGCCGTCGTGCGGCGGACGGGCGCAGAGAGACACGAGACGAGAGGTGTGGCCCTGCTCATCTCCCTCAATCGCTCACCCTGCTCCCCCCACCCTTACGACACAACCGAATCTAACACTGCACAGAGTCTCCCACCAACGTCGTTTCTTCCTCTTAAAAACAGGAGAAGAAACCCCCGCCCGCGCACCTTTGCCCGCGCCCCCCCACCCCCTTTTTTTCGATTCTTTCCCTCTTTTGTTTCCCTCTTCCCGCCTCTCCACACGGTTCGCCGACCCCCGGTCAGCCACGTTTGGAGCAACCCGAAGAAGAAGCACGATTCGAGACCACACACATCTTGAGCACGTCTTACGGAGGCGACGCACGCACACACACACCCAAACAAAAAAAAACACCCTCGAAAGAGCCACCCACCCACCCACCCACCCCCTTTCGAACAGAGAGAGACCTCCTCCCACCACCACCCTCACCCCCAAAAGAAAGTCCGACGCAACATGATGAAGACGCTCAACCCGTCGGCGCGCCTCGCCCGGTACGTGGCGCTGACGGCCGCCCTGCTGGCGGCGCTGCTCCCTCTGTCTGTCGTCGACGCCGCCGCCCCTCAGTACAACGAGGCGGCGTGGAACCGCGCCTACAGCTACGAGACGGTGGTGCCCAACGGCGTGTGGCGCGTCAACCGCCTCCCCGTTAAGGAGTCGAGCGGCCCCGTACCCAAGGAGGCCGCGTTCTACAGCAAGCCGCTCTTCCCGCTCGACGGGTTTGACGTCAAGGCCCACTGCCGCGAGGGCCGGCCGCCGCCGGCGCCCGGCGGCAACGGCGGCGCCGCGGGCGCGCGCACCGGCGACTGCTGGTTCGACTTTGACCCGGCCACCCAGTCGTGGCGCTACGGCGAGGTCGCGCCCGGCGCCCCCTCGCGCACCGCCAACTGCTACTGCTACGCGCTGGACAAGCCCACCACGGGCGACTTTTGCATGCCGGGGAAAGGCGGCGGCGTCAAGGGCATGGAGATGGGCCAACAGGGCGCGCTCACGTGCGGGTGGCTCAAGCAGGCGGTCGAGGCGGACGGCGCCGTGGCGGTGCCGCGCGCGGCGGCCATGGGCGCGTCGCCCTCGCCCAAGGAGGGCGGGCACTACATGGCCATGTGGCTGCGCGACACGAGCGACTGCGAGAAGGCCAACGGCCGCGTGGCCCGCTGCATGCCCGACTTTCACTTTGCGCGGCGTGACGCGGGCGGCCGCTGGTCGCACAAGGCCGGCGAGGCGCCCGTTTCCGACCGCGACCTGGCGGGGAACCCCATGGCCGACCCGGAGAAGGCCGACCTCTCCGCCATGGCCTACGGCCACTTCTGCGGCTATTTCCGCGTCGACCCGGCGAAGGCCAAGGTCGGCGGCATGGGCATGGGCCAGAGCGACCGCGTGCAGACCGGGCTGAAGCAGTGGCGGGCGGCGGGCCTGAAGGTGGAGGTGCAGCCGCTGCCGTACGACCGCGCGCTGCACGCGCCCGACATGGCGGCGGTGCAGCGGCACGCGATGGAGGCGCAGCGCGGGCGGCAGCAGCAGCAGCGGGGGGGCGCGCGCAAGAGCCTGGCGTGAGCGAGAGAGAGGGTTTCTCGCTCTTCCTCTCTCCATCCGCCGCCGCCTTTGCGCCGCCCGCCCGCTCCCCCCCGTTTGCTCCTCCGCGCGCCTCCCTCTTTGCTCTGCCCCCCCTGCTCCTGCCGCGCCCTCTGTGCTGCTGCCTTTTTTTGCCTGTCCCCTCCTCTCGCGCGGAAAGCCCACGGGGGGCGCGGGTCGGCGGCGGGGCGCGCGCCGCGTCACGCGCGCGCTCTCGCTCCCCCTTCCCCCCGCCCTCGCGTCCCTCAGAACAGCC
>Ga0335398_10010613_pt1 | contig 10450 bp, 12 predicted proteins | sample BON03_FD_205742 | JGI IMG/M metagenome (GOLD analysis project Ga0335398, IMG submission 205742) | Freshwater microbial communities from Lake Bonney liftoff mats and glacier meltwater in Antarctica - BON-03 (spades assembly) (version 2) | ecosystem: Environmental > Aquatic > Freshwater > Ice >... | reverse complement strand
TCCCCGGCCCAAGGGTGCCACATAAAGGGGTCCTAGAATTTAGAATTTGACGGTGCTTACCGGCCCACTTCTGTCACCTCATGCCCCGAGCCCCCCGGATCGAATACGAGGACGCCGTTTACCACGTTACGGCCCGAGGGAACCGCAGGCTCCCCATCGTCTTCTCCGACGCCGACCGCGACCTCGTTGCCGAGACCCTGGCCGAGGCATGTTCCCTGGCGAAGTTCAAGACCCACGCCAAGGTGGCCCCGCATGGGTCCTAATGGTCTCGACGACAGCTCTGTCGCCAGAACGGCAAAAGGTGATTGGAGCAAGGTGGCGATCGCCCGGGCGATCAGCGAGCGCACCACCGTGCGGCAAAACTGGATCGCCGATCACCTCAACCTCAAGAGCGCCAGCAACGTGAGCCAGAGGGTCCGGCAATACCGCTTAAAGCCCGAAAGAGAGAAGTCGAAGCAGGAACGAAAGTGGGCGAAGAAGTGGCGGTAATTCTAAATTCTAGGACCCTTTTACAAGGAGGTTGGTGTCCACGGAAAGCATAACGGCGCGGCGGTGCAGTTCAGGCAAGGCTCGGGTCGCCATCGGCAAAGGCGGCTTCGCGGAGTTGTTCGGCGCTCAGGCCCTTCCAGCCAACGCGATTGGAGGTCGGCGGTTTCCAAGAGGCGGTGGGCTTGGTCGCGTGCTCGGGATAGACTTGCAGAAGCAGCTCGGCTCCACGCCGGAAGGTCTCGGCGAGCGACCATTCGCGCCGCTTCGCGAAGGCCCTGACTTCCTCGAGCAACTCCTCAGGGACTTGAATCTGTGTCTTGGTCATGCTGGAAATTTTAACGCCCCATCAAATCAATGTCAAGATGTGCCGCACGGCTCTTCCCGCTGCGAGTCGGTCAGGGTTCGGCGTGGGGCCGAACTTCGTGCGGCGTGAGTTCCCCATTGTCGGCCCGTTCATTGGCTTTCGCGACGTAGCGGCCATCGGCGGGGGTCTCGATCGTGATGGTCCCGTCCGCGACACCGGCCTGCCGGGCGACTGGACCTGATTATTACCCTGTTCTCGATCCCTCATTTCCTCAGCAGCAGCGTCTTCCAGCCGGTGGTGTCTTTGAAGTTCGCGCCTTCGGGGCTGGAGGACCAGCCGAAGGTGTGGTCGGCGTGCGGCGTTTCGGGGGTGTCGCGGTCGTAGAGCAGGACGGAGAGTTTCAGCGGGCGGCCGCGCTGCCATTCGCCGTCGGGGAAGTTTTTCAGGGTGAGCGGGATTTTCACAGGGGCTCAAAACGTGTCCCTGCGAATTTTTCACAGGCCAAGTCTTCTCGCGCTGGGGCGAAGAGGTTTGGGCCACGAATCTTCACGAATGAACACGAATCCTTGCGGGCGAGCGGCGCTCCTCGTGAGGAGGGATCCATTCGTGAAAATTCGTTTTCATTCGTGGTCCTAAATCTTCGAAGGCCGGGAATTCGAGGCCGGGCGTGCGCTTCGCCCCTTGTGGCGCGATCTCATCATGCGCGTTCCGGGGCGAGGATCCGCACAAATGTCCCTGCGGCCCTAGTATGATGAGCCGAGCGGCGGTGACAGCCGCGAGACGGACCGAAACGAAGGAGCGACCCTGGAGCGCAGCGGAAGGGTGAGGGAGCCGGAGGAGGCGACCGAATCAACGCGGTGGGAACGATGATTCGTAGGGCCGAAGTCCAGTTCTTCTTGATCCTTCATGGTTTGGGGGAATGGGAGCGAAGCGGACATAAACTGCCGTCAGGCAGCCCGAAGGGTGGAGCGACAGCGACCATCAACGTATTGTCGTATTGCCGCCTCCGCCCGACCCGCCCTTCGACATCGAAAAACGCCAAGGGATCGGAGGCGTTTTGGACGGAGGGGAGTCGAGTGCAGCGAGACAGACTGCCGGAGGCAGCCCGAAGGGCGAGATAAGCGAAGTCAACCCGGAGCCCGCAGGAAAGCCGCCGGGCGGGGCGGGCGAATCAAACGATGGAGCCCATCGAGGTGCCGCCCCACGCGATTTGGCGCGACGACTTCGAGGAGTTTGACTGGAACGGTGGACGGGTGGCGAACCCGACTGGGACTGCCACGGCGCGATAGCGCACGCAAACGGCGAAGCCACACCGCAGGTGGCGCCGAAGGCGGCACACCCGCCGGAACTCGACCTCGGCGATGGACGCCGCCTCGTCCTTGATGCGGCCGATCCGTTTCCTGAGGAAGAGTGGGCGGTGTCCGGGGCGAACTGAGTCCTGGGTCAATTAAATCCCCTCGGAGATCTCGCCTGATTTCGACGTAGAAATCAAGCGGGAGCGGGGATCCGTGTCCAGAGTCCTCCATTTTTCGCATCGTCCGCAGGCGAACGTCTGATTTTGACCGAAAATCCTTGACTCACTTGGTCGAATCAGGCGATTCTACAGCGTGAGGCCTCTCATCGTCCCCTACCTCCCCCTGAACCCCCTCCTTCCCCGGCCTAAGGGTGCCAAGGATGCGGAAGGGATGAAAAGCAAATTCCTAGCAGTAACAGGCGGCCCATTGCGCGGTGGCAAATTCTCACAATGGGAAGGTGGCTCGCGCGAACCCATCATTGCCTGGTGGCCCGGCAAAATCGCGCCCGGCACTTCCTGTGACACGATCGCGAGCGAAATGGATGTGTTGCCAACCTTCGTTAAACTGGCGGGAGGGGAGGTGTCCAAAGAACGGAAGATTGATGGGAAAGACATCTGGCCACTTCTGTCAGGCCAAAACAAGACTTCGCCTCATGAATCTCTGTATTATTGGGCCGGATTGGAACTCGGAGCCGTTCGTTCCGGTGAGTGGAAGCTGCTGCTTCGCGAGCAAAAGGTAATCGAAGTCCATGGTCAAAAGCCCAAGGGCGAAAAGAAAGACAAGCGGGATAAAAATCAGAAACCAGATCGCAACTTCACTCCACAGCTCTTTAACTTATCTCAGGACATCGGAGAAACGACGGATGTCGCTGCTGCGCATCCGGGCGTGGTCAAACGCCTGATGGAGTTCGTTGCAGAAATGGCACCCGACCTCGGTGTGAGGGGCAACAAAGCGCTAGGCATTCGCCCAGCCGGTCATGTCGATCATCCTAAGCCCCTACTTTTGCGAGAAGGCAGGGAGTATGACTGATACGCTCTGAAAAACAATTCATCCCGATGAAAGCAAAACCCATGAAACACCTCCTCACAGTTTTCACCGCGCTTCTGCTCGCTCTGCGCACACCGCTGGCCTCACTCCACGCCGCCGACCTCGCGTTGTCCACGAATGGCAGGATCAACTTTCAGATACTAACCTTCGCCTTCGCCCTCCTGACGGTTCCGTTGCGCGCGCAGACGGACGCCGATTTCCAGAAGACGATTCAGCCGCTCTTGTCGGAGTTTTGCATGGACTGTCATGACAACTCGACGGCGAAGGGCAAGCTGTCGTTAGAGGCGATTGATCCGAAGGTAGCGGGGGCGGATTTGGAGAAGTGGCGCATTCTTGCGGAGCGTATTCGCTTTCATGACATGCCGCCGGAGAAGACCGAAGAGAAACCTAGCGATGCGCAGCGTGCGGTGATTGTGGACTGGATTCGTCGGCAGTTGCTCGTCACGCAGCAGTCGGGCTATGCGGCAGATGAGAGGTTTGGTCAGCCGGAATACGGCAACTATGTGGATCACGCAGCGTTGTTCGCTGAGCCTGCGGGGCCGGTGATTCCAGGGCCGCCGCGTTTGTGGCGGATGCGTCCGGCGATTTATGAGAGGCATCCGGCGGGGACCAAGGGCATGACGCGAAAGCTGAACCTTTCCGACCCGCTGCCGATGACGGGAGGCAGTGAGTTCACGGACTATGCGTCGCGTTACTTTGTGGATGAACCGAGCACGGAGATGCTGATGGCGAATGCTGAGAAAGTGGTGCCGGAACAGGCGAAGGCCTTGATCGAGTCGCTCGGTGATTTGGATAAGGCACCGCAGAGCGAGGCGCTCTCGGCGGCGATTCGCAAGGCTTTCGAGCTGTTCCTTCAGCGTGCGGCGACGGATGAGGAGGTGCAGCGGCATTTTGGATTCTATGATGCGGTGGCGAAGACCAGCGGTCACCGGCTCGCGGTGAATCGCCTCTTGATGACGATCGTCTTGAAGCCGGAGGCGCTGTATCGTGAGGAACTCGGCGAAGGTGCGCCTGATGAGCATGGGCGCGTTCGTTTGTCGCCGCTGGAGATGGCCAGGGCGCTGTCGTTTGCGCTCGGCGATACTTTGGATGGGAAGATGCTCGCGGCTGCGGCTTCCGGGAAACTAACGACTCGCGAGCAGATGCGAAAGTTGATCGAGTTTCGCTTTGCCGAGCCTTTAAAGAAAGGTGCGGAAACCACGCGCATCCCGCAGTTTTTCCAGGAGTTCTTTCATTACCCGAATGCGGCCGAGGTCTTCAAGGACCGCCCCAAGCCGGGCTATTTCCTGCCACACTTGTTGATCGCGGATCTGGAGCGGCTGATTCTGCATCATGTAGAGCAGGACCGTGACGTGTTGTTTCATCTGCTGACCACGGACGAATACTTCGTCGATTTCGCCATCTTCGCGCCGACGGGACAGCCCTATCAGCCGAGCATGCAGCAGGCGAGCAATGGGAACAATCCGGTGACGAGCGATCCGGAATACGCCACGCTGTATGGCCTGCCGCGTGATTGGATGTGGACGGCCAAGCAGCCTATCGCGTTGCCTAAAGGTCAGCGTGCGGGACTGCTCACGCATCCGGCCTGGCTTGCGGCGTGGAGTGGAAATTTCGACAATCATCCGGTGCAGCGCGGCATTTGGATTCGCACGCATTTGCTGGGTGGCACCATTCCGAATGTGCCGATCTGCGTGGATGCCCAGGTACCCGAGGGCGAGGGCAAACAATTTCGCGAGCGGCTTGTGGCAGTGACTTCGGCCGCGGATTGCCGGCGTTGTCACAAGAAGATGGACCCGCTGGGCCTGCCCTTTGAGCAATACGATCACTACGGGCGCTACCGCCGAACCGAGCTGGGCCGTCCCGTGGAAACGAACGGCGCGATCACGTTTGTGGAAGACGATGCGCTCATCGGTCCTGTCACTGGTGCCGCCGACATGATGCAACGGCTCGCCAAGTCGCAGCACGTCGAGCAGGTCTTCGTGCGCTACGCCTTTCGCTTCTTCCTCGGACGAAATGAGACGCTCGGCGACGCCGGAACACTGCAAGCCGCGCACAAGGCCTATCGCGACAACGGCGGCAGTTTCAAGGCGATGGTGACTTCGTTGCTGCTGTCCGATTCGTTCCTGCTGCGCAAGGTCGCGACTAACTCAAACTAACACTCACGATGAATCCACATCTCATCTCTCGTCGCACTTTTTTCCGAGGTGCATCACTTGGCGTTGGCGGCGTATTCTTCGCGCCGTTTTTGCGGCAGTTGGAGGCGGCGACTGATGGCTTGGTGCGTCCGGCTCGCGTGCTGTTTTTCATTCAAGGCAATGGCTTGTATCCCGGCCAGATTCAGCCGGTAGGCATCGAGCATCCTGAACAGCCGGACAAACTCGAAGACCGTCCGTTGCTCGGTCATCAGTTCGCGCCGTCCGTCGCGCCGTTGGAGCCGTTTGCGAATCGCATGACGATTCTGCACGGGCTTTCGGGTCGTGTTTCGCTTGGCAATCATGGCACCGGCATGGGCGCGCTGGGTTGTTTCCCCGGGCCGAAGGGAACGCTGCTGGAGACGGTGGATGCAGCATTGGCGAAGAAGTTACAGGGTATCTTCTTCCATGTCGGGCTGGGCGTGGAGACTTCGCCGGAACGCACCACGATTTACAATGTGTCCGTTCGCTCAAAAGGTCTCGCTTTGCCTACGCAATGCAGCCCACTCATCGCGCATCGCTCGCTGTTTTCGGTCGCGGGCGGTGCGGATTCGCGCAAGGAGTTCGATGCGAACACGCAGTTGATGGACTTCCTCGCCGAGGATGTGAAGCGCATGAAGTCGCGGCTAAATGCCGAGGAAAAGCTGAAGCTCGACCCGTATGTGAATGCCTTCGAGTCACTGAGCAAACGCCAGTCGTCGCTGGTGAGAATCCAGGACCGCACCAAGGCCGCTACGCCGAAAGTGACTGAGATGTATGGCACCGAAAGCTATGCTTTCCAACGCATGGAAGCGCAGTTCGAGATCGCCGCGAGCGCCATGATCGCAGGGCTGACTAATGTGGTCACGGTCTCGTCCGGTGCTGGCGATGGTAAAGTCGGCGTGGACTTTGACGGCAGCGAACTCGGCCTCGATGCCGGTCCGGTGCCTTCGCATCCAATCGGCCATGAAATGTCGATTCAGGACACCCCGGCCACCGAACTGCATTGCCGCATTCGGCTTCACCATTGCGAAAAGCTGGCGGGCTTCATCAAGAAGCTGGAGTCCATCCCCGAAGGCAATGGCACGATGATGGATAACACCTTGATCGTCTATCTCTCCGACGCCGCTGATCGTCACCACGCGCAAGCCTACGAGTGGCCCGTGATCCTCATCGGGGATCTGGGCGGCCGACTGCGCACTCGGAACCGCTACCTGCGATTTCCCTGGTATGGCAAACCTGGCCACCGCACGATAGCCAACCTATACACCGCGTTCCTTCATGCAGCAGGCGATCGCCGCGAACGCTTCGGCCTGCCTGATCTCGCGCTTAAGGACCTGGACCAGAGCGGACCCCTCACGGAGATCCTCGCATGAAGTTGGTTTTGCTCATCCTCATGCTCAGCGACGCGTTGTTTGCCGAAGAAGCTTTCAAGCTTGGAACCAAAGCCGGCGAGCAATGGGTGGCACCCGATGGCAGCATCTACTGCTGGTGCCCGCCGACGAATAAGCAGCCGGGATTCTGGATCGGCAAATACGAGGTCACGCAAAGCAAATGGCAGGGCAAGAAAGCCGTCGACTCAGAGATACCGAACCTTCCCGTGACGAACTTATCTATCAAAGAACTGCGCGCCGTGCTAACCAAGCTCAACGAAACCGAGCATGCCGACAATCGTCTTTCCGCCAACTGGGAATACGCGCTCCCAACGCTCGCGCAGTGGACTTACGCCGCCAAGGCCGGAACCCAAAACGCCCGCACCTTCCCCGACGCCGACCTGCCCAAGCACGCCAACGTCGCCGACCGCTCCCTGCTTGATACAGGCAACGATCTCTACCTCTACGCCGATAACAAACTCAACGACGGCCACGCACACTTAGCCCCCGTCGGCAGCTATCTCCCCAATCCCTGGGGCATCCACGACATCTTCGGCAATGTCTGGGAAATCACGGAAGACGGCACGCTCTGCGGAGGCAGTTGGGTAAGTCCACCCGACTACTGCCGCGCCGACGCTCCGAAGATCGCCACCACCATCAAGAAAGCCAACCTCTACCCAAGCGACTTCATCGGCTTCAGAATGGTTATTCGCCCAATTGCACTCAGACGGAAGTGACCCTGATTCACCACGTCAGCATTCATCCATGAAAGCAAGTCTCGCACTCCTCACCGCACTGAACCCCCTCCTTCCCCGGCCCAAGGGTGACAAGGATGCGGAAGGGATGAAAAGCAAATTCCTCGCAATATGAAAAAGCAAATTCCTAGCAATCATTCCAGACCGGCGGCAATTGCGCGGTGTGCTGCCTTTGCGTTCTCGGTCTTCGTTTTCGCCGGGTTTGCCGTTGCGGGAGATAAGCCGGACAAGGACGAAGGCGCCGAGAAAGACCTCGAGCCTAAGATACGCGCGGTTAACCAATTGTTTGCGCAGTGGGATAATACGAATTCACCGGGAATGTCAGTCGTGATCGTCGAGGCCGGCAAAACTGTCTTTCGACGCGGCTTCGGCATGGCGGATATTGAGGCCGGCCGCGCCATCACCCCGGAAACCGTGTTTGACGCCGCCTCGATAGCCAAGCAGTTCAACGGTTTTGCAATCTCGACGCTGATCGAGCAAAAGAAACTGGCGGCTGATGACGATGTCCGCAAGTACCTGCCGGAGCTGCCCGACTTCGGCCACACGATCACAATCAACCACCTGCTTCGCCATACGAGCGGGCTGCGTAATTGGGGCGGGAATTATCGTCCCGCCTCGCTCACCGTGACCGGCATTGTGGAGCTGGTGGCGCGCGAGAAAGTTGTCGACTTTGCCCCGGGGGATGAGCACAGGTACTGCAACACTGGTTACAATCTCCTGGCGGCCGTCGTGGAACGCGTTACCAAGCAGCCATTGCGCACATGGATGAACGAAAATGTCTTCCGGCCATTGTCGATGACCCGCACTCAGCTCCGCGATGACCTCGATGTTCCAGTTGCGGATTTTGCCTGCGCCTACCAGACCAACAAGGCCGGAGTTTATGTGAAACAGGGAGTCAGCCTGGCCCCTCTTGGCTCAAGCTCGCTTTACACAACAGCCGATGACTTAGCAAAGTGGCTGGTAAACTATGATACCGCCATGGTGGGGGGAGCGGCGGTCTTGGCTCGGATGCAGGAGCCGGACGTTCTGAACAGCGGCAAGGCGGTTAAATATGGTTACGGGTTATTTTTGGACGAACAACGAGGAAAGAGGATTTTGTTCCATGTCGGGTCCTGGGGGTATAAAAGCCATTTCTATTATCATTCCGGAGACAAGCTTGGCATTGTAATTTTGAGCAACGACGTGAATGCGAATCCGGGCGCCCTGGCCTCGCAAATCGCCAAATTATGGTTAACTGAAAATAATAATGCTGCACCGTCTGAAACAAAAGACTGATAAGAAATCGCTTTTTCTTTGGCGGCACCAACACGCTCGACGGCATGCGACGTGGCAACGAGGAAGAACAGCGGGAGCATTCGGAGGATGAGGTTCGGTTGTGGGAGTGTGGGAGCATGGATAGTACTATGGTTACTGATGCGACAGAGATGCGAGCAAAAGAGGCGGCGGCGTGAAATGATCCAAACCTCACGGCAGCAGGACCGCCGCTTTACAGGTTTCCCGGGGCCAAACCTCTCACTCCCCACCCGCAAAAGCAATATCATCAAACCCGACCGTGGCGCCCTGGACTACAAACCGGTAGCCGGTCTTTTCTTTGGCGAGGTTCTCGTGTGTGCCTGTCAGGGTGACATCGCCACAGGTGACTTTGGCGGTAGTCCCCTCTACCGAGCAGCTCATCTCGACCCACTCGCCCGGTTTGGCGGTGAAACTTTCCTTGCCGAGGACTTCAGCTTTGGAAGCCGGATCTTTTTTGTCCTTGTCCATCGTCAGCGTGACGGTCCCGCCTACCACGGCGACACGGAAGAGATGCCCCTTCGCATGATTGTAGCTGAGGTGAAAGCCCTTCGCCCCGTCGAGGCGGAATCGGAAACGCAGGTTCGAATCCATGTGCGGATCGGGAATTGAAAAGACAGCGGCGTGTTTGTCACTCTCGAGTTCCGCTCCCATGAGGGCACCATCGACGACTTTCCACTCGCCCTTGATCCCCTTCCAGGCTTCCGGCAGGGCCTCCGTGCTGAAATCGGCTTTCATGACGGGTTCCGCTCCGGTGAGAGGCGGGAGTGTGAGAAAGAGGACGGCGGCGAGGACAAGGGCGGTTTTCATATGGTCTGGTTTTATCAAACGCGGGGCGATGGCGCAAGGGCTGTGTTCCACAGGGTATGGAGCGGCTTTTTCCTGTGTGATCCTTCGTCGGACCGCGGGCGTCCCGCCCGCTCCCGGCAATGCAGCGGCTCGTGCGGCGCCCTCAAACAAACTCTTCCATAAATGCCGCCGTGGGGCGGACCGCACTCCCCCATCACTTCTCAGCTCGGGAGACGATCATCGCCGGGGTGAGGATGATCCCCCAGCCGTGCCATTCGTTGCCGGTCTCGGAACGAAACCAGTGGCTGCCCTCCCCCGCCGGGGCGGGGAGGTTCACCTTGTCCCACTCAGGGGTCATCTGCGGATCGTTTCCGCCTTGCCCGACGCCGCCGGGCGCGGTGGATTTGACCATTTCGAGAGTGAGGGCCGATGGATCCTTCCCGACGCCGAGATATCGAAGGTGCTCGACACGGATGGGGATGCAGGCGGCACCGTCGTCGGCAATGACGGCGAGGATGACGCCCCTGAAGCTCGCGCTACTGCGGCTCCGAACGACGAGAAGATCGTCGGCGTGGAAGACCTCGGACCCTTTGGTCTCTCCAGTGATGCGATCCCCGGTGTCGCTGCCGTCGTAACTGTTCCGATACGAAAGGGATTTCCCGTTGAGGTAAAGCTCAAGCTCTCCTTTGGTGACAAAACGTATCTTACCGTGAATAGCGCTGGCGGCGGCACCGGAGACGCCGAAGAGGGAAGCGAAGCGGGGGTCGGCTCGCAAGGCCTCCTGGACCTTCCTCGCGTCGAGGGCGGAGTTCAATTGCCCGACCTTCGTCAGCTCGGTCTGGAGTTTACCGAGTCCCGCGTCGAACTGGTTCAGAAGCTCTTTCCGGCGGGGGTCGATCTCGCGGCCGAGAGTGTTTCGCTGGGTCAGGTAGGTATT
>Ga0335398_10010611_pt1 | contig 10452 bp, 6 predicted proteins | sample BON03_FD_205742 | JGI IMG/M metagenome (GOLD analysis project Ga0335398, IMG submission 205742) | Freshwater microbial communities from Lake Bonney liftoff mats and glacier meltwater in Antarctica - BON-03 (spades assembly) (version 2) | ecosystem: Environmental > Aquatic > Freshwater > Ice >... | reverse complement strand
GAACCATAAACGGCGCTCTCTCAACACCCGGCTATCTTCTGGCACTTCTGCGGGAACTTTCGCATGTCCCGCGGGGCCTTACAGAAAATGCTGAGGCGAAGCAGGTACGAAAAACGAACCGAACAGAAATTTTGTACCAGATCGGAAAAATGGTCCGAAAATCGATCCTCACGTTTCGAACCTAAGATTTTATTGATTTCGTTTTCGAGGGGTTCAGGTCCACCCTTAACCAATGTTTCTCTTGAAATATAAGGTGGGGTATTGTAGGGGACTCCCGAACAACCCATTCTTTTGAATAACTAATTAAAAGTAAAGCTGACTTTTGAAATTCTTTCGGAAGAATCGTTCGATTTTCGGCCTCGAAAAAGAGTCTGACGACCGGCGTCTTGTTGTTTTGGCAACCTCCCAGTGTTGCAGGTTTTTGGGGGGATGACACGCTCTTCCCTTTCTCACCGGGAGGCTCACAATTGTAGCAATCAATTTATTAAACAGCAATACAACACAGCTCAATGAACATATCTGTTTGTCTTCGGGCAGCACATATGTATGTTATTTTTAGCATGCACGAGCTCAATTATTTCACAGATGCACCAACATAGCATCACGACTCCATAGCATTTTCTCACCTATACATCAGAAGGCATCAGCAGGGGCACCATCGATGGAGCGTAGGTCATATGCCAAAGCACAACTCACACATGCAGAGACATAAATATTAGTACTGTCACGTGTATGGTAGCGTCAGTGGTACCAACTTCCCTTAGCACTAGCATGCGTATGATGCTCCCGCTGCCCGAGGTTTCCTCGATCTTCCTTTATATTTCCGATGTTCGATTTTTCCACATTTCCGCGGGAACCCATTTTTGTCCAAACCCTCAGATTCTTGTGAGTCATGGTGTGTGTTCCAGGGTGTGTATGTAAATTCGTGTTTATATATGTAAGTTTTATGTTAGTATTTGATTTCTCGACTTCATTTTATATAAATCTGTCTTCACATTCCTTCTGGGTTGACTTCAGGTGAGCATACATATATAGGAGGCCCCCCCCCCCTTCACTTCAGGGCTTCGAGCATTTAAATGCCAGCTACTTGATTCACCTTTCCATCGGCACCGCCAAGCATTACGGCACATGCGCTCCACTTGTGACACCCCCTGGGAAGGCATGGGTGTCGAGTGTCGCATAATTTCAATGACCAAATCTACGAACCAACCCCAGTCTTACCGTAGATCCTAGTCCTGACTCTACATACGTATGTAGAGACCCTTCGGCCACCACTCCACAGGACTCGCTGGCACTCGTTATAGCTCTGGCCCGGAACCAAGCGAGTTGCCGTAGTATGAGTTCGTGATGAGTGTAAACATATTCCGAGTCAAGAGGCCTACCCAGGAGGCCTGTACTAGGAGGGGTGTCCTCTTTGCTCTTGTTTATGAGCCCTGTTGAGGAAAGTAGAATGGGTTCTCGTGGAAAAACTCTGTTTTGGTACTACTATCAGTAGTAACGCATTCTGAGGCTCTTTACTATCCGTAATTGATGAGTGGCACATGTACTATAGACACTAGGGTTGCGGGCACAGGGTCACAGAACCCTCCTGACACGTAACCTCGTTTCGGGGGGCCGCCTCTGTGGCTTGCAGCTTGGGCGGGCCATAAACTGGGTGGATCGGCTCCGCACCAGTGCAGATGAGCGCTTGTAGTCTGGGCGGCGCGCTGTTGTGATGGTGTGATGAGCTGCTGTTGGTTGTGGTTGTTCTGCGCTTATCCGTCGTTCCTCGTGGACGGGCAATTGGGCTGCTGGCCACGGTGGGTGATCCCCCTCCGGATTGCAGCGGACAGGGAGAAGGGCGGAGCTTCTTAGCGTCAAGTCGGGCTTCCCGCGCAGTCGTTGCCGCGACGTCGTTTCAGACGTGCTTTGCATGCGATTTGATTTGAATTTCTTTCATTACTGGAAACAGTAGTTTAGAACCCTTGCTTGAGGGTCTATTTGCTCAAATCCATGTGAATCTGAGTTGACGTGTTTTCGGCCGGAATCGAACCGGGGACCTGCAGATAACCAGATTTCTTAAGTGCCGCGCTATTTGCCACTGAGCTAAGGTGACAGATGAATCACCGAAAATACTTCAGGACCCCCTTGTGCATATGTACGTATTGAACGTGCGTGTGTGTGTATATATGTGCATGTATATATGTGTACCGTGACTGACATGTATATATGTATATATTTGCAAGTGTATATGTATATGTATGCGTATGCATGTAAATACTTGTGTATATGTATGTGTATGCGTATTTGTGCAGAGATTGTGAGTCACAGTAGCCGTTCTTCAGCGTGTTTGGATGGTGTCATAGATGCGCATGCGTTTTCATGTGCATATGTATGTGTATGCATATGTGTGTATGTATATATATATGTGCATATTTTTGCAGTGAGTGTTGCGTGCACTCTAGAACAGGTGTTCTGAACACCAGTGCATGTGCAGTGGTATACATTATACAGATGTTCCTGTGACATCAACGTACACATCTGCGACACATTCGCTGCAGGTTGTGCACATATGTGTATATGCATATATATGTGTATATGCATGCATATGTATATGGGTGCGTATGTGCGTCTGTGATATTGTTTGCCGCGTTGAGGCGTCGTTGCTGAGATTTTGTGTCTGTGTAAAGATGGGCGTGTACATATATGTGTATAAGTGTGTGATATTCTTTGCCGCGTTGAGGCGTCGTTCCTGAGATTTTCTGTCTGTATAAAGATGTGCGTGTACATGTATGTGTATAAGTGTGTGCATGTATGCGTGTATATGTGCATGTGCATATGTATGTATATGCATATATGTGTGTCTGTGTATATGTATGCATATACATGCATATGCACACGCGTGTGGGTGTACATTTGCACTCGTGTAGGCGCATTTTGTTTATTTGTACTGTCCAATCCATCTACTACATGCGTGTGTATCACAGGTGTTGTTTCAACACCTGCATGCGTGTGTGGTAGGGGATTAGAAGTGGGGGTTCTGCCCAGCTTGTTGATGGTTAGCGATTGATGCTGGTGTGGCAGGCTATATTTTTGACAGAGGTAGAGATAGGGGGTTTGTCGTATAATTTTTTCTATTTTTGCGGTTGTTAGGGTGGTGGGTGTGTGTGTGCTTGTATACACGCGTACACACACACAAACTACTTGGGTACTTGATGTGAGCCCAGGTGTAGGACGGACACCTGGAAAGCCGGAAGAATCCAGATCGACTAAAGCGCAGTATACATGTAGACCGTACAGGTGTACAAAATACATTTGTCTATGTATATGCTGTGCTGCAGGTTTTGAAGATCTAGGCCAACTGCCTTTTTTTCTTTTAACATGTCTTTTCTTTTGAGAAAAGTAGAAGATATGACGACAATCAGCAAATCACAGTCACTTACTTCGGTGTGAATAAAAGACTGCACTTTGAGAGTTGCCAACAAAACTACTACATTATTTCTTTATGAGTAATAACAAATGCAATTTTCACTTCACAACGTCGGGAAGAAGAGCTATAACAAGAGTGCAGGGAACCGGTACCCCTAGTGCGCGGCTGCCGAGTTATATGAATGGTCTTCTTGCATGAGCATCACTTGCACAGACGTTAGGGGCAGAAGAGTCGTACATATGCATATTTATATATACATATATGAATGTTGCTTTAGAAGCCATGAGAAGAGAAATTCTAATACATATAGAAGAAAAAAAGAAGAGGACAAGCATATACACACATATCTACATACTTACATAACTACGCATCACCTACTCCCACAAAACCTACATGCCTACACACAAGCCTACAATACCTTCAACACCTACAACACCTACGACCTACCAACCTAATAGGCTTGCGCCACGTGTAAACCCTACAAATCCTACAAATCCTACAACACTACAACCCTACAACCTACCCTACAACCCTGCTATTGTGCGGTGCGCTTGCGTTTGCTATCGTTGGAATATTGTGCGCTTCGAATGAGTTTGCCATTCAAAAATGATTGATTGATTGTTTTGAGAGCGTCCTGAAGAAGGAAAGGGCACTGAACCCTCCCAATAAATTGCAATGCTGGGAGATTGCACAGCCATCATCTATCTTCCCCACTCTCTATGATGCTATCTCACAGCCTGAGTCTCTGTCCCTATCTCTCTCTCCATGTTTCTCTCTCCCCCCCTTCTCTCTGTATTCGTCACTACTTCATCGCTGGGGTTTCTTCTGCTTCTTCTCCCGTACCCTTGTATTTCTGTCTATCTTCCACCAATCTCAGTCCTTGCTCTATCTATCTCTTTTGCACTACTCTTTAACAAAAACATGAAAACAAGCATTATGACCAAATTCACTAAGATGAAGATGAAGAGGGTCAAAAAAAGAGAGAGGCAGAAAGAGAGAAATTGAGAGGAAAATTGAAAGTTATATCGAGGGAAAAAGAGGGAAGGGGAAAGATATTTAAAAGAAAGAGTAGGCACTTGGAGTCATACAAATATAGACAGACGGAACGGATGTATGGTTATATGTTCTTGACTAGGTACCTCGCGACAGCTCCAAAGTGCACACTATTTAGTGTGCAGTCCAACTATCCGGGAGTGCGTCGCGTAGTGGTGGTGTGTGTCAACAAAACATGGCCAAGGTGGAGGACATCCCCGAAGGCTGGATAGGTCTCTACAATAGTCCAAACAAAACAGGGTTGCCATGTTTATCAATAGGTATATACCATATTATACCATCGACCTCTCAAATAGATTTCAAAATAGGCTAGATAGGACCTATCTTGATTTGAGCTAGGTACGACCTAGCCCCGAACCAAATCAATACTAGAGCCAAAAATTGTCGCCGCCCTCACACGGCCGCCAAATCTGAAATCAGCGGTCACACATATTCAAATTTTGATAAGTTACTCAACTCTCGTACAAACGAATGTTTCACCTGTACAGAGCTTCCCGAGTCTCATCTTCTCGGGAACGGGCTGTACGTTCCATATTTTCCTATGGAAACGTTTTTAATGTTTCTTACTCCTCTTGCTGAGGTTACTCCTTAATAAACACTCTTAAAAAAAAAAAATGAAAGAAAAAAATAAAGGGATTCTTGCGGACAATCCTAACTATCTGGGACTGGGTTGCGTAGTGGTTGCTCGTGTGAGCAAACCAAAACACAAGCACTCATGAAACGGTATCTGGAACTGCGTTGTGTGTTGGAGGTTCATGTCAACAAAACAAAAAACAATACGAGAGTTCGGAACAAAATAAAACCAAACGGAGGCATCAGTATACCAGTCGTTTTTGCAGCTGGTACCTTGCAAGAGATTCTCACTCAGTATCTACCATTCATGATCATTATGATCATTTCGTTCAGTGGACTGTGTGCGTACTGGCAGTTCATGTCAACAAAAACTAGATTTACACAAGATAAAAGCTGCAGAATCGGTGCCCAAATGGTGCGTGGAGCGTGAAGAGTGAAAAGAACAGAGATACGGTAACGGAGCGACACTGGCCTTATTCGTCGTGGCAACACCATCACGTTATTTTGGTTCAGAAATTCTTCTTTTGCTATGAATCGAGTCCACGCCGTCCGATGAGCCGCTGCTATTTGTGATGATGATGATTCATAAGCATTCCCTCGGGACTGCGTTGCGTTGCGGCGGAAACAAAAAATATCCTGTACCATATGATACCTTTCTTGAAAAGGGGCGCGTTTTGAATCCCATGCCGGGCAGCTTGGTATGTGATCCCATGCCAAGGATTCTTGAAATTGAAATGCCCGGTATGGGTTCCTGTTCGCGCTCAGCAAAATGGGCATGGGATCGTCTGGGCGGCGGCTGCGACACACCACTACTTGAGTGCCGGATTCTGTACTTGCACCTGGGTCTCGTGCGCACCCATATTGGCTCGCTCCTTGAACCCCACGTTCCGGCTCTCAAGGAGTGTTGTGTTGCAGCCTCCGCCCAGACGATCCCACGTCCATTTTGCTGAGCGCAAACAGCAACCCATACCGAACATTTCCATTTCAAGAATCCTTGGTATGGGATCACATAAAAAAGATGTCCGGTATGGGATTCGAAACACGGGGTCGAATATTTTTCCATCGAACGCGGATTCTCAGTGGAATCCAGTTACAAGGCATTTTATCAAAAAGAATTGTGGAAACGAACCAATTGGTACGTAGCCTAATCAAATTGTGATCTTGATAACATGTTTTACAGCCCGTTCCCGAGAAGATGAGACTCGAATTGCTCAACTCTTGAAAAATTGATGTTTGAACGGTGGACAAAAGTTCAAGTTTTGACCTTCTTCAGGAGGACTCCGAAAGTGACAAAAACAAACAAACAAACAAACAAATAAGTGATGATTGATTAATGTTGCTTTTATTACTTCGTAAGAAATAGTCCAGTAGCTTTGCTGGAAGCTCTATGTGCTCGAATCTATATCCAATAGAGGAACACACGACGTTTCAAAAGGGGACATATTTCTCACCCCCCCTCCGGGGGGGTTATGTTGAAAATTTAATAATTTTGAGATTTGCACACCCTCTTCGGAATCTCGATCGATCAATTGGCCCAGAACTCTCGATCGATCAATCGGCCCAGAAAATCAATACAGTATGGCAACATATGTGCGTAGAATACGTGGGCAAATTACTGATTTTATCGAAACAAATCACTCCCTCAAAGTCACTCGTTCATTTTCACCCTCTTATTTTCATTCACCTGTTTTCAACCACCTGTTTTCACCCACCTTTTTTCACCCAAAAAGTGGGTGACAAGGGAAGCATTTACACAATGAGGTGGGTAAGAATGCCATTTTCAGCCACTTTTGAAAAAAGTGGTTAAAAATGGCATTTTCACCCATATGGTGGGTGAAAATGCAAATTTCACCCACCAAGTGGTTGAAAACTCAGAGGGTGTTTTGGCTGACGACTTAAAAGAAAAAGGTTGTACGTGTATGCCTGCCACCGAATTGAGACGAGGCACATGCAATTCATACGCATGTCATGCCACATTCGACGTGTGTTTGCCTTGCTCTGGTCTGAGTTTCGGCTGCTCAAAGAGGAAGATACTGATATTTTGGTTGTGTTTGTGTGTGTTCGTTTATTACAGAGAGACGACTTCCAAAAACGGGAGGAACAGCAAGGAAAATTGAAGACCAAATCGCGTAAAGACTATGCACAGATTGCTCAAGTTTTTGCTTTCTGATATGTTGCTTTCTGTAATGTTCAAATGTTGTATATCATTCATGAATAATCTATGATAGGATACTGCTGTGGTTCTTTATCAAATGCCTTCTATTTTCCTTTTCGATATTGTTTGCAAGTGTTTGCTTCATACTGAACCACTTGCACCTTGTGTATGTAACCTAAAATATGCATACAACCAGATGTGAATCGGCTCGAAAACGGTAGGGTAGTGGACTGGATTTCAGTTCAGCACTGGGTTTTGAAGGCCCGCAAGCGAATCCCCGATCCGAGTGGGGGTGCTGCAGCAGGAGAGAGATCCCAAGGAAGTCCTGGAAAAAAACGTGAACGAGCGGCGACGAGGAGTAACCCCAACAGGAAATCGCGCAATTTGAAGCCCTGGGAGGACGATTCGGAGGTGGAGAACGACGACTCGGAGGTGGAGAACGACGAGGAGGAAGCAGGTGATAAGGATAATGCAGAGGAGGATCAAGTAACAATTCCGTTGTCTGAGACTTTGCGTTTCGCACCTGCACTGCCGCCAGCAACGAATGATGAGGACCATGACGGACAGGCTGTGAATTTGGATGAGGGTGATGACATTTCTGAATCAAACTCCGATTTTCTACCAGAATCCCGGGAGCAGGAGAACGACGAAGGGGGAGAGGATGCAGAAGAGAAGGGGGGGTGGGGAAGGGGCAAGTGGAAGCGGTTGGAAGTAGTGAGTGGGAGGACAGCGCCACGGAGAAGAGAGTATTTGGAATCGGCGGAGATTATTTCTCAGACGAGAAAGATTTGCTGCAAGTCGCGTTAGAAGAGGATTGCTTTCCCGACGTTGGTTGCGTTCCCCGTTGATTTGGTGGCCCAAGGGAAGGGGAACGACTGAAAGAGCAGAGGGGGGAGGAAGCAGTGGGAGTAAAACCCTAATGTTGCTGTTATCGAATGCATGCTCTTGCGGCTTCCTTCGTGGGCCAATTCTAAGATAGGACAGTAAACCCGCATTCCAATAAATCTTGCATTTTCACTGAAAAACGAGGCACACCAGTTGGGTATTCACATGAAGATATCTCGATTTCGTGCTTTTTTCATTGATTTTCTTATCTTGACCCCCCCCTCTTATCAGCCGGAATAGGGATGTGTTGTTACATTCGTTATGCACATTTACCCATATAATTGTGCATATTTACCCTACATATGGCTTCGACAAGTCATTCACAAAAAGAATACGTAACGAAACAAAAACGAACGAGTGCTTGTGACCAATCAGAACCAATACGGCACCAGCATCACTAGACTGCCGCTGAGGGATGTGTATTTATGCATGTATGTATATGTGTACGAATGAGCGCTGAATGTACAGGTGTCGGAATGGATAAATGTATGATTATATGTATGTACGTGTGTATATTTGTTTGTATGTGTATATGTATATCTTACATATCTTTAATTGCGATCAGCTTTATTCCTCCTCCTCGATTTCCGCATCACTCAGCGCTGCGGGCGCTGCCGCTGTAAATTCCCACTTTACAGGCTCGTCCACGATGGGATCCATTCCACGAATCACCCCAGCACTCAGATCAACACCATCATCGTTTACGTGCAGTCCAGAGAGTGGCAGCTTCTGCGATTCTGCCAATGGGCCGGTTTGTCTGTCCATATCCTTGACCTCGGGTACTTCGGTGATTTCCCATAAGTCCTTTGCAGGTGAAACGTGCTTTCGTCGAGGCATCTGAGGAGTCGATGAAGTGGTCTTCAACTGTGCAAGACCTTTCACGCTTGGCCGCTTGCTGCCCGCGAGCAACGGATCTGGAGTGCGAGGACCTATACTTCTGTTTGTTGCAACGTTTGTCGTGGCCCATGCGACATTCGGCCTTGGTGCAAGTGGTAACGATTGCAAGAAGGGTGAGGATCCATGAGATACAGCTAGCCTCGGAATGCGAGAGCGCAAAAATGTGTCCCCAAGCGGATGGAGACTTTCTACAAAGGGTGCGACACGGCCTGCACGTGCAGCTGGCACACGAAGGCTCTGGTTGCTGCTCAGGAAGTTTTCCCAGGGAGACGCAGGCATCAAACTCAAAGGCGCGCCTGTCAGCTGACAAGGTGAGGCTGGCTGCTGCTCTGATGTATATAACGATTGATCGTCAGGCTGGCTGCTGCTCTGATGCATCTGACGATTCAATCTGCGTTGCGGGACATAACCAGTGAGAGGCGTAAGAGCTTGATGCCTCCTAATCTCAGGGACTGTTGCCGCAGGTAATGGTTCGGGTGTAAGTTGAACATGAGATTCACTGGATCCTTGGCCGTGAGTTTCAACGCTAACAGGAGCCACCCTATTTGATGCCCGCGAGCTGAAGGCAAAGGGAAACATGGTTTTCGAGCTTGCAACGATGATGTCAGGCGTTCCGGCGGACGAACGTGACGAGATTAAATTGGGTACATCAGCAATCTTGTTTCTTGCCTTGCGCTTCGTATATCTCAAACAGCAGCGTCTTGCCCCGATTAGCAATAAAATGAATAGCAATGATAATGATAATAATGATACTAATATGATCAACGCTGGAGATATGCTATTGACCTCATTCATATTCGTATCAAGCGCTTCACTTGGACTCTCTGCCCTTTCGTCGACAAATTCAGCTCCAGAGGGATCCTGGCCGATAGCCTGTACATCGACATTGACAAGAGTTCCTGCCAACCCGGCCTGTTTCAAAATGGCAGTAAAGCCCTCAGTTCCAAGAAAATTCATCTTTTGCACGAGGAATGCTGCACTCATGGTGAAACTTGGCGTCACTTTGATATACATGACGAGACCAGTGTTGCTGCGCCTGCTTGGACGTGTAGCGTGTGGTTCCGTAGACTCTCTTGCTGAGAAAAATGGAAAGGACCAGCGTCGGCGCACAGACTCTCGATCAATCTGTGTAATCTCTACAAGAGCATACGGAAGCTCCAGGATTGACGCAATCCTGGCCAAAATCCTGTGCTTGAGAGATTCATCAACAAGAGTATCAACGCCAGTCATGGTAAGGACGAGTGATACTGACTCACCCGCCAAAACTATGAAGGTCATAACTGTAGGGGAAGACCTCTGAATCCCACCAACCCAGCCACTTCGACAGGCCACCACAGTGACTGTAGCAGTACTTTTGACGAAAATCACCCCGTCCTGTACAGTGCTAGATGAGGCTGAATTGTCACACGATGGAAGAAAATTTGGCAATAGCGTCCATACAGCCTTATCATTTGTCAACACAGAAAGTTGGACATATCTC
>Ga0335398_10010607_pt1 | contig 10456 bp, 6 predicted proteins | sample BON03_FD_205742 | JGI IMG/M metagenome (GOLD analysis project Ga0335398, IMG submission 205742) | Freshwater microbial communities from Lake Bonney liftoff mats and glacier meltwater in Antarctica - BON-03 (spades assembly) (version 2) | ecosystem: Environmental > Aquatic > Freshwater > Ice >... | reverse complement strand
ATGCGTTAATTGCTGCGTCGAATTATGAACTCGCAGTGGCAGAAGAGCGCCTTAAGCAGGAAGATCAGCGACAACGAGCATTGCAATATTCTGACGGTAAGTAATGTTTTGTATGTATTAAAGGAAATAGTAGCATAACAATGAGGCAGAACTCGGAAAACTTAGCATGGAGCGACAAGCCCGTGAAGCGGCAGAATTAGAAACTCAGAGATTTTGGCAGCGCAAAGCGGAAGAAGATATGCAGCAGTGGAAGTTGGAGCAACAAGAAAGGCATCGCCAAAAAAGACAAGAGATGCAAAAGACTTCAGACCAGCTGGATGAATTTTGTAAGCAACAGCAAGAACGCATAACGACAGAAAAACATCAGGAATATGAAGCCGTGCAAGCTTTGAAAGAAATCGAAGTGGCTCGAGAAAATGAAGAGTTGCAAAAGCAACTGTCACGAAACCAACAAAGGAACGAAGATCTACAGAAACGCGAGGAAATCAATCTGAAGCAACAAGAAATGCGTCGTCAGGAGATGCAGCAGCTGCGACAAGAGGAAATGGACAGATTGAAACAAGCGACGGAAATCGATGCAAGAAGGGAGCAAGCACGACTACAGCAACAGCAGAATTTTGAAGATCGCCAGAATCGTATTTTAAATTCCGTGAATCAAGCAGCACTCTCAGAATCTGAGCAACGCAGACTTCAGATGGAAAAATCACAGGATAAATGGGCAGCAGAACACCGCGCTAAAGAGGACCAGGACTTAAGAAGGCGCGAGGAGATGCGAATCAACGATATTAAGAGACTGAACGAAGGGCTTTCGTTCCAACTGCAAGAGAAGAAAGAAAATGAAATTAGACAGCGGCTCTCGGAGGACCAACTTGCTATCTCGATAAATGAATCCGCGAGTGAGAGCAAACGACTGGAGCTTCAGAGGCTGCGTCGCCTAGAACAAGAGAAGGAAGCCTACCGCCGAATACTCAATGAGCAGATGATTGAAAACCGGAATAAGGCAAAATACGTCGGCATGAATGAAATCGAACGAGCGATGAATAAGCCTCTTTTGAGGTCTTTGAACCTTTTACATTGCAAAGAGCAACAGGAATACTTCTACGGAGGTGGAGTTGCTTCGGCACGGACACTTGAAGCTGTCAAGTCAGATGCCTCACCGTATTACCAGCAGCTTCCGGAAACCGCAAGATCTGCAACAGGATTTATGAGATTAAGTCCATTTGCCGTTGCAGCACACCAATCGCTAAGCGTATGCAAAGAAATTGGGTTTTGAAAACAACATGTAAATTTAAAATGATTCCAAAAATAGTATTACATCTTGGACGTCTTCGATTTTATCACTTGTTCCGAAAGCTCCCAGAATTTTTTCTGAAGAGTTACGTTAGATGCGTGAAGTTTGTCAGGTTGCGCTTGTCTGGCAATTGGATGGAAATATTTGCCGGTGATTTTTTTAGCCCGAATATCTTTGGAAACAGCGCAATACACTTGAGTAAGGGCAGCTTGTTCGGGACTCCATAATCCACGTCCAGCTCTTGGGAAGACATATTCATACAAGAAATCACCAATACGATCACCAAAAACAACTTTGAACTGGCTGACGACGTGTCTGATTAGCTCAGTGTCAACATAACCTGGGTGCAAGGAATTCACTAGGATGTTTTTGGCTTTGACTCTAACGGCCAATTCCTGCGCAAATAACACATTCGCCAACTTGGATTGCCCATAAGCATTTCTCAATTCATAAACCTCCGGGTCGTTTAATTGTTCTAGAGACAGTTTCACACCTTCCGCGTAGGAAGAATAGTGCTCCGAAGAACTAACCACAGTGACCGTGGCAGCATTAGCAGATTTCTCCAACAGAGGCAACAGCAACTGGGTAAGATAGAAATGGCCAAAATGGTTAACTCCAATTTGAGACTCTATTCCATCTTCAGTTAAAGCGAACGGGCATACCATAATTCCTGCATTCAAGACAAGTCCATTGATTTCGGGATACTTCTTAGACAGCATTTCGCTAAAGCTTTTAATGGATTTGAAAGAAGCTAGATCAAGAACCATAGGATCAATTTTTTTGCTCCCGGTTTCCTCCTGCAAATCTTTAACAGCAGCCTTGCACTTATCGACGGAGCGACATGCAACGACAACTCTTCCACCTGCTTTGGCGATGTAGTGAGCAGTCCATTTACCTAAACCTACGTTTCCACCGGTGACAACGTAGGTCTGCCCTTGAAGGTTAGGCATGTCACTCGGTGTGAATCCAAATGGCTTCTTGGCGTGGGTAGCAGGAAACATGCCCATCAGGACCTTGTTACCGCCAGCGAGCTCCAAGTCGTCTATATAGTCAAATATGCCAATGCGGGTTAGGGCACCGGAGTAAAGTCCCCCGATCACCAATGCCAGTATCAGCGTTAGCGAGCCACACAGATTCATTTGCTACACCTGAAACGACAATTGAGGGGGGCTCCATAGCAAAAAAATAGAGAGGTTTCAAAATGAATTTGAAATTTGAATCCAAAATTTTAATCGAGATTGTAATGAGCATAAAAGAGGTTCTGGAAAACAAAATACATCTTTGCAGAGTCTTCAATTTCTTGAGAACCGCCTCAACTTTCTCTGTTGGACAAAACTCGTCGAGGACAAAGAAAAAATCCTTCATTCAATAGGGTCATTCAACAACGCAGAAGAAAACTTTAAATTACAAATAAAACTAAAGTGACCCTGAGTAAGATCATGAAACCACTATATATTCCAAATTGCTAATTTATAAGGCTGAAATAAATGTTAGATCATTATGTACCTGAATCGCCAAGCCAGAAACAATACTGTTTTACTTCGATGATCATGTTTGGTTTAAATTGGGGCAAGTTTTGGATTCACATTAGGATGTCCTTTATTTTATATCTACAACAGCTTCCGCCTCGATACTAGCCCTTCCCGAAATATAACTATTCTAAAATTCTCATGAGAACACGGATTACCATCAAGCTTTTTTCGTTCAACAAGATACTCTTACTTAAGAATTAAGAGATTCATGGCTTAAAATCATTGGTTTTGGTTTTATAAAATAGGCAAACTGCTCTCCATTTTAGAGTGTCTCTTAATTTGTATTATCCTGGAAACGAAAAACAAAGTCACGAAATACCTTCATCCTTCATTCATGATATAAAAAGAGAGCGGACTAATAAAAACTCATTCTCTTTATTAATTCGGCAGTTTAAGAATAATTGCTCAACAGGTTTCTCTGGCTTGATGAATTTATAAAAATAGAATAAGTTAATATTCACACTTGAAGCAAGTTAAATTACAAACGATGTCCACCTGCAAAATTAGAATATTAACTTTGGGGTTTACTTATTTAGGATTACATTCATGATGCCTCGTCTCTGAGTGGAGACAAACCCATGGTACCAGTAGTCTGGCGGGTTTGCCCTTTGAAATTCAAATGCAGCTTCCTTGACTGCATCCAGCACACGGGCTTTGCAAATGGACCTAACTCCAGTTCTTCTGTCAGTTATTCCGGAAATATCTCGCATCGCCGTTGTAGACTTCAATTTGAATCTCACAACATTGTCGGTGGTGTGATCTGCCTTATCTCTAATCTTGTCGAGTTTATGTTGTACTATTTCCATTTGTTCGTGCATTTTGTGCTCTATTGCTTTCTTTTGTTTCTGAACTTTGTGTTTGAAGAATGATTTATTCGCACGCAATATCGAAGTGAATGAACTTTCGCTTTTCGAATCTGCAACATGAGCTGCGGCCTCTTCTTGATGCTCTTCCATAATGTCGCCCTTGATTACTATGGCTTCAACATTGGTAAGCTTGCTTTTATCGGAGTACCAACGAATGAATTCTTCTTCATCTATGAATCCACTACTGTCGACATCAATAGATGCAAACATGCAGTTGGACTTCCTTGCATTAAGATGAACACATAATTCAGACATTATTTTTCGGAACTCGGAAACATTAATCTCATTTGAACCATCTTCATCAAACATTTCAAAAGCATCTTGAGCTTGAGACAATATGATTTCTTCATCCTGCATGCTTTTATATTTCATTTCCTTTTCCAATCGGATTTGCTTGGCAAGTACAACTGCGTTCTTGAGTTCATGTTTTCCTGGAGTCGTTTTTAAATATTCAAGAGCTAGCTTTCGGTGCTCATATCGCACTCCATCTAAAAACAGATGCTCTTCTTTCATTCTCAGCTGCTCTATTGCAATACGCGACTGTTTCCATCGAACCACCACTTCACGTGCTTGCTTTCCTCGGGCAATTCGAATGATAGTGGTAGCTGAGACATGCTCAAGTCTCTTATGTGCTGCCAATAATCTTCCGCAATGTCCACGATACACTCTTTGAATATCTCTTCGGTTGAGATCTCTTAAAGCCAGCAATGCCGCATATCTGATTCGTTCATCAATTCCTCGCTTCACAGCTTGCAGGTTACTCATTCCCAACCGTACAAGAAGCATCACTGGAAGAATGACCGACCTGCAGAACCTACCTCTATAATGTTTTTGCAGATGTAATGCCATAAAACAGCGAAGCTGGAGTAGGTTGCGTTCTAACTCAGCCCGACGTCGGCCGCGCACTCCTCGCCATTTCGCTTGAATGTTGATAAAATAATTTCCAATGCGTTCATTGTATCTACGAATAGACTCTTCATACCTTTGCTTGGCTCTCAGTAGTTTGAGATTTGCTGGTAGATGAACCAATTCCCACGATTTAAGTTGGCCTATTGGAGCACCATAAGACAGAGCCATTCTTAAGAAATCAAGTACTCGCCTTCCTAACCTCCCACGACACTGCGCTTGTATTTGTATAACCGCCTGTACTACAAGACACCGCATTCGATGCACCAAGTTGTTTGCTAGTATTTTTCTGTTAAATGTTTGTATGACTGTTGCAGCATGATGTCTCTTCCCTTCGAAATGTCTCCAGAATCGTTGCACCAGAGTAGCTGCTTGGTGCGCTTCATCTGAGAAATTGAATACCCACATTTTAGGAATGTTTACTTCTGGCTTTGCGATCACTACCTGGGGCTTGTCCAAATCAGCGCATTTCCGACAGTCAAGCTCCCTGTATCGATCATCTATGGGTGTGTGCATAGGAGATGGAAGTATTTGAGCCTCATCGAGCCCAACAGCAGATGAAAGAACTTGATAAGGACGCGAAATGCAATATGCTGAGGATGACAAAGGCTGTGCAACGGTAGAGCATACTTCATCTTTCCAGTATCCTTGACCAATACTATTTTTCATCAGTAACTTGAGGTTGATATCCATTTCTTTCGAAGTAACCGCATTCAAATGATGAGCATCTGTTATCGCTATATTTCCCAACATGTACTGGTCTGCATTGTAAACAACAGCCGATGTAGGCGTGGATCTCCATTCTGTTTCCGGAATGTGGCGAAATGAATCTTTGACCCGTTTTCGAGTGAATTCAGACGGCACTCTCCCTGGAAATGGGTGACGTTGTGTCATATAGAATGAAGGCCCATTCCCTTCACCAAGCAAGGACGATGACAATGTTGGAATAGGAGTATTTAATAGTAAAGGATCCGATGCCCCATCAGTAGGAGGGATGATTTCGTTTTCCCAGCTTGATATCACCGAGAGGAAGGAGGCGTGAGTCATATCCACTAATTTAGGACGAATCGATGGAGACAAAACTCGTGGTCGCTTTGCGTTAATAGGATGATGTTTTTTTGACTTGTCATGCACGCCTTTGATAGCCAAATCTATCTTCCTTGAATTCTCTTCCTGAGCCTCCAAGGCATTAAGTCCTTTTAATAGATTATTAATGTTTCTCTGTGCAATGATCTTGGGACTTCTTTTAGCATTTTGTTTCTTTTCCGATTGCTTTTTCAGGGTCATTAATAATGGCGGTTTGGAGGTATTGTTTAAAGGTGAAGTGGCTTTTCGGAATCAGTTAGAAACGAGTTCTTCTTTTTAATCACAACTTACCTTTAATATGCAACCATTTTTGTAGACCTTTAGATTTCGAATCCAAGTTTCCCTCTGGAGTTACTTTAAAATCCTTGTGTAACAGTCCACCGACACCACCACCAAGAGGTTGCATGTTTTGCCGCGCAGAGTAGACACTAAGGCGCGAGAAATACTTATTACCAGACACCGATCCCATGTAATTAAAATATAAATAAGGAACCCTTGTTCTGGTGGAATTGAGTGTGGTCGATAACGGATAAAAGAATGTACTCATCGAGTGAGGCGGAGTCCATCGTTGCTGAGCTTGTGCGCACTTCATGGAAAACTGAGTTCAACTTGTGCGTCACGAAAGTGTCCAGTTTTGATGAAGATGGATGGCATCTGACGGGTACTCTGAGTAAACCCACCGCCATTAAACCCATTCCAAGTGAATGTGTCCAACTGGAATTCAAGGTATATGAAGATGCAGTTCAATATCGAATTGAAAAGAATAATTTTTGGTACGACGGAAATGATTTTCATGATTCTTATGTAGAATTCATCATGGAAGATAAAAGCGAGATTCGAAAAAAGTATAAGAATCTAATCTTCGATGACTTTGGGGCTACAAGAAATCAAATTTCTTTTGAAAAAGAAGTGGAAGAAGAGAGAAAAATTGCAGAAGAAGCAAAAGTTCAGTATTATTCCGATGAGAGTGATGAAGAGCTTTTTGAAGATGATCCAGACTTTTTGAAACAGTTGGATTCGCACCAAGGCTCGTCAGAAAAGCGAAACATCAGAGAAATGATTTCTCGTCTGATTTCAAACGGGTTTGATAATGTGTCCACGTATGAAAACATTGTAGATTTAGTTGACATGATCTCGAGAGAACTTAAGTTACCATTTAATAGTCGACTGGTACTGTTAGGTTCCATAAGGTTGAATGATTCCAGCGTACTGGATACGCTTACACATGTGGCAAAATCGTTGCTGCAAAGACATGCTTTCTTTTGCGATTTGGTTATCAATGCTGAATATGTGACTGTGCAGTTTCCGGAATTGGAAACCCGGGTTAATCCACTGATACTTAAGGCTTTAGAAAGTCACGATAGAGACGAGGAAGGCAAGCGCGAAAGCATCCCAGCTGCAGATTTGATTGACTTACTAGTTGGAGATGGTACAACACTAGTTCATGCCGAAGCACAGTCAATAGTGTTGTCCTTACTCGCAGAGGATGATCAGCAGTCACGACTCGAAACCAATTCACTGAAAATGCGAATCCACCAAGTTCGAATGGCTCATGCAGAATATCGATTCATGAAGTTTCATGATCCCGATCAGGTTGCTAGATACTTGGAGCAAACATTTGGCGATAACTTGAAGGATGAAGACGTGGCAGGGCTAATTTCTAGAATAGCTGCAGATTTCAGTCACCAACAAATGTTCTTATCCGTCGAAGAGCTCAGTCGCATTTCAGCACGGGCACTTGGTACCAATGAAGAAAACTTGATTGAATCATTTGCCAAAGCTTCGTTTGCTGGTTTCGAGCCGGCATCGGTCATGCAACAACAACTAGTTCAATCTAGATACTTGTCCAGTCACTCAAATCTCCCAGTGTTTTCCACTATGTCTAAACAGTCGTTAGTTCACTCTCTGAAAGACATCAACACAAGAGATGCCGTGAAACTTGTAGGCACCATCGTGGATCTCAGCGAAAAACAGATCTCGTCGCTGTCCGCTGAAGCAGCCATGTTAGCACTAGGCGACAAGATGTCTGCTAGTATCCTGTTTGATTGCCTTTTGTCTATACATATAATGCTTGAACTTAAAGCATTTGCTCGAGCAGAAATGGTTCTTGAAACCAAGGCGACAAAAGCCAAGCATGACATTGGACCCATGACGATAACAAGTCTGGAGCTATCAGATGAAGGGAACTACGATATATACGTGATGCTAGATCAGAACGGAGAAGAATACTATGGGAGTTTTACAACCGAAGATATGGAATACAAACTTGGAGCAAAGGATCTCACATCATTAATGGAGGAGGAGAGCGATCTTCGTAATATTCTAAAAGAATGTCTTGTTGTGTCTGATTCAAAAGTGCTAGTGCATTCATTTCCTAAGCATGTCTGGAGCGCCAAGCTATCTAATCACGCAACATACATTGACGATATTAGGATGACCATCGATGTTTATATGCGCCATGATAATATGCCATATTGGAAGATTGAAGCTAAAGAAGTCTATGTGGAAAATCCCGGTAAAACTGCTTTTTATCAGGGTTACTTGGCGCGTTCGTTACTTAGTAAAGACGAGCAAAATGCAAAATCAATACTGGCGTTTCAAAAGATTTTTGATCGACTCCGGATTGCGGGAAGCACCTTCTTGGTTTTGCCAAGCGACGATTAAATTTTAAACACTACAACAATGGATTTTTTTAAAGCACTATAAGTCGTGGATAGAAGCCATCAAATGCTAATTTCTCAATAAACAAGAGTATCTTGTTGAAAGAAAAGAGCCTGATGGCAATCAAATTTTCAAAATTTAAATTTCTCCACGAAGTCCTTTTTTTCAACTCGGTGAGATCAAACAGGTGCAGCGATGGACTCTGAGAAGAAAACACCCGCTGATTTTTTGAAGCAAGTAATTGGCCGACCAGTTATCGTAAAGCTGAATTCAGGGGTAGACTACCGTGGCGTGCTTGCCTGCCTAGATGGCTTTATGAATATCGCACTGGAGCAAACTGAGGAATACGTAGATGGAGTGAAGACAAACCAGTACGGAGATTGCTTTATTCGAGGAAACAATGTTCTCTACATAAGTAGAACTTAATTCTAATTGAATTGCACAACTTCCAACTTAGTTTTAAATTTATTCTAATTTGTGAGACAACTATTTTTTCAATTCAAATGTGTTACTGTTGTGGAGGAGGTATTGGTGAAAGGGCTGCTTCTATAGAGTTTCGTATTCCAGGTGCACTATTTTCTATCGTAGTCCATGTGAGAGCCCAGACATGTGAGTCAAACACATCTTCAGTCTGAACAACCATGATTAAATTTTTGATACTTTCCAAGGTGCTCTCATTCACTATGCGGAATCGTTTGCTGAGGGAGGAAATTACCCTAAGCCATAGCATATGAAATCCAGGATTAGGAGTCAAGACAGGCAAGTTATGTAAAAAGGTTCTTGTGAGAAGATTCGTACATTCAACGAACCCTTTTTCCGGAGCTGTTTCGCTCTGTTCCAATAATGGAAAAAGTACCTTGTCAAAGATATCTGGCCAATCACCTCCTGCTATTCCCGAGGGTGGAGACCACAAAGCGCTTTGAAGACAGAGCATGGAACTACCAGACACATCAGGTCTTGGATCGAAAAACCATCCTCGAATTTGAATAACAAGCATCATCCAACTCTCATGTTTATCTGGCACAATCGAGTTGTAATCCACCACCATTCCTCCCGTATCCGTCGTTCTAACAGGGCTGAGAGCCGGTTCCATGTCATCGGCAAAGGAATCACTTCTTCGACTCAATTCCCTGCCTCTGGTTGTTAAAACCTCCTCTTCCATCACATGCTTGGATATCTCAAGCAGCAATCCTACGGCTGTAGCAGAATGACGGGAATTTGGATTCTGGATCACATTTGAAATGGTCCCCACAAGAATATTCAAATTGGAAAGAGTTACTCCACCTTCAGCTACAATCGTGGTGACAATGTTCCACATATCATCTTGGGACTCTTGAAATCGACTGAAAGTATCAATAAGTTTGCACACAATCCGCCAATCAAGCGAGGTCTTAATATATCCAGCATGCACCTTTAATACAGTGGACAACCCGGAACCAATGCGAGTGGCGAGGCTGGCGCATAACTCATCGGAAAACTCACAAAACCATCCTAATGCCCCAATTAGCGACGACATGACTGCAGTCTTATCCAACATATGAATACACACTCGTAATAGACTCACCACGACGCGTTCTACTACAAATATACTGCAGCTACTAGCTTTCCTTACACGGGCAGGACGACTAGGTCGAACAACAATTCCTAATTCACGAATGGAAGCACCTGAGCTGCTGCGACTTCTTCCACCTAGAGTAACAACTGGGGACATGGGTGAATTCGAAGGGCGAGTCATCACTGCATCATCCTCATCGTCTCCTTCCGGTAGTGCCGACGCGTTCACCAACACCTGACGAAACGATCTACGCAAGAACTCCCAAATTTCCTCGAAACGCTCATGATTCACGATACTAACTTCAGTCAATAACTCAACACATAGCACCGACGTGCGTTCAAACATTAGGTCTCCTTCCTCTGCCACCTCTAGTGGAACCAAAAGCGCATCCATCAGCAGCAAGACAGAGTCCCCTGATAGCGTCTTGGATTTAGAAAACACCGTGTTTAACCTACAGACAACAAGGGTCTCCCGGATTATCTCCTTGCATTCGGTGTGTATCTGATCTTCTTCGTCATCACCAGCCCATATCAAAGAAGTAAGCGTGCTGAAGAACCCT
>Ga0335398_10010606_pt1 | contig 10456 bp, 10 predicted proteins | sample BON03_FD_205742 | JGI IMG/M metagenome (GOLD analysis project Ga0335398, IMG submission 205742) | Freshwater microbial communities from Lake Bonney liftoff mats and glacier meltwater in Antarctica - BON-03 (spades assembly) (version 2) | ecosystem: Environmental > Aquatic > Freshwater > Ice >... | reverse complement strand
ACACACCCACACCCACACCCACACCCACACCCACACTCACACCCACACCCACACCCACACACACACACACACACACACACACCATCGTGGCAAAACGAATGCGCGGGCCACGCATGAAACCTGAGAGCTCCAACGGCGCGATTTCAAGCTCCAACAGCGTGTGCGTGCGATACACGTCGCAGAATGCCCCAGTGTAGCCTGTTGTGCACACCTGTGGGAGAGAGGGGGGGAAGAGGGGGGGGGGAGGAGGAGAGTGAGCATTCCTGAGAGTGTGGGCACACGCGAAAGCAACACATGGGTGTGCACGTGTGTGTACAACACTGAAAACGTCAAAGAGAGTGTGTGGGAGAGTATTGGACTGTGACACAGGAGTGAGTTGTAAAAGACAGTGTGCCACAATGTGTTGCAGAAGTTGCAGAGTGGTGCTGTGCGCTGCAGTGTGTTGCAACGTGTTGCAGGATGTCGCGGTGTGTTGCAGTGAAGGAAAAACATGGCATGCACACGAGGACACGTGGTATTACACATTTGCATGAGCCTATGGACACCGCACCATGCTGCAACACACTGCAACACACTGCAACACACTGCAACACACTGCAACACAGTGCAGCACACTGCCATACACTGCAATACACTGCAATACACTGCAACACACTGCAACACAATGTAACACGTTGCAGACGTGGTATTACACATTCGCAGGCGCCTTCGGAAAGGGTGCGCCCCCCAGGACCGCATTGCACGTTGGCACAGCACGCTGGGGGCCAATTGAGATTGTCGCAGTAGTTCATGACAAAACAGCTTGGCAATACTGCACATACATCACAGTCAAACCAACAGACAGATAAACAGACAGAAAGACAGACAGACAGACAGACAAGGACAGACAGATAGACTGGCATCCACGCACGCACCCCCCAAATTACAGGTCTCTTTTGCAGAATATCGACTGATTTATAGGGCTCTTTTGCAAAAGAGACCTGTAATTTGAAGGAGCCTACTAATCGTAGCCACAGACAGATAGACTTGCATCCACACACGCACCCTCTCTTCCCACCATCACTCACGCACACTCTCGCACACGCACATGCACACACATATACATACACACACGCACGCGCGCACACACACACACACGCACAAACTCTCACACACACACACACACACACACGCACAACACACACACATACCCATACACAAATATATGCATATGAATATATACATATTTATAAAAAATGAGGATGGAAGAGCGATGGTGATGAAAGCGAGGAGGAAGAGGAGGAGGAGGAGGAGGAGGAGGAGGAGGAAAAGGAACAGGAAAAGGAAAAGGAAAAGGAAAAGGGAAAACAAAAAAAGAAGGAAGAGAAGGAGGAAGATACTCACGCCCAGTACGACCGTGACAACTGCCCACATTGCGCCAAGGACTACACAAAGTATGTGGGATTGCCGAGATTGAAACACGCTTGGATTCAGAAACACTCACTATCCTGCCCCTGTAAACCAGGTTGCTTCAAGCGAAGGGAGGAAGAGATGGAAGAGGAGGAGGAGACGGATGATGGACGATCATCCGGACAAGGGGACAATACTAGTGAAAGTGGTGTGTACGTAGCCCTTTGAATGAGAATGATGTTACTGCGAGTGATTACCACATGGCACGCCTCAGTGTTCTTGTCCAAAAACCTGAGATGATTGATGAACCATCAGGTCCATTGTGGCGGGTGGATGCCAATGAGGATTTGACAATTTTCACACTCCTTGCCCCTCTTGGCCAACCGTGCAAAATCACAACAAGTGACTTAGAACTGGGGGCAACATTTGAAAATCTGTCGCAAGTGATCACCGGACATCCGGCAAATTCGGTTTGCAACCTGGCTATTTCCAATCAAGACTTGATTGTCACCTTTAACCACCCCCCCGTGACAGACGAGGATCGGAAAGTAACCGTGAAAATGCGCCTTTCAGCCACAGCCGATGCATCTGATTGTGTCATCATCTTTAAGGTTACGAAACCGGTGCAATATGTCTTTCCCAATGCCAGCTCATCACTCATATTAGGGCCCGGAGGACAATCGACTGTTTTGGAACTCGAAATTCAGCCGCTGAATTTTGAAAAACTGTCCCCTGCACAGATGGGCAAATTCTCTATTCTTCCAAAAGATCCGAAAGGCACGTTGGTGTTGAAATACAACAACTGGCTCGACCCAGATTCCGGACGACTAACTGTAAACCTTCCAAAGATGGTGAATCTTCCAACGGATTCAGATGAGAGGACGCAGCGTTTCGTCATCAAATGCCAAAATAAAAAGGGCAAGGAGACGGTGTTTGACTTCGTTATTGTCTTGGTCGCACTAGCATTTGACAACATCCCTGACGATCTGATCCAAGGTCAACCTATCAATCCTGCTATTTCGTTGACTAGCGCGCCCAACATCTTGAAAGATTTACCGGTGTCACAGTTGTTTGCCTGGAAGTGGCTTCAAGATCAGCAGCAACAAGCTTGAAATAGAGGGCTTGCCCGACGCACCTTTCGATGCTAAGGTGCACATTGTCAAAATCAGCTGCCATGGTCTAGAGATAAATGTCAAGCTGCCGCTTCCTCAGGTCTCAACCCCGGCACCGCCCCGCCCGACGCCGGGGAAAGCACAGGTTACTGATTTTGAGCTCGATCCGATGATACGGAAAATGAAGGACGCCGCAACTAAGTAGACGAATTATGAATTCGAGGAACATTTGCTGGACCGCAAATCGATTTTGTCGTTGGGATCTCAAGGATGTCATGGGCTCCAGCTATTCTTTAACGTCAAAACCGAGCTACAGATTGATTTCGATTCTGATAAGTTGACGGCTCTCGAGAAGGTGAACGTTCAAATTCGTCGGCACGACCCCATTACTGAAGGATGGATGGAAGCAGACAATGTCCAGGGCTTGAGCTTCACTGTAAAGGACGGCAACCTGGTGGTGGTGGGAAAGCCCATAGCGCATGAGGGCGAGAAAGACGTTCGGATTGACAAGTCCGGGCTACGATGTCGCCATTACGCTGCATTCATTACGCAACAAAACAGAGCAGGCAACGGTGAAGTAGTGACTTTGATGATCACATGCCTGGATTTGGGAATCTTCTGGGGCGGGGCACAGAGATACATTGAAACGCAGTCCTTTTGCGAGAAATTTCCATCTACCGCAGGACCTGTCGAAAAGTTGGAGTGCTGCAAAGTGGACCTCGATGGCAAATTTACCATTTTCGGGCGTCTTGGTGCGTGGCACATTTTATTCAAGTGCGTTGATACCTCCATTAAATGTATCGATGTGACACGTCGATATGTTCAGGATTTCACTGCCAGAGTGAAGACCACAAGAGTCGTGTTGTACTTCTCGGGCCACGGGTACTCAACTGAAGACGGCACGTATTTGTTGATCAGGGATGAAAACAATTTGGTTCAATTGGACCCAGGATCCTTTGAACGAAACAATCTCTGCATTGAGAGTGCTGCTAACGATATTCAGAGCGTCGGCGATAACTCGACTCTTATACTCGTGCTCCCCAATTTGTGCCGTACTCCTTTGAAATCTGCATGTTCCAAAAATATCTCCGCTACAAAAAGACGCCTCCGGTTCAAGATTGGCAAATGGTTTTCGCAGCTCATAATTTTCAATTCGACAAGTGAGGGGCTGCCTGCACATGGAGCTGCAAATGGTGGACTCGAAATGAGCCAGTTTACAGGAATATTGTACAGGGTACTTAAAGAGGTCCTTAATGGAAATCCTTCTGAGAGCCTTGAGCTGATGCGTCCGCCAGCAACAAATTTTTATGCCTCTGGACTAGTGGATGTCAAGGACAGGGTTCATAGGGCCTTTTTAGACAAATTACTTCAAGGCATTTGCAACATACAGGAGGTTGACGCGCAAGTGCCCGAATATCGAGAGGGCAGGGTGCGTGAGGCCGTGACCTTCAAATCACTACCTTTCCCCCCTTTGCCTGCTGCTCTTGAATTGCAGACGCAGGTCAATTCTTGTGGCATAAACGCTGCTGCAGCCGGTGTGGGAGGAGCAGGACAGAGAATCTATAGATCTGCCAAAGGAAAGGAAAGTTATGACTCTCAAGTGGACGAGCAAGGGGCAGGGAATCCAAGAGGAGCGTCGTCGTCGAAGCAAACACGTGAAGATACCCCCCCCACACACACCAAGGGTAGCACCAAGCACGCAAGGGTGAGTGGGGGTTCCCATGCATGTGGGTGAACTAACAGAGTTTACTTGCCTAGGATATGGCTGAGAGTATGCATGATACAGTATTGGGAGGTAGAGTATTAGTATGCAGAATTACTCTGTGGTACTGCTGACGAGAGTGCATTGTTACGAGTAATTGCTTGCAATAATCCTCATAGGATCATTGTGTATTTACAATTTTTGCTCCTATTCTTTTCTTACGGGCAGGCACATCCTCTTTAAGGCGTCTCATTGACACAGAAGTCTACACGAACAGGTTTAGAAAGGCGATGGACAGCAATAGGAGTTCTTTGTCCATAATTGCACTCCGAGAAGGCAAGATCGGGAAGAGAATATTCCCTTGTCAACATCGACCCTGACAGTCAGCATCGACCCTGGCTTTCTCACACTATCTTGATCTCGGGCGCTGTAACCCCATGGAGGCGCTGACAATACCCCGTTCTCCCATTGCCACTTTCTGCGCGTGGGCACACGCATGTACGCGCAGATGCACAAGCAGATGAAATTTGGGTCAACGGGCAGAGACAGACAATTTAATTCAAAGTCATTGACTTCATTTCAAACCGTAAGATTTTCACATTTCATCAGTAGTGAGGGAGGGGGGAGGAAGTCATCCGAGTGAGTAATTAGGCAGAGTTGAAAATGGACACCCAAATACACACATAAACACCTACATACAAGCGTACAAACGTACAAACAGAGAATCGAAAAGCTGTAGCCAATAACAGACATTCAGAAATTCATGCCACGTACATTTTCTACACAAGATATTGTATTGTTTTGAACAAGTGCACGATCATGAGGGGCATTTCATTTTCTTCGAGGCCAACAGAGTAACATCTGCCAATTACATGGCATATGAATCTCTAATTTGGAGTGTATAATGCATATATGTATCTAGTACATGAATGTATGAGGTAGTCTAGAAGCTCACCTGTTGGTGTGAGAAGAGTGGAGAACTGACACGCAGTGGGGAAGGACATTGTGTCTACAGTATAGCAGAACACATATTTGGAGACTTTTAGAATTGTTCCCTAAACCTATTCAACAGACCACTGCAAAATAAATCGAGTCATACTCCGATATGTGTGTCCAAGTTCAGATCATCAGATGAGCAAATGCACGACAATGACTTGTGTCTCTCTACTTGTGGCTATGTCTCCTGACTCGAATGCAAATTTAAAGGCACGCTGTGATACACCGAATGACTGTTTAGACGATGCGTCGCGCTTTCTATGATCAAGTCACATTCTGACCATTATGTCACAGGGTGTGTACGTGTGTGACAGTGGGTGGGGCAAACAAAGTCACGCCATTTTCGCACGTGATCACGGCGAGTGGACTATTGGACAGCTGAGACCAAAGGGCCTGGAGCGGGACTGCAGACGTTGACTTAACCGGTGTGTGCTCTGTCTGTACCGCGCGCACCTACAACAGCGTTCGCTGCTCCTGGTCCCTTTTCTCGGAGGCCTGGAGGAGTTAAGGAGACTAGCCAACGGAGCTGACGACGTGCACAAGGACCGGCAGACGATGGCAACGGGCACAAGTGAAAGAGTGGAAGCGTGGAAGCTTTTCCGCAGGAGCCTGCGCGAGCAGCAGGTCCATGAAACAAGCCCCACCACCAGCAAGATGAGATGCCAACGCAAGAAGAGGTGACAAGGCAATGAGGAGTGCAACGCAAGGAATGATGGCAACACAAGACGAGACTACCGCATGTAGATTGAATTTCGAGAGGTTCTCATAGTCAAGCACCCCAAAATTCTTCCACTGGTGCCACGATCCTTACACTGTTTTCCGAACTCTCTGCCGACTCTCGTTATCTCGACTCCCGCACTCTCTCGCTCTTAGAACCTCGGCTGATTTCCGCTTTCCCTACCCTCGCACCATACCGCTCACCCATTCTACGGTCGCTTAATGTACTCACCCTAATCCTGCCACGTTTCTAACCAAATCCATTCTTGTCGTGATCCTAGCCCAGATACGGAGGCGGTGCCGATATTTCACAAGAATGTAGACCACAATATCGACCGCCTTCTCCCTCGTGAACTTCCCACCGCGGTTCATAGACAACGGCGAAGTGGAAACGTTTGATTTCGTTGACGCACTTCCCATCGTTGTCCCTCCCCTGCCTGCACGTTATCACTTGAATTTCGGCCCAACACCCACAAGTACGCCTATGATACGGGGTCAGGGCTTAAAAATCAAGTCTAGAACGTGGTTCGCCATGGGGGGACCTGGGCCCTTGACTCAGTCGGTTTTCTCCTTCTTGTTTTGTTCTTGGATTTTTTTGGGCTCTAGATTGGACTTCATTCCCGTCTCTAGTTATGATAATGATTGCTTTTATTATGCCTCTTGAAGATATAATGTAGTAATTGCGTTTGGAACTCTCTCGTTTTTTCTTACCTATCTTCACATAGTGAGTGGTGTTGTTTGCGTTATTTATCCGTTTGCAGGTGTTGAAAAACTGAAAACATTCATATCGATCTAGCGTTATTAGTATGAGGTCTTATCCTCCTCAGTACCCACGTTCCTCTGACCCCCTAAAACCCATCCCCCTCCCTCTGTCTTTCTTTTCTTTTTCTTGCCCCCCCTTTTCTCTCTTTTCCCTCCTTTTTTCCCCCTTCTTTTTGTCCTTTTTTCTTTTCTTTTCTTTCTTTCTTCCCTTCCTTTTTTTTTCGTTTCCTGTTTTTTCTCCCCTGCTTTCTCTACTTTTTTGTGTGTGTGTGTGTGTGCGTGTATCTTCGTATGTATGTGCGTGCGTATTTGGCAATTCCATGTGTGTAAGCCAATGATAACGTAAAGCATATAAAATCAAATATTACATATGTGTTTTACAAGAAAATCAATCAGATGAAATAAATTTGAAATATATAAGAATTCATGTATATGAGTACACAGAACGGATGTTCGCTAGGAACCTTCCTTTTCGAGACAGAAAGCCGAAATACATAAGCAAATTCTAAACAAAACATGGCGGTGATGGCAAGCGATGGCCCCTCACCCCATTCCCCTTCCTTGCGCCTTGGCCCCACCGCCCCCCAAGTTGGGCCACCACGCCCAGTCCCTGCTGGCCCCCTCATTTCGTGACCCAAGAACGCATCATGTTCTCGAATCCCACCCCGAGCAAGCCGCGCCTCTCTCCCGCCGCGACGATGAGCGACGACACGTTGTCGGCTCTCACTCCGCCCTTGCACTGCACCTGCATCTTGTAGCTTGCAACCCCTCCTCAAATTGTCATTTTTGAGTCTTAGACCATCTCTGCTCCAATTTGTCTCAATCTTTTCATTTTTGCTGAATCACGGAAATCTGATCTTTGAACCTGTGTGTGTGTTTTTACTTTTCCCTCTTCTGCCTTTGCTTTTCTGATAGAAATGAATTTCACCTTCAAGTCCCTGTTTGCAATTTGGTCGTTATTAGCACGGTGATTCCACTATTACTTTTACCTTAGTATAGTTTCTGGGCAGTATCAGAAATATTCAACCATCCTAATACTTGTGCTGTGCCTTTTCTTTGTAACGCCGTTGGTTTTCTCATCTTACTCAAGCTTTGCTCCATCTTCACCTTTCTTCAGCAGCTGATGACAGAAAGATTGTGAGTTGTTCACACATACACTTGTTTTCCAATGTTCTCCATCGACGTCATCGCGTCAGCCCCAGATGTCGCATGGGACGCTTCGTATATGCGTTTTTTTCCTTTTTGCTGATTGTATGTATTTGCTGATAGTAGGATCGCATTACTGTGTCATGCGCTTCGCATATGCGTTGCACGTGCACCGCCAGAATCTTGTCCCTTTTCCCTGCTTGTACATTGAGCCTTTCGAGCTTGTTATAGAAATCATCTTCCACTACTGCACCACGCCTCCCTGCCACAAAATTAATCTGTTCAAACGTCCATTCCGGCTGCTTTGAGCGCCTCGATGATGCTTTTGTGTTGCTCGTTCGCCTCATATTCCTTTACCATCAGAAAATCCTCATATCTGTCAGATGACCGTTTGAACTCTAGGATGTATAGTGTTTGATGATTCTTGTTAATCACTATGCTATCTGGCTGCCAACTCCAAAAACGATTTTTATAAAACATTGTCGGCTCAAATTCATAGCGTTCCCTTTCGTGTTCTCTCACAGCGATCGTTTTTTCAATGTCTGCTGCCTTTTCCGTTGGCAATTTTCTGCTGCATATCTGCTGAGACTCTTCCTCCTGCCACAACGTGTTCATACTGCTTTCTTTATCAGGTGTGACAAACCTGAGCTTACTCGCTGGTGTTTGTGAAGCTTGCATGCTGGCATACAGATGTCTCCAGATGAAGTGGTGGGCAGCTGTGACGGTTGTCGCAATTCCGCCATTCCATCGCAGAAAGCACTGTTGATGTGCCCATACGTCTCTTCTGGTAAATTTCCAGTGCTCGAACCGCGTTGTTGTCGTGCCCTTGTGCATAATGTACAGCTTACATCTGATCGCTGTTTGATTTTTGCAAGCCATTTTGCTACTGGAATGATCCCTGCAATTGCCATCATTTCTCGCCTTTTATGTTTCCAAGGGACGCGCGGGTCGTTCAAATACTTCCCTCAGAACGCTCTGCTTTGATTTTGCCGTAACATGAAGTCTGCTGTCCACGTGCCATATGCAGGGTGATTGATATTGCCCTGCTCTACCCTAGCTCGCACACATGATTTCAAGAATTTTCTGTCATCAATCCAAGTGTTCTGCTACAAGACCTTCACCATGCTTTGATACGATGCCTCATATCGTTGCTTGTGTGTGCAGTCCTCTATGTAATCACCTGTACACCATTTTTCATACCGTCGCCTGGGTGTGCTCATTGATCTCCAAGCACCTGTAAGCCTCTCTTCATGTTTTTACACCTCATTCTCTGCTGCCCCTCTCCGTATTGCATTTCTCACGCTATTATTGAATGTCAAATGCCAATCTTGATCAGTTACTTTCCCTGCCTCGCGGCACAGTTTTTTCCACGCGAAGACTGCTCAATTCGTCCGTTAACACCACTCTTCGCCTACGTTCGGATCTGAAATAGCCTTATTCGCCAGAATGTCGGCTCCCTCATTCGCTGATTCTCCTCGATGCACTTTCACTTTGACCAAGAAGGTTGCTGTCCATGCTGCAATCCTCTTTCATAGTATCTCGATGGCTGCTTCCGAGTCCAGAATATCCGTGCCAGGTGCCCCCACCAACGTAACTGGCAACGTTGCCTTTCCACCTTCACCAATCCACCTATTGACTGCCTTCAACAATGACTAGTTGTAACACAAATACAGCAACGTCTCCTCTATCAGCGTGTCAGGAAGCGCCAGTAAAAACGCTGCCAATTCAGGCCGATTTGAGCTGGAGCCTTCTTCCTCACGTCCCACTTTGCACTGCTGCTTTTTCCTTTTTTCTTCTCAAGTTATCATATCCTGCTCCCATTTTGTCTTTTTTGTCTGAACCGTCCCCTGCTGTTACCTGGCCCTCAAACCAATAGCCTTTGAGTATGCCTATCTCTGTGCCCATCCAATCATCGCGTTCTCTCCCTTTCAATCGCACTTGACATTCGTCTTTTCTTCCAGATACTCCGGCCGCTTTCTTCAATGCTGCTTTTTGCTCGTCTGCCATATGGCAGTCTTGGTGAACCTAACACGAAGCATCTTCTTCGCTCACTGCGCATTTGATGTTGATCTGTCGCCACCACGCTTTCCAGCGCACTGACTGTCCTTTGCCTCCTTTCTTATCCATCTTCTCTCCTGCTTTGGCTTTGGTTTGCTTGCTGCGGTTTTCAGAAGATTTCTTTTCCATCGACTTCAAACGGGTGATGCTTTTCGTCTTTTTCCTCGACATGCACCAAACCACCCAATCCTTCGACCTGCCCATCTTTTTCGACCACTGCTCCTGCTCTGATTCCGATAAACTTTCCCATACTACAACGGTAGGTCCTTCATCATCTCCCCAGAACTTTAGGTCTCCTCGTCCCGCCGACTGAAAGAAGGGAGGGGCTGACATTACAGCCTCGCCTTCAAGTTTGTTGGCTTTGTTGATCTTTTGCAGTGTCGTAGTATTGACCACGTGGGTAATCTATACCCAGCTTCTTCCTTTTCCTCCATGCGCTTAGTTTCCTGTTGGATGACCGTGATCAGCACTTGTTCTTGGTCCAACCCTCGCTTTCGTTCAAAATTCCAAGTGCTGCTCGCAGTAGTCCACCCTCTGTGCGGCTCCATGCATGTGGTGATGCCCTCTGAAGTTC
>Ga0335398_10010601_pt1 | contig 10458 bp, 13 predicted proteins | sample BON03_FD_205742 | JGI IMG/M metagenome (GOLD analysis project Ga0335398, IMG submission 205742) | Freshwater microbial communities from Lake Bonney liftoff mats and glacier meltwater in Antarctica - BON-03 (spades assembly) (version 2) | ecosystem: Environmental > Aquatic > Freshwater > Ice >... | reverse complement strand
AAAAAAGCGTGAACACCGGGAAAAAGACACTGCAAGAGGCTGTAGCATATTGTATCGTTGTATCACGAGGCAATTGTGTGCGCGTGTGCATTCCAAAGGGGTTTGCACTTCCGGGGAGTTGAAGGGGGGAAGAGTCACGAAATTGCAACGTGTTTGGCGCGAGCTAATTTTCGACAGGAAGAATAAAAAGTATTTAGGGTTGAACTGATTGATACACAATACACACATTCCTCTCACGACCTCAGTCAATTACTTATTTGTGCTCCACTCCCTCTTATTTTCCCCGGCGACACGATTTGTTCGTTTGTGTGACATGGCTCATTCACACATGGACATGACGTGGTGGAGCCTCAAAAGCGCAGTGCGTTGCAGTGTGTTACAGCTGCGAGCACGCCTAGAGCACAGTGCGTTGCAATTTGTTGCAAGCGCACTTACAACACTACTCGTTCAAGAAAAGTGCGAGCAGCTACTCCGCTGTGAGGCGCGCGTCTGAGACGCGGCGCCGGTGAGCGTCTCACATATGTGAGCTAACACATATGTGAGACGCTCACAGACGCCGAGTCTGACACATATGTGAGACACTGTGTGAGACGCGGGGCGTGTTGGTGTGTCCGTTCCCCAGTGTATTGCAGTGCGTTGCAACTACCCCCACGTGAGACGTGTTGGTGTGCCTGCTTCCCAGTGTGATGCATTACGTTACATTGTGTTGCAGCTACTCCAACGCGTGTCGTCTTGGCGTTCCTGTTGTCTAGTTTGTTGCAGTATGTTGCAGCTACTCACGTGTGACGTGATGGCGTTTCTGTTTCCCCTTGCTCATTTTTTGACATGACTCATTCGACATGACTCATTCACCCCAGATGCAATAAGAAGCCATGTCACACACGTGAATGAACCATGTCACACATGTGAATAAGTCATGTCACATATAGAATGAGTCATGGCACACATATGCAACAGGACGCATTTACCCAGATGCAATAACAGACTCGCAAGATGACATATGTATGCCTCGTGCATATCGGTGGCATGGCTCATTCACGTGCGTGACATGACCCATTCACGTGCGTGACATGACCCATTCACGTGTATGACATGGCCCATTCACATGCGTGACATGACGTATGCATAAAGTGTGACATGACCCATCCATGAGTGAGATGCCTCAATCATATGTGACACGGCCCTGGCACGTGTGTGACACCGTCTCATCGACTCAAGACACGCGAATTGTGTACACACATATATATACAACCAGCACTTTTTGTACACGAAAAATATTACACACATTTTTGTATACACGCACACATACTCAGCAAAAGAAACCTGTCTGCAGATATGGATATGGATATGTATCTACACAAAATACATATATGACTCGCAGACTCAATACTTTACATCACCAAACACCTCAGAGCGCATTGATGGGCAACTCAATCTCAGCCGACGCTGCAGACGGGACAAGAGCTGCCTTGTCAGCTTCTGCGCCCCCTGCCGCCACGTGTCCTGCCGCTACAGCCGCCGGTACTACTGCCCCCGATGCCCCCCCTGCCGGAACTGCCTGACCTGGCGCTGCCCCAGGAGGCGCCGTGGGGGGTTCGGGGGGTGGACCCCCCATTTGTCCCGGCACTTGGTCGGAAGGAAGCATTCCCATTGCCATCTGCTGTTGTTGTTGTACTAGTTGCTGCCAGTGCCATTGCTGCTGCAGCATTTGTTGTTGCTGCAACTGCAGGTTTCCTCCTCCGGGCTGAGACGATGGAGAGGGAGTGGGGGAAGAGAGCAGGCGCGCAAGGAGGAGGGGCGAAGGGGCATGACTGTGAGTCAGTTGCCAGGAAGATGCAGTTTGTGAGTCAGGTGCCACTGTGAGTGTATTCTTCCTATAGGGTGGCTACGATTAATATGCTCCTTAATATTATAGGTCTCTTTTGCAGAATATCATCTCTTTTATAGGGCTCTTTTGCACAAGAGACGTATAATTTAAAGGAGCCTCCTTATCGTAGCCACCCTACAGCAACTGTTTTGAGTCAGTTGCCAGGAAGGGAAAATTAAAGTTGTCAGTCAGTTGCCACTGTAAATGCCAGGAAGAATACAGGTTGCCACCACAACGACCGGTCATTTGGCTGTCGGGAAGGACGAAACAATATCAGTACACAAAAAGCAACGAAATTGTGCAGGCTCCACAGAGTCTGACACCATACCGTATTTCATATATATATATATATATACATATACATAATGATACATGTATGCATAAATACACATATAAAGCACACAAAAAGACCAGGAATTGTGCGGGATCCATAGCGCCGGATGCCCCCGGCATGGGAGAAGTCATAAGGTGCTGCATCATGAGCTGATGTTGCATCATCACCTGCTGCTGGGCAGCCAAACTTTGGCCGCTCGATCCTTCGCCAGACTGGCCCTGCAGCACAAGACACAGACATATTGACACACACTCACGTCATATTGATACACAGACACAGAAACATTGATATCTGCATCAGGCCTTGTGTCTGCACCCGATCCACCCGGCACCATCAGGGAGGGAGGAAGAGAGTGTCAAGAAAAAAAATGCTGGGAATCGAGGCCATGGGAATGTGAGCATGAATGAGGATGAAAGTGGGTAGCCAGGGATATGTGTATGTGTGTGTGTGTGTGTGTGGGAGGGGGAACCACCATATCCGGAAGGACCAGACTCATGTTCGGAAGAAATGACGGATTGAGCTGCACATATATATATATATATATATATGTGAGAACCTCAGGATCCATAACCCCTGCGCACAACGAATCTCATTCTAGGTTCCCAGACAGGCACAACCACATTTGGATCATAGCGTAGAATCTCAGAACGTAAGAAAACGCAAAATAAATTGTGCAAAACCGGACCTATCCATTCGGACGTAAATTTAGGGTAGATATGTATGAGGGTACATGTATATATATATATATATATAAATCTATATTTTTGACATTTCATCATCCCTATACTGATGTTAAGGATATTACACTACCCCCATTTAGATTTTTAGGACCCCAAAGGATTTGTTTCGATTTTCCCCGCACTTTCTCGAAGTGCATACAAACAATGGGCAAACAAACGGAAAAATCGAATTAAAAAATACATCCATATGGACCGCGGCTGATTTTGCGTGTCGCACGGCGGCGAGGGGTTTTAACGGCGGCATCGGGGCGGGCGCGCAGCAGCGAGGCGCAACGCGCCGGCGCTGCCGCGTGTCTCCGGGTAGGTCCATCTTCTGGAGGGGGAGATGGGGGCCCCTATCATATGGGGGACCTAGATCATATGCTAGATCGGAGAGTTTATCCACCCAGATAGGGGAGTTTGTCCTCGATTAAAGATTATGATAAGGGCCATTTTCCCCCGCCACAGGATGGACTTGCCCGCAAGACGCTCGGAGGCGAGGCGCAACGCCAACGCGCTCCGCCGCACGCCACCACTTTTATCCGAGGGGGTTCGACTCGGAGATTCCCTCACCGAGTTGAAGCCGTTGACCATTTGGGCCTTGAACTCCTCATTGCCAAAAGTAGAGGTGCGTTTGCGGGGCTTCGTCTCCTTGATGCCAGGAGGACGGCCGCGGCGCTTCGTCACGGTGCAGCGTACCGTGCACCTTTCGCACGCTGTTTCGGCTGTCTGGATACCTGTTTCGCCATATATACAAAAAATCCCTCTGAATGAGGAAGCTGGGCGAGGACTTAGATCTACCTCAACCCAGTCGAGCGAACCCTGTGACGTGGCACAGGGTATCCACAACAAAGACACGCTGTTTCGGCTGTCTGGACACCTGTATCACCACAAATATACACGCGCTCAATACTCATCTGGATCTGCCGCGCGCCACTCGAATTGGACCGTGCCCGGATGCGATTTTTTCAAAATTCACTTTTCTCCAGAACACCTCACAGGATATTTTGTGAGTGTTTGGCAAACATTGCATAATTAGTGTAAAAAAGGTGTGTTGTGCAAGGTATACTGACCGCGACGGCGGCAATCTGGGCAGAGGCGGTCATCAACATATCTGCGCTTGTCAGCTTCCGTCCAATGCTGGATCGTGGCCCAACCCCATGTCCGCATGTTCCAAATGTCTGTCGCAGTAACCAGTTAGGTGATATATGACTATCGCGGCGCGGGCTGCTGTCGTAAGCAAGTTGAAGCTGATACATCTATATCTATGTATATATTTATACCGCGGACAGACTTGGACGTGATGCCATAATCGATGGCGAGCTTGCACGACAAGGCATCGCGCGAGGTGTGCGAGTGCTTGGCTACGAAAATCTCTACTGCAGACTTGGCTGAGAGAGTGGTGTTCGCCTCTTTCGTTCCACCCACCGCATCTCCTGTCACACAAACCATACACTTTCATTCCCTCTCTTACACGTTCTGTCTTGTGCTCCATCAACCAGTCATCAATCTCTCGCTCTCTCTGACCCATCATTCACTCACCGACTGGCGCTGGCGCATGTACTGGGGCGGTCTCTGCAGACATGGCACAAAAGATAGGGGTTCCTGCAAAAGAGGGCCGTTGTCAGGCCACTACAGAAATACCCTGAAAATCAATGCGTCTACGTGTCTGCAATAAGATGCTCCCGCACATGCCTGCTGACCCGAACCGCACACGCTCCCGAGCTCTGGGCCCTGCATTGTCCAGCAGCGCCCTGCATTGTCCAGCAGCCTTTTGGCAACTTGCGCCCCACCTTTTCGGAACTACTTGACAGCCGTGCCTGCAACGCGCCAGCGGACACAGGAGCACTCCACTGGGAAGGGGGAGTGCAAAAGAGGCTATGCGCCGACCACCTCTCTGTAGATTCAAATCTGGAGAAAGTATTATTTAAGATCTCAAGACAGTAAACTAAAACATTAGTATAAAAGTACACATTGTTCGTGAGTAACATCCATGGAAAATTGTCCCGCCCTTTATGAAACCCATTTCTCTTAGCTCCATTGGAAAATCACCTTTCTCCTCAACACGCAGTATCATACACATGACAGCAGTGGTGCATCAGGCTGTGGGTGTAGTGAAGGACAACGGCACCCTGGAGGACAAGCCAGACATGATGATCAAACCCGACATCATCAGGGTGGATATCATAGGAACAGACCTCACTGAAAACAACCCGTCGGTGCGAGACCCCGGAAACATGTTGACTGCTGACAATGCAATCGCCATCTTCCTTGCCCGGTACCCCCGCCCCGTGCTCCCAAAGTTTCGGGGTGTGCAAATGCGCCTTAAATGTGCAACGGGCCACAGAGACCCGCGCCTTCGAGCTTGGGACGCCTCAAAAATGTGTTTTTGCCACAACTTCGTCTGATTGGTTTGGCATGTGTGATGCTGGCAGTGATTCTCACTCGAGCAAGGACGCTTTGTCTTGCAAGCTCGCCACTGATTATGGCATCACGTCCAAATCTGTGCGCGGTTCGTCCATCCTCTTTGGCAACCACGTCCTACCTCGCTATCGCTCACCGACAAATGCGTTCAAATGCCTTTGTTGCATTATCGTGCAGCACTCTGCCCCGTATGCGGCACATGCTTCGCCCCACCTGTCCACATACGATTTCCAATCGTTGGCGCACTCTTAGCACATGCTCTTGTCATCGCCCAATGGATTTTTTTTCAAAATGTGTTTTTGGCCATCATTCTCAACGTCCTCGTTTAGCCCTTTCCACAGCACAAAGCTGACCTTGACACATTTCCAGACATCTGGAACATGCGCACGTGGGGGTGGGCCACAGTGCCGCAATGGACTGACGCAGACAAGCGCAGATATCTCGACTCACGACTTTGCGCCGCGTGCCGCCGCCGTGGAGTGCAGTCTATCGATACGGCGTGCGAGCGCTGCACGGTGCGCTGCACCGTGACGAAGCGCCGTGGACGCCCTCCCGGCATCAAGGAGACCAAGCCACGCCGACGAGCCACTGCCATGGGCCCCTGCCACGATGACGGTAACTGTTTTTCTTTCTTCGCGATGATAACAGAAAGTGTTTTTGTGTCATATTTTAATTTTTTTTCCACTCATCACAGCGAGTGTTTTTCTTTCATATTTTCATTGTCCCTCCTAGCAGATGACTTTTGTTGTAGGATTCTATAGCTTTTTTGGTTTATGCGTGTTTTTTCTTGTGCCAAAATTTTTCATGTTGAATAGACTGATTTTGACTCCCGATTTTTCCTACTAATCTTGTTCGTGGTCTTTCGAATAAGGAGATGGGCTCCGTGAGGAGATGAGCAATTTGTACCAGAACTCCAAAATAAGGGAGCCAAGTGCTCCCTTATTATTTAGTCAACCCCGCAATCAAAATCAGTCTATTGCGTTAGAGTGTTTTTCGAGAGATAGAGAGTGTGTGTGGGTGCGCGCTGACCGATATCAGGGGCGACAGCCGCAGAATTGACGGAAGTTAAAGTCAAGTTGTGTCAAACATTTGAATGAGTCATGTTTACAAACAAAAAGGTGTGGCTAGCAGCAGTTTTGGCGGGAATGGAATGTTCAACGCCACCCAAGGATTTGGCGCGAGTTTCCCGAACGGCATGTTTGTCATGCCACACCCCCAGATGCAACAGCAGCTGCAACAGCAGATGATGTTGCTGCAACAGCAGCAGGTCTTCTCGCAGACACTCGCTCATGTATGTGCGTGTGTTTGAGTTTCTTACAGTGTGTGTTGCAGTGTGTTGCAGTATGTGTTGCAGTGTGTTGCAGTGTGTTGCAGTGTTGGTCTTCTTGCAGACACTCGCGCAGGTGTGTGTGTGTGCAGCACCTTTCAGAATGTTGCAAAGTGTTGAATTGTAGGCTTCTCACAGACGCTCGCGCAGGTTTGTGTGTAAAGATGAAAGAGTTTGAAGGAATCAAACATTATTGGCTACATAGTGCAGTACGACACACAACATGAAAAAAAAGTGTGCAACGAATTCATGTGCAAATGTGGACAAATATTTCTGCACAAATTTTGATCACAGACCTGCTTTTTGCGCCAAAAAAAATAATTAGACTAATTGTTGGGTTGACTAATGCACATCAGAGCAATTTGTACCAGAGTTGCTCTATTGTGAATTTCAAACTCAAGTGGGACCGCGCTGCTATTATGCCAAGGTCCCAGGCCAAGAAAAAGCTTATCAACTTCATGAAATTCTCAATTAGTATGGAAAATTTGCAAGGAAATGAGTGTTGGAGAAAAATGCCTTTGGCGCCAAAAAGAGTGGAAATGTGTTCGGAAAAGTCGATGTACACGAGGGCCCTGTACATGCAGCCATGGGAACTCTGTGAATACTTTAGTGTGTTGCAGTGTGTTCACCCAGCAGTGGACGCTTTGTGTGGTGGAAATAGCAAAGAAAATAAAAGCTTGTGTCACACAAATGAAAGAGTCATGGCACACATCGCTGAGTCATGGCACATGCATGGATTACTCGAGGTATATATGATATGGGGTGGCTACGATTAGTGGGCTCCTTAAAATTATAGGTCTCTTCTGCAAAAGAGCCCTATAAAAGAGACGATATTCTGCAAAAGAGACCTTTAATTTCTAAGTGATGACACACATGGATGCGTCATGGCATATGTACTTTGTGAACCCAATCCTGTGCGTTGAAGGATCGCTTATCAATATATATATACGTATATAATATAATATATATGTATATGTATGTATGTATGTGCATATATATGTATGTATGTATATGTGTGTATATATATATATATGTGTAGATATATATCTATATACACATATATATGTATATATATGTATATATATGTATTTGTATATGTGTGCATATATGTGTGTGTATATATATATGTATATGTATGTATGTATGTGTATATATGTATTTGTCTACACGAAGTGTGTTGCTCGCATTACAGGACACTGTGTGTGTCTGTATACGTATATATACATATATATTTATGTATGTTTATATGTGTATATATGTATGTATATATATATATGTATATACACACATAAATATATACATATATATATACATATACATATACATATATATATATACATCTTGTATATATATATATACTGCACAAAGTGTGCTTGCTGCTCCCATTCGAGTAGACTGCGTGTGATTGACTCCGTGAACATATATATATACATATATATATATATATATATATATGTGTGTGTATATATATATATGAATACATGTACTACACAAAGTTTGCTTGCTGCAATTCGAGTAGACTGCGTGGGTTCGACTCTGTGAATATGTATATATATTTATACATACATATTTTCCATGATAAAATGTATACGTATACTACTCAAAGTGTGCTTGCTGCTCCCTTTCGAGTAGACTGCGTGTGATTGACTCCGTGAATATGTATGTATACATATATATATGTATATATATATATGTGTATATATATATCCATATATATATGTATATATATATATATACATATACTACGCAAAGTGTGGTTGCTGCTCCTTTTCGATTAGACGGTGTGGGATTGACTGCATGACTTATTCATGCGTGTCATGACTCCATTACACATGTGACATGGCTCATTCATGTGTGACATGGCTCATTCATATGAGCCATGAGCTATTGATATGTGCCATGAGTCATTCATGTGTGCCATGACTCTTTCACACGGGTGACATGACTGCATGACTTGTTCATGCGTACCATGACTCAATTACATGTGTCCATGACTCAATTGCATGTGTGACATGACACATTCATATGAGCCGTGACGCACTGATATGTGTCATGTTTCATGCATGTGTGCCATGACGCATCCCAACGTGCGGCAACACACCCACAACACATCGCAACACGCTGTGACACAATGCAGCACACCGCAACACACTGCAACACACTGCAACACACTGCAACAAAAACACATTCTGACATTTCTGATCACCGGACGCAACACAGGGCAACACATGACAACACACGACAGATCTGACATTTCTGTCACCAGACGCAACACACTGCAACAACACTGCAGCGCACTGCAACAACACTGCAACAGCTCAACGGTTCCTCTGACGACCTCTCTATACACCGCAACACACTGCAACACACTGCAACACACTGCAACAACACTGCAACAACTCTTTAACAGTTCGACAGCTCCTCGGCCGACCTCACCCCGCAACAATTGCAACAGCAGCAGCAACTCCAGTTGCAGCAGCAAATGCACCTCCAACAGCAGTACATGAACCACATGATGCACAACCCACAGGTACGTGTGTGCGTTATGGTGTGTTGCAGTGTGTTGCAGCATCAGCCACAGCACAGCAACTCAAATTGCAGCAAGGAATGTACCTCTAACAGCAGAACATGAAATTGCTGAGAAGACAGTGCAACACACTGCATCACACTGCAACACACTGCAGCACGCTGCAACACACTGCCACTGCAACACCCTGCAACACCCTGCAACAAATGCGCCTCCAACAGCAGCACATGATAATCTTGTTGCAAAAAAACCTGCAAAACTCTGCAACACACTGCAGCACACTGCAACACACTGAAACAAATGCATCTGCAACCACAGTTTACAAACTACATGTTGAACAAGACGCTTCAACACACTACAACACACTGCAACACACTGCAACACACTATAACACACTGCAGCACACTGCAGCAAAGGTACCCCCAACAGCAGTATACGAATCAGATGTTGCAGCAACTGCAGCAAATGCTGCAACATTGCAACAGCACTGTAAAACACTGCAACAGCAGAGGTCCGTGTGCAGCAGTACACGAATCACACGTTGCGCAACACACGGACCTCTCTGCACACTGCAACACAATGTAACGCACTACAACACACTGCAACACACTACAACACACTACAACATACTGCAACTCACTGCTACTCACTGCAGCTCACTTCTACAAAACAGCAGTACACGGACAACATGACAAAACCCACAGATATCTTCCAATATTGCAACATGCTGCAACACGCTGCAACACACCACAGCACAAGGCAACACGCTGCAACCTCTCCTCGAACCACATGTTGCACAACCCACAGATGTCTTGCAACATTGCAACACACTGTAACACACTGCAACAACGATTCAATGAACCACATATTGCACAACCCACAGATGTCCCCCCACCCCATGGCCAGTGTGGCGGTTGGGGGGTTGATGGGGGGGGTCATGCCGGTCATGACCGGCAACAACACCATGGCGCGCGGGGGTGGGGGGGCGTGTGTGCAGCAGCAGCAGGAGCAGCAGGGAAGTGGGGCACCGCCACAGCACACAGAGTTGCCAGCGCTTGAGCAGTCACTGCCCGCCACCGCTTGAGCTGCAACACAGTGCAACAACTGTCACAGTGCAACACAATGTCATACAGCGCTAGCGCTTGAACAGTCGCTGCTCGCCACTGCTTGTGCTGCAACACACTCTAACGCACTGCAACACACTGCAACACACTGCAACACACTGCAAAACGCTGCAACACACTGTTTCCCACGACGACT
>Ga0335398_10010600_pt1 | contig 10458 bp, 10 predicted proteins | sample BON03_FD_205742 | JGI IMG/M metagenome (GOLD analysis project Ga0335398, IMG submission 205742) | Freshwater microbial communities from Lake Bonney liftoff mats and glacier meltwater in Antarctica - BON-03 (spades assembly) (version 2) | ecosystem: Environmental > Aquatic > Freshwater > Ice >... | reverse complement strand
TTTTGATTTCTTTAAAAATGAAAAGTTATATAAATGGAGTAATATCATATAAAACGTTAATAATCTAATAAATGCATTTTAAAAAAATCATAGATTCGTGTTCTCTTACATAAATTTATAAATTAATTTTACTTTACATGAATCCTACATTAAAAACCTTAGCATTAATCTAATTTATGTAATATTTCAATAGATTCTAAATAAGCTTTATGTTTAATAGTGTTGTAATGTTTATTTCTTTCATATTTCACTATAATAGAACCACATTCACAATGTAAATGCTTATTATTAACTTTATTCAAGTCCGTATTATCTCTTTGTTCTTGATTTTTTTTATCACGTTTGATTTTATTTAATTCTCGATTTTTCTTATTTTTTTCATTTTGTTTCTGGTCCATCATTTCTTTATTATTTATGTAATATTCTTTTCGTTTGATATCAAGCCTTTCTTTATTCTTTATTTTATATTCTTTATTTTGTCGTGATAAATGTTCTCGATTCTCTTCATGATATTTCTTTTGATATTTTGATATTTCTTCACGTTTTTCAAAATGTTGTTCTTTGATTCTTTCTTTATTTCTAACATAATATTCTTTCATAAATGAGTCAAAATATTCCTTATGGTCAGCTATCCACTCATCGTGCGACCGATCCTCAATTTTGCAATTTAAACAATGTACATCATCTTTATGTATCCTTTGGAAATATGCTTCTCTTTTTCTTAATTCTTCTGCTGAATCACAATGATATTGTTCAATTAATTCAATTTCATAATTATTCCTCTCAATAATAATTGATGATTTACATTTGGTTTTACGATTCACTCCGTATTTATGACCACTTATTCTGGATTGCAGACTTTTTATTGTAGATCCAATGTAATAATCACCACTTGTGAGACAATTTATTCTGTAAATTTTACCATTATGATATTTTTCCATTAATATTATTGATGCTATGTGTTTAAGTCTAGAATTAATTAAAAACCTTATCATTAATCTAATTAATATTAATTAATCTAATTAATATTAAAATAGTTTTAAAAATATTATCTAGATTATTATATAATGAAACTTGTCTTGATAACTGATGGAATGTGCAGAGAAATAGTTGAAAAAAAATCACTCGACGACGCTTCTTATGCTGTGTGTGTGATATGTGAAAATAAAAAAGGAAGGTGTGATGATTGTGTGATGTATTTGTTTTCTTTAAAAAAATACACAGCTCAATTTGTTTGCGAACATTGTTTATGTAATCCGCTTGAACATGCATCTGAATCAACTATTATTAAATATGCAAAAAGATTTTCTATGACAACAAATTCATTTTTAAAATCATTGGAACTTACAAATGATATTGTAATGAATAATTCATCTCTGAAATCAAATAAAAAATATAAAGAAATGTTGGATAAAAAAATGTTGGATAAAAAAACTGCTGATGATGCAAATGAAAAAAGAATAAAAAAAATGTCAAAACATGAAAAAAAAATTGAAGAATTAAATAAAATAATACATGAACAAAAATTGCAAATCAAAGAGGTGGAGGACTTTAACGATGATATCATAAATAAAGGTGATCCTGATTATGTAAAAAAGTGTTTGTGGTAATATTTTTAAAAAAAATTGTCAAAACAATAATATAATTTAATTAATCTAAAAATAATAATCTAAGTTATTAATATGAATAATTTTTTAGAAAAGATATTTGAAAATAGACCAAAAGAATTAGGAGATTCTAGCAAGAAACTTTATACCCGTAATTTAATAAAATTAAATGATGGGAAACCTGTTGAAGATCTGAATTTTTTAAAAGATATAAAGAATATAAAAGCAATCATTGAACCTTATGCAGCAACAACACAAAGGAGTTATATTATATCTGCGTGTGTTGTTCTATCTGGTAATGATAAATATGAGGACCTTTACAATTCTTATTATAATGAACTATCTAAAATGAATAATGATTTAAAAAATAATACAACTAAAAGTGAATCACAAAAAGAAAATTGGATAACTCAAGATGAAGTTGAAGAAGTTTTTGAAAAATTAAATAATGAAGTTAAGAAATTAAAAAAACCAAAAAACAAAAATGAATATAACAAATATTTATATTTAATGATTTTAGCATTCTTTACACAAATAGCCCCAAGACGCCCGAATGATTATGCACAATTATTTATTGCATCTAATCATGATGATAAAACAAAAAATTATATTGATATTAGTGAGAGTAAATTAATATTTAATGTTTATAAAACTAGTAAAACATATAATGAAATTATAATTGATATTCCAAAAGAACTTATGACAATTGTAAAAAAATATGTAAATATTCAACCAATATTAAAACAGAAATTAAAGAATAAAAATTATATCAATGAATTTTTATTAGATATCGATAATAAACCATTTAATTCAAATAACATTACAAAGTTATTGAATAAAATATTTAATGGAAATGTTTCAGCATCTTTATTAAGAAATATTTATTTAAGTTCTAAATATTCAAAAGTAATTAAAGAATTATCAGATGATACTAAAAATATGAGCACATCAAACGATGTAGCATTAACAAATTATATTAAAAAGTCTTAAAACACTTCTTGATTTTCAACATATAACATTATTCTATATGCTGCGTTTGTATCATCTGCATTAATTGAACCCAAATATTTAATATTAATATAACCAGTATTATTTATTGGAGGATTAATAAATTTTTTATTATAATAAGTAGAGTTTAAAGTAAATGAATCTAATATTGTTATTTGTTCTGAATCAAAAGTTTTATATTCAATCTGAAATGAAACACTTGAATCAATATTTGTAGAAGTTGAAATAATTGTATAACCTCTTAATGAAAACCTGAATAATGGAACACCAAAATTAACAAGACTTGATAATGAAGCACCATTTGAAAATGGATACTCATTTAATTCATCATTTCCTTCAGCTTCTAATGATATCATATTTACTTGTTTATTTACTCCACTATCAATAATATTATTATCAATTAATGATTGTTTTAAAATATTTAAATCCTGTCTTAAATTAGTTAGTTTATTGTTAATTGCATAATTAGAATAAGCCATTTTTATATTATTATATAATCTATAATATAAAATAATTTTTCTAGATTAAAATTATATTCATAGCGTTGTTAAATCTACAGCTATAATATCAAATGGTTTCTTAGTTTCATTTTTTATATGAGTTAAAACCTGTTTCATTTTTAATAATGATAAACCTTTTATTGCTAAAAATAAAACAGCTATAGAAGCCCAACGCCCGCATGTATTTATTCCATTTCCAACTTTTTGATATTTAGTTTTTGAATAGTATTTTTTAATTTTTGATGTTTCCAATAAATCTCTTATTGTGTTTGGATATTGGTGTAAAACTTCATTTTGTGATTTTGAAATCCATTTTAACTCTGAATCTGTTTTCTTTCCGTAGGGGTCAAAAAATATTAATGAATTATTTCTAATCAACACAACCCAATGTCCAATATTCATAGCATTTTCAATTAAAATAATTCTAAAATCACCTTTAAATTTTAATAAATCAAGAATATTATTATATTCTTTTAATTCGGAATATTTCATTATTTTCGATTCAATAGACGAACCAAACAATTCTATAAAATCATCTGTTCCAAACATTTTTTTTAACTTATTATTATATTTAAGTTTAGAATTATTCATATATTTAAGTTTAGAAATAAATAATATCTATATTAATAATATAATATAAAATGTCAATCGCATCATTCTTTGGAAATAAAATTAACAGCCCTCCACCCAATGGAAAAATCGTTTATGCAAACGAAAATAAAGAAGTGAATATAGTGAAATTACTCGCAAACAACGTAGCCGCATCGAGTGATGATATGGTTTTAGGAAATGTAGATGGCGTCGCTGAATGGCGTCTTTTAGAAGCTGGTGGTGATACTATTGTTCCAACTCTTGCTGAAGTCATGACACAAGCTGGAGTAGCTGGAAGTGATTTAAATATGAGTACTTTCAATATTACCAGCCCTGGAACATTAAATTTAATTGCCGCTAATGGTATTGGATTTGACACTGCTAGTGATAGCGGAGCTATTGGAGATGTTCTTGTATCTCAAGGAAACGCACCCCCTGTATGGAGCACTATTGCTTTATCAGACCTTCCATTAACTGGTGATTTAAACATGGCTGGTAACGGACTTGTTGATTGTGCATCTATTACAAATGACGCACAATTCCCCCTTAATATTATTGCTCCTAGTTTAAGTATTATTGGTAAAACAACATTTAATGATGTGCCTGCATGTGCAGATGCACCCGTTTCTGATATTGATATTGCTAATAAAGCATATGTTGATTCAACTCTTGCTGCTGCCAACGGTGTTACAACAGATACTGCTAACAGTTTTACTGCTGTAAATACTTTTTTTGCAGGTGCAAATATTGCTATTCCCACTTTGGCTTATGCTGCAACAACTGCAGACCCAGCAGCTTATGTAAAATTTGGAACTACAACTCCTGGACTTTCAATACAAAATAATGTTTGGAGTTATACTGGTAATGCTGATGCCACATGGACTCTACCTGACCCTCAATCATGTGCTGGATCTTCTGTTTATATTATAAACGGAGGAACTGCTGGAACATTAACCGTAAATGGAACTATTCAAAATCTGGTTGATGGACAAAATGTAAATGCATATTCTGGATTTCACATGCATTATACTGGTTGTGTGCATTTGGTATCATTTAACGCAGTTACTGCCTACAGATGGGGACTAACAATGCATTCTGCTAACGTGGATTTCGGTTGGAATTAAATAAATAATACTATAAAAAATATTTCTATTATAATAAAATATAATCTATTATAATATAAAAATAAATGTCTCTACCAAAATTAATTTATTATGATTTAATTGTCTCAAATATTGAAAGTCAATTAATAGACCCACCGCAACTAGTTTTTAAATCTTCTCGTTCTTCACCATATATTAAAAACCCTTCTAAATATCGTGTGAGCATTGCTAGATGGCAGATTTCAAATACAAATACTTTACCGATATGGCGTCCTTTAATGCTTCCATATTCAACTGACCCTAATAAGTCAATATATTCTATAGTTTTAGAATATCAAGGTGTTTCATTTCGTCAATACATGGATTATGAACCACAAAATAAAGCAATTCAAGTCCCGCTGGCACCATCTACACAACCTAATGGATTACAAAATAATTCAACATCATATTATGATGTTTATAATTATAGTTATGCTATTTACCTTATAAATGAAACGTTTAAAAAAGCATTTGAAGGATTATCTAATTTAATTACTTTACCAACTGACCATGTGCCCGTTATGTCTTATGATGCATCAACAAATATTGCTTTGTTATCGTGTGATGTTTTATTTTATTCTCTAAAAATAGATGATCCTATTAAAATATATTTTAATTCTAGTCTTGGTAATATTTTCTCATCATTTCCATTTTTAATAAAATCATTATCTGATAATGGAAAAAACTTTCAATTACAAACTGACCTTTTTTCAGAAACATCTATTTCACCTTTTCCACCATATGAAAATGATCCTGATTTACAATATGATGCATTACAAATATATCAAGAATCTAACACAATGACATCTGCAATGTGTCCCATATCATCTATTGTAATTAATAGTATTAATTTACCTGTTGTAAATAATATAGAAGGAGACCCGCAAATATATGTTAATCAAACATTATTTGATGCAGGAAATGGAAATCAAACAAGTAGTTTAATTACTGATTTTATAGCTGAATCATATGAAAATTATATTATTTATTCCCCTAATGTTTATCGATACATTGAATTAAACGGAGACCAACCATTATATAACCTTGATATGAGTGTATTTTGGAAAGATACTTTAGGAAATTTAAATAAATTCTTATTGCCATGTGGTGGATTTGCAACAATTAAAATAATGTTTGAATTACTATAATAATAAATATTTAAGAAAAAACAATTAAGAAATAATATAATATTTAAAAAAAATAAAATCTATTATAATAATATAACAAATAATGTCTTCTTTAATTTCAACAACTCTTGTAGAAAATGCTTTAATTTCGGAAATTTCGCCATCCCTTAATTACGCCGTCGTATCGGGACCAAGCAAATCAACTTACACTACTTCTAATGCTTCAACATTCAGTAATTCCGTCGTTCAATTTACTGTGAAAACACCAAATCAAAGTGTTCTAATTGACCGTGCCGTAAAAATGAGTGCTAGATTAACTCTTAAATTTAATATTGGAGGACCTGTTGGTTCTAAATATAGTGTGCCGTTTGATGAGGATGAACCAGCTGAAGACCAAGTTACAGTTTTTGAATATTCCAATACAGAGAGTTTTCAAGCATACCCACTTAATAGTTTAATCACAAATTCTAATATTGAAATCAACAATGCGGGTGTTTCGTGTTCTAACATGGATTTAAAAGATATTCTTTCAACACTTACTGACCATCGTGCATTAAACAAAAAGAATTCTTCAACCCCGTCTTATTATGATAGCATTTATGGTGAATATGAAGATTGTGTAGGTGCTACTAACTCTCCGTTAGCTGGTTCTTTTTCTAACTCTTTAGATGACAGTTATCAAGGACGTGGAGGGCATCCTGTGACTATGATTGTTCGACATTATGATGCTGCTGGAGATGAATATCCACTTGTTGCTCCTTATGGTGAGGAAAATGGGTTTTATTCATGTCTTAAACCTGCTGCTGAAGGTGATACATGGATTATTTATCTTACAGGAGATTTTACTGAAAATTTCTTATATTTATCTCCGCTTTTATCAACTCTAAGCCACGACCAACAAGGAATGATGGGAGTAAATGACATTAACATTAATTTAAACATTGATAGTGAATGCAAACGTGTGTTCTCAACTGCTAAAACAGTTTATGATCCAGAAGTTGAAAACAGTTTAAGACCATTGTATATTTCTAAAATCGCTATTGAAAAAGATGATGGTTCTGTTGGATGGGAAAACCTTAAAATGTCATTTAACTTCCTTACATTACAATCGTCTCAATTAGCTCGTATTAAAGAACCAACTCAAGTTTTACCATACATGAAGTTCGACAGGTTTATCACCTCGTCAAATGGCGCCCTCGTCATTGATCCACAAGCAACTGGTGTAATTATTTCTAATGCTATAAGTTTAACTAGTGTCCCAGACCGTATTTTTGTTGCCGCTCGCATTCCAATATCTTCACAAAATAGTGCATGTCCGTCGTCATTTCTTGCTATGGAAAATATTAATGTTTCATTTGATAATGGTGATGGCGCTCTTGCTAACTGTTCTGTAGTTGATTTATTTTCGTTATCTCAAAAGAATGGAAGTGCTCAAACCTTTTCTTCGTTCAAAGGTGTAATGTCAGTTCATTCCGCTGCCGAAGTTCAAAAATTTAAACAAATTCCATCTTTTGGAAGTGTCTTATGTATTGATCCAGCTAACGATTTAAATCTTCCAGAATTCATTACAAACGGAAGTATCGGATCTTATAATTTATCAATAACAGTTAAAATGAAAAATTATCACAAATATCCTATTAAACCAGAACTCGTAATTATTACATCTAATTCCGGTGTATTTAAAATTCAATCAGGAGTTTCTAGTGTTTATACATCGCTTCTCACTGCCAAAATGGTTATGGACGCAAAATCGGGTTCTGTATCTAAAATATCTGGTGATGATTATAAAAAATTACTTGGTGGTGTTTCCCCTGCATTAAACCCGCTTCAATCGTTCAGACGAAACAAAAACAAACCTTATCCAGATGGCGGTGGAATGAGTGCGTCGGGAAGTAGTGGGGGCGGAATCTCTGGAAGTGGTCGAAGAATCGATCAATTATATTAAGTTTAAAAAATTATTTTCTATTTATAATTATATAATGGTTTTACCGAAAGATGATAAAAGTTATTTTGACGCAGAAGAATATTACAAAAAATTAAAAGCACAAGATTTTAAAATCGCATACAATCACGGGATTAATAATCTATTGATTAAACAAAATATGGAACGTGCCGCATCTATTCCACAAAATGGAATGGTTACAGGGGGTTCTGAGATGTTTCCAGATGAGCCCTTTTTACCTGGTAATTATGACAACAATAATCCATCACATACTGTATTAGGTGGTGGAAAAAAGAACAAGAGTGCTTTACGTTCAACTAAAGCTTGGACAAAATATGCTTCTGATACTATCGATGATGTTTTAGGCAAAGCTGAACGTGTAAAAGCCATTTCAGGTGGTGGTAAAAAGAAAAAGAGTGCTTTAAGTTCAACTAAAGCTTGGACAAAATATGCATCTGATACAATTGATGACGGATTAAATAAAGCTGAACGTGTTAAAGCTATTTCTGGTGGTGGTAAAAAGAAAAAGAGTGCTTTAAGTTCAACTAAAGCATGGACAAAATATGCATCTGATACAATTGATGACGGATTAAAAAAAGCTGAACGTGTAAAAGCTATTTCTGGTGGCGGTTCAAAACTTGCATGGATTCCATATGTAAAAAAATATTCGGCAGATCATAATGTCTCGTATAAAGAAGCATTATCAAAAGCATCTGTAGGATATAAGAAACAATAAATAAAACATTTAATAATATTATAATTAAAAAAATAAAATCTATTATAATAATATAATATAAATGCCAGAACTTTTTCAAGACATGTTAAATGACGACAATTCAATTTTTAATGCAGCTATTAAAGATAATGAAATGTTAAAAAGAGCTATTGATAGATTGCATAATAAAGAATTGATTAAAGAAGATCCTAATAAAATAAAAGAGATTGATGCAAGTTATGATGATTTAATTAAGGTTTTGACAACTATTAATATTAATTCAACCAGAATTCAAAATTTTATTGATCATCGAGTCTATTCAGGTCCGTTAGAGGATGATATGACAGCTGAGGAATATAATTCAAGAAGAGATAATAAATTAAAAAGTGTTGCTGATAATGATGTTTCAATTAGCTTAATTTTAATAACAATTGATAAAATGCGGGAAGCTATAAAAATTGTTAAAAAAAATGAGGGGTTTCCAATAACACTTACTCAAAGCGGAAAAATAAAAACTTTAATTGACAGATTTACTGTTTTATTAAAAGGTTTAAATAATAAGGTTCAATTCTTAGAAGTTTATTTAGATCACGAAGACTTATATAATTCATTAATTAGAACAGGAAATCAACTGATTCAATATGCACAATTTTACACTACAAATGATGTTAAATCTATGAATTTCTCATATGAAGATATTAAAGAAGATGATGACGATGATGATGATGATGATGATGATGATGGTAAGGGAGATGGTAAAAAAAGATATGGTGAGAAAAGTGCTAGTAAAAGAGATGGTAAAGGAGATGGTAAAGGAGATGGTAAAGGAGATGATGGTGAAGGAGATGATGATGATGATGATTTTAGCGAACCAGAAAATAAATCGAGAGACGATGATGATAGTAGTGTTCCGGAAGATGCGTTGATTGATGAAGAAGATAATGATAGCAGTAGTGTGATGCATGAAGATTTGAGTAGTGGTTGGGGTTTTCGTGATAAAATCAGAGATTTAATAGGACGTGTCAAAGGGGATAAAGAGAAGGGTAAAGCAGAATCGAAGGGTAAAGCAGAATCGAAGGGTAAAGCAGAATCGAAGGGTAAAGCAGAATCGAAGGGTAAAGCAGAATCGAAGGGTAAAGCAGAATCGAAGGGTAAAGCAGAATCGAAGGGTGAGGAGGATAAGAAAGTTGTGGATGCTTCATTGGATTATATTATGGGTTTTTCAGTCGAGGGATATAAGAAAGATAAGAAAGATAAGAAAAAATCGAATGCTTTAGGTCATTTAAATAAATCTATTGAAAAAGAAGCGCCTGAATTGATTGATAAGAAGACACTAGATCCTTCAAAGGAATTTAGTTTAAAATCTAAACTTATTGAAGAAAAGATTGCAATAGCCGCAGCTGCTAAATTAAAAAAGAAAAAAAAAATTGAAAAAGCCATCGCTGCGAAAGTGAAAAAAGATGAATCTAAACTTAGTGAAGAAAAGAAAACAGATTTAACAAAATTATCAGTAGAAAAAAAAGTATCAGCAGATGAGGATGCATTACAAAAAGCAGAATTCCAATTAGCGACCGTTATAGAAATTACACAAAAAACAGCTCCTTCTCAAAAGAAAACTGGTGAATACAAAGCACATATGACGAATAAGCGTAATCTCGTTGCAAAAGTGAAAAGAATGAAAATGAAAAAAGCGATCAGTGAACAGGGCGAAAGTCTTTTAATTTAATGAAATAAATATTATATAAAAAATATCTATCATAAGTTATATGGAAAAACGAAATATAAATGATTTCACAGATACGTTGCAAGATGTTTTTAATTTTATT
>Ga0335398_10010599_pt1 | contig 10459 bp, 8 predicted proteins | sample BON03_FD_205742 | JGI IMG/M metagenome (GOLD analysis project Ga0335398, IMG submission 205742) | Freshwater microbial communities from Lake Bonney liftoff mats and glacier meltwater in Antarctica - BON-03 (spades assembly) (version 2) | ecosystem: Environmental > Aquatic > Freshwater > Ice >... | reverse complement strand
AGGTGTGTATGTTACACAGGTGTGTTTTTACACCAACGTACACATCTGCGAACACACTCGCTGCAGGTTGTGCACATATGTGTATATGTATATATGTGTGTATATGCATGCATATGCATATGGATGCATATGTGTGTCTATGATATAGTTTGACACGTTGAGGCGTTGTTGCTGAGATTTTCTATGTGTGCATACGTGTGCATATGCATGCGTATGTATATGTGTGTGCATGTATGTGTGTATATGTGCATGCGTATATGTATGTATATGTATATATGTATGTCTGTGTATATGTATGCATATACATTTATATACGCGCGCGTTTGGGTGTACATATGCACTCGTACAGGCACATTTTGTTTATTTGTACTGTCCAATCTCTCTACTACATGCGCGTGTATCAAAGGTGTTTCTTAACACTGCATGCGTGTGTGGGGGGGGATTGGAAGTGGGATTTGTTTCAGCTTGTTCATGGTTAGCGCTTGTTACTGGCGTGGGAGGCTATGTTTTGGCGGGGGTAGAGATAGGGGGTTTGTCTTATATATTTCTCTTTTTTTCGGGTGTTAGGGTGGTGTGTGTGTGTGTGCTTGTATACGCGCGTACACACATATGAACTATTTGGGTACTTGATGTGAGCCCAGGTGTGGGACGGACACCTGGAGAGCCAGAAGAACCCAGATCGACTAAAACGCATTATTCATGTAGACCGTATAGGTGTACACAGTACATTTGTCTATATATATGCTGTGCTGCGGGTTTTGATGATCTGGGCTAACTGCTTTTTTCTTTTAACATGTCTTTTTCTTTTTAGAAAAGTAGAAGATGTGACGACAATCAGCAAATCACAGTCTCTCACTTCGGTGAGCATAAAAGACTGCACCTTGAGAGTTCCAAACAAAACTAATACATTATTTTTGTACGAGCAATAATAAAAGCAATCTTCACTTCACGACAAGAATTGTTCACATTCATAGAGTTTTCAATTGTCGCGGTAATCTAGTAATTTGGGACAAAGTGACTCTCTGGAAAAAACTTACTGGCAGAGAAGGACTGTAAAAGAGGCCTAGGGCCCATCAGAAGAATTCATCGCATCTGCTATGTTGTCTAATTTAAGACATTTAATCTTGTGTTTTAGACAAGAAATGACTGCCATATAGTGTCAAATAACATATGACTGCTGCAATTCTTTTTTCATATACTGCCTAATTCCTACACACCCCCAAAAATCATCGATGAACTTCAGAATTGAAGTTGATAGCCCTATTGATTGATGATTGCTTTTGTTACTTGAAACAGCAATTTAGTACCCTTGCTTGAGGGTCTATATAGCTCAAATCCATGTAGATTTGAGTCCTAGGGTTTTTTTGGGGTTTTGCCGGAATCGAACCGACAACCTTGGGATTGACAGTCCCGCCCCCTGAGCAACTGAGCTAGTCTTACATCGTCTCGGATAGAATATGACATTAACCTAAGCTCGTGCGAACTGGTCAGTCGTCACAGGCTGCAGTGAAAAATGTCGGACAATAATTTAGTGTCTCCAAACCCTCCTAGCCCCACACCCAGGCATTCCATTCCTCCTGTGCACAAACGTTGGCTCAGGGCCCCAAAAAAATCCTCGGATGCGTGCCTGAGGGTATTGAGAGAGTAGATTTTAATCTTCAAGGCTTTTAGTCCTGCTCTTAGTAACGAAGCGTAACGACAACAAACTCACATCTGCTTTCCTGAGCCTTTACCAGTGTTGGTCTTTGCTTGGGTCTTGCCTAATGCTGACAATGTGTCTGCTAGTACCCTTATCTTCTTTGAATCATCTCGTAGACACAAGAATCGAGAACCCAGTTGGACGTTGTAGAGAGCATCTGAAGACGAGTCGATGGATAGAAACATATTATTGGTAGTGATAGATTAAAATGAGATTTTATTCAGACGAATTTCAGTCTATTTGTAGACTGGCTAGCTGTCGGCATGTAAACTTAATTAGTGAGCATTTCTGTCGATGTCGAGCTCTCTGTCGTTTGTGGTGTTGACGGGCCAGTTGGCAGGCGAACACGAAGACAGAACGAATTACTCGTCAACTTGCTCCTACACCTCGCCATTCGAAGTTTGTGGGACCACGGACTCATTGCCACCCAGCACCAATCCTAGCGATGCAAGCTGCGAAGTAAGGTCCTGCATCTGGGCCGTGTCTGCCACGGGCTCAAAGGTGACCTTTTGCACAGAATGCTGTCACAAATGCTGCTTGTTTTACGTCACTATGAACATCTGAATCTATTTACACTTTCATATTGCACGTGACGTAATCACAGTTTCGCTTAAATTGATTGATATGTATCACTTTAATTAAGCATTTTCGCACGCGCATATATAGGCACACACATGCAAGCGCACAAGTATGATTAGCGCATAGGAGGAATGGCAAGAACCAGGCACAGGAACCTGGTTGGAAGAGGTGGAAGTAGGTTTTGTTAGAGACAAATGTCTAGCACACACGGGCACACACATCCAAAAAGATAATGATGAAAGTACAGCGAGATCTCAAATCCCAAAAGATTCGAGCAAATAAAGCTACTAGACTATTTTTATGGAGTAATAAAAGCAATATCAATCAATCAGCTGCTGACCTTGTTTGAGCGAGAGGACGATCTTGGATATGTCCATTCCCACTGCAAGGGCCTTCCATATCGCACATTCTCTTTTAATCCCCTCAAGCAGCTCCATCTCAATCTCGCCAGTCACTTTTTCTTTTTCTTTCTTGGGTGGTGAAACCCCAACTTAATCACTTAGGACCCAAAAGACTGTTCCGGACCATTTTCCACCTACTTATGGTAGTTAAAAGTGGGTAAAAACCGTCTACAATGTTTGCGGGCTGGCCTGTATCCTGGGGCTAATCAATTTCAACAAGGAAACTCTTTAACTTCCACGGAATGTAGCGCCTGATCCCGAACCCTGTAGCGCCAGCTCAGTCAAGCATAGTCGTCTGCTTTGCCTGTCTGCCATCAGCTACATACAGAAATGGCACCCCTCCAATTTTTGGTGCGTCAAAGGTGACTTGCTGTCTGTGCTTGTTGTTTTGATTGTTTGGTCTGTATGTGCGTCTGAGGCTCTTTTCTTTTAAATGCGCTTTTCTGTGATCTGCTTTCACGACGGTTGAGAACTGGGTGCGTGGCAAGAGATGTTTGCGGGACCACGGACTCATTGCCACCCAGCACCAATCCTAGCGATGCAAGCTGCGAAATAAGATCATGCATGTGGGCCGTGTCTGCCACGAGCTCGAAGGCGACCTTTTGCACAGCCTTGAATGCTGTTACAAATGCTGCTTGTTTTACGTCACTATGAACATCTATTTCTATTTATGCTTTCATATTGCACATGAAGTGATCACGGTTTCGCTTATATTTATTGATGTTTATCACTTTTATTAGGTATTTTCACACGCACATATATAGGCACACACATGCAAGCACACATGTATGATTAGTGCAAAGGAGGATTCGCGAGAACCAGGCACAGGAACCTGGTTGGAAGGGGTGGGAGTAGGTTTTGTTAGAGACAAAGGTCTAGCACACGCACACACATCCAAAAAGTACACCAAGATCTCAAATCCCAAAAGATTCGAGCAAATAGAGCTTCCAGCAAAGCTACTAAACTATTTCTTATGGAGTAATAAAAGCAATATCAATCAATCAGCTGCTGGCTCTGTTTGAGAGAGAGGGCAATCTTAGACGTGTCCATTCCCAATTTTACTGCAAGGGCCTTCCATATCACACATTCTTTTTCATTATCCTCTGGCAGCTCCATCTCAATCTCGCAAGTCACTTTTTTCCTTTTTTTCTTGGGTGTGAAACCCCAACTTAATCATTTAGGACCCAAGAGACTGTCCCGGACCGTTGCCCACCTACTTATGGTGGTGGACCCACAAGTGGGAAAAAACCGTCCACGATCTTTGTGGGCTGGCCTGCATCCTCGTGCTAATCAATTCAACTACGAAATCTCTTTAACTTCCACGGAACGTAGCGCCCAATCCGGGTGGAGGTAGCAAGTCCTGGCAGACAAAGTCGAATCAGAGCACGGGTTCAGTTGTGTTGGGACAGATGGCCCCGCCGGGCTTCACCTGCTAGTTGTCCTCCCTCAGTGGCCGCCCAAAGTGGCCGGTCAACAGGGCCGCCCAACGGGGCTCGGCCAACACGACTACCAGACTCCCTGTGGCAGCCCTTGGGGCTCTGACAACAGTGGTTGCCTATCAGGCCAATGCGACTGGTATCCTCTCACACCCACCACCCACCACCACATGCAGCACGCCGGAGGACGTCGACACACACATAGCTGGAAAAGACCAACACCTATAGCGCCAACTCAGTCATGCGTAGTCAGGCCTCTGCCTTGCCTGTCTGCCATCAGCTGCGTAAATGGCACCCCTCCAATTTTTGGAGCGTCATGCGTGACTTGCTGTCTGTGCATGTTGTTTTGATTGTTTGGTCTGTATGTGCGTCGTCTGGGTCTCTTTTCTTTTAAATGTACTTGTCTGTGATCTGCTTTCACGACGGTTGAAGAAAGGTGCATCGCTGGAAGGGTATCCCGGTCACAATTTTGACGGGCTCTACTTAAACGGCACCCTATGATCTTGCAATTTTTTACAATTCCACATCTCCCTGGCGTGGTAAACGTCTCGTTGTTGGCCTGTATCGCAAATAATGGAAACAATGTAACTTTGAATCTTTTCAACATACTTGGCTCCCAAAACACGAATCTGAAATGCCATTTTGGTTTAACTGCTATCAAACCGGCCGTGGGGTATCCACCGGCCGCCTTGATGTTGCTGAGCCTTGCCAAGGCAGTCCACGATGTCTACGCCGATAAAACTTGGAGTGCTGCAACCAAACAGTCATGGACCTGCAATGAAATTTCATGGTTTGAACAGGTGGACGTATCAAGAGACTTAATTCAGTTTTGAAGATGTTAATTCTGCTTTTACATCTTCTTTTGAGAGCATTCACCAGTGTCTATTTTTGTTTCCGTTTTGCCTAATGCTGATGGTACCCTCTCCACCTGTTGAAACACCTGCTGACCTGTTTTGAATCATCTCACCACACCCTCTGCACTCCTCGGGAATTGTTCGATCCCAGGGGGCCCCGTGTATAGTCAGTGGGTCCAACTCCCTGTTCTGGTTTGAGCTCAGAGAGAGACATCACCTTGCAGCAAAGAAAATCCAACCCGAGGCCTGAGATTGATGCACTTCGTAATCTTCAGACACCATAAAAGTGATGATTTATCTATGAGAGACCCTGAAACTTCGCAGGGTGTCTTGCGGGGGTAATTGATGGGTCCTGTGTTGGTTATGTCAGGTGGTTTTGGTGAATATCATCCAGTGTATTCGCTTAGTTATGGGATTCCTACCACAGATAGGTTATAGAATCTGCCTGATTCTAGCCCTGAATGCAAAATGCCAACCTTTTCCCCCAGGGAACATGAGTTCCCAAATGATAAATTGGCTGCGAAGCCTGGAGATCTGCACTATATCTGGCCCAGGCCAATAATCCAGGGTATGTCTGGGTCTGACTGAAGAATAGGAATACAGGTCATCACAGGAAGCTAGGGACTGAGTCAAAGCGAAGTATTTCGGTGCAGGTTCCAGGTAACTAGGGGCCATGGGCCCAATCTTCCAAGTCCTCTGTTTTTTTAAACAACACAACACTTAGCAATCGTGCATCCCCCCCCACTTCTGAAACGGTACGAGTGACCCTTCATCTTGCAGCATCATGACAGAGGATGCCACGATTTTCAAGCACAATATACATATTTACAAGGTGCTTGGTTCAACTTCCTGAACTTTAATCGTGATGGCGTTCTCGATGCATCACAGCAGGGGGCTCTAATGTATGACCTGTCTAGGAGTCAAGCGCTTCAAGGTATTATCTGGCTCCTCCTCCGTCCATAAAACAAAGGATACTGTGTTGCCACTCAACACTCAGATCACCAGCCTTTGAGGGTCATGAGGATCGAGTCACTCTCGGAGTGGAGTAGCTATGATGTCTTCACAGCCCACGTATCCTTGGTGTGCGCTACGCTTTATGGTGCATCCTTGAGATCACAATGACAGTCCGCGTGGACATCTTCACAACAAAAGCTGTAACCAGCAACCCAAAATCCACTTAACCCGAAAACTGAACAAGAACTACGACCCGCATATCTAGACTGTATAACCATTTTGCATCCACGTGCACATTCACAAAAACCACCAAAGTGCACCTCATATCAACTTTGCCCACCTGCAGCTGTGCAGCACGGAAACACAGAAACAAACACAAAACAACGAAATACAAACTAACAATCCCCTTCTCCACCCATCCTCTTTCCCACCAACAGAAGTCCTCGCATCATCACATCTGAAACTACCCCCTTTTTCAGTCCCCTAACAGGTCAACTGGAATTGGGTCTGTCTCCATCGCCCCAATTCTCACGAATTCCAGTAAGCCGCAATCCACGCGCAGGGGTGGACACCCAGCCATATATGAATGTCAGCAGGGCGGCAAAGGCGACTCACGGGACACGAGTAGCCGTCCCTTGTTATAGTGGTTGATGATTTTAGTGTAAGCAAACAATTGGTCGTCATTCAGTGGTGACCAGAAAATCATGTCATCGACATTTCGAAACACGGCATATGGTCTGAAATCTTGTACAGACTCTGCAATGCAGCGTGATACTTCGAAATGCGGATCAATGTAACAAAATGCGAATTTTACATTGCTTATATACGTTTTACCCTGGTTATAGAATAATAATTAATTTAAACGTGTGTGTATCTACATACAATTCCGAACCAGAAAGCGGAATTCTGCACTGTGATATTGTCAAAACAAATCCAGGAACTGACATGGCAAAATCAAATTTCAACAAAAAAAAATCTCCAAAAGTTGAATCTTGTGTTTGTCTTTGATATGTATAAGAAGCAATGTGTTCTATGATGTTTCAAAATGTCAGCGTACACTAACATTCAAGAGCAACCCAATGAAGACAGCGAATCAACACGGAAATCTGATTCTGATGCGTATTTGTGTCTAGCGTTTGGTCTCGGATTGTTTGTATTTTTCTGCATAGCAACTGCATATATTTTCTCACCATCGCAGGCCATGATCGATGCAAGACATCAGAGTATGGACCACCAACTCATCGACTATTGCTCAAACAGATGCTGCTACAGTCGATACAGAAACACGTACAATAGACAATATGGGCTCTACAGTTCGCAGAAAATCTTCAGAGTACAAGCAGGGGTTGGTTGCGTATATTGTCCCGACCGAAGATATTTGGACTATCATTATGACTGCAACTTTTTGTCTTCTCATTTGTAGCGCAGAGAACAGGCCTCGAAATAGATGCAAATCTATTTTTGAGACACTCTATATAACCTCATTCTTTCTACTTCACATTCACACCATGTTGCTCCGTGATGTGGACTCGCACCAAACATCGATGGCCTCACCAAGAGCCTGTTGAAATTATGTGCTGGCAAGAAACGCAAGCACTATGAGTGTGAACATATGCCATCCGGGTGTATGGATGCGGAAACAACGGAAATGATCCGAATAACTATTGGACAGCTTTGTCTGGCGAAGGACAAGTGCACAAGTTTTTTGTATACGTGAAAGTCGTGGATGAATATAACAGGAGTGGTCCCGTAGGGATGTTTCTTCCTGCAGACTCTTCTTGTATAGGAGGGGTCTCTCTTCATTTCACGCTGTCAGAACTCTCAGTGTACGAGTCTATGGCAGCAGGTGTCGTGGTTCAGAAGGAGTCTGAGTACATATCGGCCCCCACTGGGCTGAGGGCGTTGGGCAGGCGCCCCTAGAGGGGGGTGTGGGTCGGGGTAACACCCGGTAGTTTACAGTTGCAAAATCAGTCAACATTCACTATACTTCCCTTTCAGTAAGGGTCTGGGCCAACATTGATCGTTGTCTTCAAAATAAACAGTGTGAGAACGAAGCACTTTGGTGTCTTGTTGGCTGTCCATGGAAACAGGCAACAGTCCTATTTTCTTGTACTTATATCATTGTTACAGGAAGTGATGATGATGATTGCTTTTATTACCACAAAAAGTAGTTTCTTCGTGCAGGGTTCGCTTAGCATGTGGTCAATTTGTGATCGTTCATGGATCCGTTTGTGTTGTCCGACTTGTCGTACCTGCTCAAGCGCGCATTCTGTGTATGCCAGGCTCATTTTTATACACTGGTTTGACTATGTCAAGGGGAGCCTGTATGTGTGACGTGCGCTGCACCGCTGCACTGCACAGATTGGTTACTCTTAGGAAAGTCTTGGGATTGAAGGTGCGGCGTGCGCAATCATTGGTCACTGAGCGAGCGGGGGAGTAAAACTCGTCGGGCTGGGCAGCACCATAATACTCTCTGGGTATCGTGGGTTATCCACTCAGTGTCGTGCCGTCAAGCCTAGGGGTGCGAATGCGCTTCAGAGCTTTTGAATCAGCTCGTGCATCAAAGAGGAGTTTAGGGGGACTGTGCGCACGTCAGAGATATAGTACTTGCCCGGGCGAGCATGACCTATGTTGTGCGGGCCTTGTTTGTATGAGGATGCCTGTGACATATATTAAGATGTCTTACGCCTTGGCGAGGCGCCACATACAGCCGGTGCGCACATGCACAGTACACCTCCATACCTGTCCTGCTCTGTTTACTTGTTGTACTTCCATTAGATTCACTCCTCAAACAGTCTAGTTTGCAATGTTCAGGTGTATGTTTGACGTGATATTTGTGACATAACAAGTATGATGATGGTATCCTACGGAGAGTGTGTCAACCACCCAGGTATGCCACCATACCAGAGAGATAATGTTGTTTATTGGAAAACCAAAAGGAAGATCAGGTATGATCATACCCATATAATGATGTCCTTGTTGTACTTTCTGCACCCCATATTACCCTGCGTGAAATGTTTCCGGGAAAATATTCGTGTTTGTGCGATAGCAAAGTTAGTATTTGTTCTTGGATGATCTTCAGAATATCTTCGTCCGTGACACCTACATATTCATAATTCTGTGAATAGAGTATGTTGAAGAGATTGCTTGTTTGTTCCATGGTCACAGAGTTCAATTCATTCGTGTGTATGATACTCTTCTCATACAACTTGAGACTATAGTCAGATTGATGTTGCAGAGACACGTTCATTTCTGACAATACTCTACTTTATTTTCTATGTGTTTGTGAGTCGAGAGCATCCACTCTACGAATGAGCTTTTTCATTTTTTTGTCAAGTTAGCGTTTTTGTGCTGGATTGTTTCCATTTTTTGGTCGATTCTGTAAATCTGAGATTTGAATGTTTCGTTTTCATTTTTGAGGTCTTCGATAATAGAATTACATAAATTGTATATTTGTACATTCAAACTCTCAACGTATTCTTGTTGGTTTTTGGCTAAGACTCGTTTTGCCAACTCGGAAACTTTTTTCGTGGCAACACTTTCAAACCCTGTTACCAACTCGGTCAGATACCACCGCTCAGGTCAGGTACCGCATTTTTTTCATGCCCAGTCGGCATTAGATTGACACGGTGCGTCCACTGGACACAACTTGTTCATGTTACTGAAGAATTCAGGATTGATGTTCAGTGTAAAACCCTGCCAGCAGCCTTGACCCTGTCACTCTCCTGTCGCTTTGCTTTGGGTATTGTAGCCCCCTAGGGCACTGGGATTGGAACAGATGCAATGTGACTAAAGTTCTAAAAGTTTAGTACCCTTAATTGAGGGTCTATGTAGCTCAAATCCATGTGCATTCGAGTCCTTGATATTATGCTCACATCTTTTGCTTTTCTTTTTCGGAAGGAAAAATATGTTTAAAAAAAAAAGCAGGTCGTCCAAAATCTCACCGTCGACTGGCAGTGTCAAAAAAAAAATTTAAAAAAAATTGGAAAAGGAAATTACTCAAACGAGTGCCCTCTCACCGTCGACTGGCAATCTCCAGATTGTGAGTCCCAAATCTTGATGGTGTTGTCGAGACTGCCGCTGGCAATTTGCTTTCCATCGGGGCTCCACGCCACTGACATGACCCTGAAATTGCGAGAAGTCAGGAGCCGAATCAACAGAAACAGAGAGAAAAAAACGGGGAAAATTTCACTCGCCCGAGTGCCCGGTCATCCCGCCACACAGCATATACAATGCATGCGTACTTCGTATGATTGATTGATGTTGCTTTTATTACTTCGTAACAAATAGTCTAGTAGTTTTGCTCAAAGCTCTATGTGCTCAAATGTAAATTTGAGTTCTCGATTTTTGGAGTTTTTGCCGGAATCGAACCGGCGACCTCGGGACCGGCAGTCTCATCCCAAAACTCTTATTGAGATTGCTGTGGTTCTTTCGACGAACAGCGGCTCTTTTCCGTCAAATTCGCACGTTTCCGCAACTTTTTCGATTTTGCTCAGATTTGGGGAATTCTGGAATCCGACAAATTGTGAGAAATTC
>Ga0335398_10010595_pt1 | contig 10460 bp, 15 predicted proteins | sample BON03_FD_205742 | JGI IMG/M metagenome (GOLD analysis project Ga0335398, IMG submission 205742) | Freshwater microbial communities from Lake Bonney liftoff mats and glacier meltwater in Antarctica - BON-03 (spades assembly) (version 2) | ecosystem: Environmental > Aquatic > Freshwater > Ice >... | reverse complement strand
AAATAGTTAATTTAATGATTGATAAAGGTGCTGATGATTTGAATAATGGATTACTTGGTGCATGTAAAGGAGGACATATTGAAATAGTTAATTTAATGATTGAAAAAGGTGCTGATAATTGGAATAGTGGATTACTTAGTGCATGTAACAGTGGATATATTGAGATAGTTAATTTAATGATTGATAAAGGTGCTTATAATTTAAATGATGGATTAATTAGTGCATGTTATGGAGGACGTATAGAAATGATTAATTTAATGATTGAGAAAGGAGCTAATAATTACATACAATTAAGAAACATTTATAATTTGATGTTGTATAAGTTGTATCTTTTTCATTATCCAGATAATTTAAATAAAGAAAAGTATAAAAAGCTTGTTATTAGAGAGTGTCCTATTTATTTTATTATAATAAACCGTGGGTGTAATAAATTGCTTAATAAACTTCCGATTGATTTATGGAGATATACAAAAAAGTTTATTTAAAGGTTAAAAAATAAAATAGCTTAGGTAGTTATATTGATAATTTGGTGTTATATAAGTTGTATCTTCGTTATTATCCAGATAATTTATATATAGAAAATCTTCTTTCATAATCTATTTCAATACTACAACTTCCTGTATTCTGAATACATCTTTCGTTAAGAATAACATCCCATTCGTTCATAGCTTGTTCCATTATAATTGTTCAATCCCCGTCAGGGACCCTAAGGCTTTTTTTTTTTTATTCAATTTCGTCGAGTAGGTTGTCTAGTCCTTCTAGACCTTTTTCTTCATCATCAATTACTTCATATTCATCTTTGTCTTTAATTACTTCATCTTCATCAATTTTTTTAGTAGGTTTAGTTTTAGTATCTTCTTCGTTTTCAGAGTCAGAGTTTATTAATTTTCTTTTTTGTTTAGTAGATTTTTTTATTATTGGTTGTTCATTGTCGGATGATGCGTGTAAAGTTTCTTCATCTTCTTCATATTTTGTCCAAGAATTTTCGTGTCTTTTGCAGTAGAAATTTTTAGCTCCTTCTGGTTTAATAGCAGCTGTCATAGCGCATCCTTTTCCTGTGCTTGCGATTGTAGCTCCACATGATTTATTACCCGTTGTTTTTTTAGCAGTGCTACTTTTTGAGGTAGTTTTAGATTCTTTATCGGGGTCATGTCTCCCACAGAAGCCGGATGCTTTTGCTTTAAATTGGCAATCATTACCATCAGCTTTTTTACCATTGCAAATTCCATGTTCACTACTTGCTGCACTTGCTGCCGCAGAAATTTTCTTATCTGCTTTATCAGGGTTTGAGTAGTGAGAATGGAATACTTTAATAATTGCATTGTCAAAAAATGTCTTTATATCTTCATAAGCTTCATCATCAATATCATGACTAGCACAAATAGTTTTAAGTTCCTTTAAAAAATCCATGATAGTTGTGATAGTTGTTAATCAAATTAATAACTAGGCTTATTTATTTTTTAAAATTGACTGACTTAAAATTTGTTCGAGTTACTCATTTTAAGAATTATTTTATAAAATTACACCAAATACTATCATTAAACATCCAATAACAATAGATATAATCCCTATATACATCATTGCTGTTATTTCTTGTAAAATTTGGTTATTATTTATTTTAGTTAAATCAGGCAATACTACTGGTACAGTTGTTGGTTGTCCTGTTGAATTAATAACGTTATATGTTTTCATAGGTGTTTTTATATGTTTATATTTAGGAACTTCATATACTACAACTATTAATATAATTCCTATAATTATTAATAATAATCCTGCACCAATTAATTGTTTAATCATTTTAATTAATACTACTAAAATAAATTAGAATGAATAAATTAATGAATGAATGAATGAATAGGAGTAGTTGTTGCCCGAGAGCATAGTAGTTGGTTAATTAATTTATGTATGTATTTTTAGTATTTATGTATTATGTATTATTTATGTATTATGTATTATTTATAAAAATTTTTTTTTGTTCTTATTATTTTCGTTTCTAAGTTCGTGTCTCTCTTGTGTGCAGTTTTTGCAATGGTTGGGCATGTTCCAACCTTTTTTTAAGTACTCCATTTTTTTGAAGTCGTTGATGTAGAAAGGGTCTCCACAGTGTCGGCAAACACTCTTTGTTCCGTAGTACTCAAATGGTTCATTATTTTCTTCTTTTTCTGAAACAATCAAAGCCTCTACCATTTTGATTGCTTCATCCACTTCCTCATCCTCGGTCTCGACCTTGTCTTTAACTACCTTTGTTGCTTTGGACTTTACTTTAGTTTTTTTCACTACCTCCATGTAATCAGCTTTTTCTTCAAGTTCTTCTTCATCCATCCATGACGCCTTGTTTGGTAGTTCTAGTGGAGACATCACTGGAGTTACTGTATTCTCTGGCATCAACTCAGTCTTTTTTTCCATACGAGGAGACCCCTGTTCCACAGCTGCGGCGAGTCCGGCGTAAAAGAGAGCCTCGAATTTGTTTCGTGCATCGATGAATTCCTCAGATTCATTGGTCAGTACAAATCCTACATTCCCGTCAGAAGTTGCGGCAAGTTCGAACATGTTCACTCCATTGGGGACTAATTTGCGGGGAAGTTGCACAAATACCATTTGTGGGTCAAGGCTTACGTTGTTACCATAATCTTGGAGTACTTCAACTGGGCTTGACATTTGATAGTTCCTTTAGCTTTATGTATTTATATACAACTACACTTACATTTAAGTCCTAGGCTAAATTAATTTTTAAAAATTGAAATAATCTATTATGATGACTTTATTCGAAGATGAGTGAGTTTAAGGTTAAATTCAGTCGTTACTTACTTTTTACTACTTTTTACTACTTTTTACAACTTATTTTTCTTTGTCTCTTTATTAATTATTTCGAGACAAAAGCATAGAATACGCATAAATCTCTTGATAATTTTGGAGACAAAATAGACTTAAAGGAATAAATGAATAAATGAATAAATAATCGTTGTTGTCAGGTATGGTAATTTATAATTGTAAATATGGTTGTTGTTATTCAACAGATCATAAATCAAAGATGAGTAAACACTACTTGAGAAAGAAACCATGTGTAGAAAGTGTTAGTGTTAGTGGTAGTGTTCCTGATATTTTAAGTACTTTACTTCTTATTAGTAAACAATTAGAAGTATTGATTTCTCATAAAAAAGAACCTGTAAAAGCAAAAGTAAAGGTAAAAGTGAAGGCAAAAGATAAACCATTAATTAATTATAAAGATCCGGTTGTTCCTGAGTCAGTATACGAAGAAGCAGCTACTCATAATTTGTTGTTTATTCCTCATGTAATTGAATCAATATATTTTAATGAGTTATATCCTGAGAATCATTCTATTACTATTACTAATGTTAAGGCAAATACATCTAAAGTTAATAATGGAAAAGTTTGGAAGACAATTGATACTGACCAATTGATTTCTGAGCTTATTTGTAATTTTGAATTAGTATTCGATGAATTAAATGGAATAGATCCAATTAAGTATTCATGTATTGATAATTATAGAAATAATCTAACTCCTGAACTAGAAAAAGATATTAAAACTAAAATAACAAGACTATTAGTTGATTATAAGTACTTAATCAATACTTAATTTCGCCAACTAGTTCCCGAAGGAATTCATTGACTACTTTTTTTTATTTTTTATTCATTTTCTTCGAAATCTTTGTCCACCGACAAGTTCAAGGGTTTCATAAATGTTGCTGAGCTGTTTTTCTATATATTACCATGTTTACTTGTTTACAATAGTGTTACTACTCAGGTAACTAGGCTGAATAATTTTCATAGTTTCAAGTTCGAGTTATTCGATTACGACTACTAATGACTACTAATGACTACTAATGACTACTAATGACTACATCAGTCGTTTATGACTGATTCTAGGGTCATTTAAGACTGATTCTAGGGTCATTATGACTGACTCTAGGGTCGTTTAAGACTGATTTAGTCGTTTAAGACTGATTCTAGGGTCATTATGACTGATTTAGTCGTTTATGACTGGTTGTTTAAGACTGATTTAGTCGTTTAAGACTGATTCTAGGGTCGTTTAAGACTGATTCTAGGGTCATTATGACTGATTTAGTCGTTTAAGACTGATTTAGTCGTTTATGACTGGTTGTTTATGACTGATTTAGTCGTTTATGACTGGTTGTTTAAGACTGATTTAGTTGTTTAAGACTGTTTTGAGTGAAAATCAAGTCAGTCGAAAAATAAAAAATAAAATGCCCTATAACCTTCATTCGTATGTGAGTGTCCTTTAATATTAATCATGTCTAGCTCAAGAACTAACTATAAACAAACGCCTACTGAACGCCTTGCATTGGTGTTCAAGGGAATGCCCAGTCATTTTGACATTGCTCCCAAGGACTTGACTGAGTACCTCAAGCAACATAAGGATAACTTGCCCAAGGGCTTGGATTTGGTGAACCTGTCTGTGAGAGAGGTTGACCCTGATGCCCCAAAGAAAACCAAGAGTGGTTATCAGTTCTATGTGTCTCACGTGCGCCCAGGATTGAAGGAATCTGGAGTCAAACCGTCCGAGGTGTTCATCAAGGCCGCGGAACAGTGGAAAGCGTTATCCGAGGAAGGAAAGGCTCCGTTTCAGGCTTTGTCTGACAAGGACAAGGTGCGTTATGAGACTGAAAAGGCTGAGTACACTGGGGGAGTTGTTGGACTCAAGCAACCCACTCGTACGACTGGCTGGGTGCTCTTTATGCAGACACGCAAGCCTGAGTTGAGCGAGGAACAGCCCGGATTGAATATCGCGGAGCTTACCAGTCTCTTGGCTGATGAGTGGGATGCGATCAAGGAAGATGAAGACTTGCACAAGATGTGGAACGACAAGGCCGCCAAGAAGAACCAAGGGCATGAGAAGCGAATGGAGGAGTACTATGAGGCTGGTGGTGTCAAGAAGTCTCTCTCTCCCAAGCAGCAAGAGAAAGCGGGCCAACCTGACCTGTATGAGTTGAATGAGAAAACAGGCAACTACGTGCTCAAAAAGGTGTCAAAGGCCAAGGCTACGGAGACTGAGGACGAAAAGCCTAAGACTAAGAAAGTCGCTGCGGTTTCTGAGAAGAAGAAGAAACAGGTGGTTGAGGAATTGGAATAGAGTTGTAGTACATTATTTATAGAAAATACTTAAAATATAAACAGTTAAAATATACAGAAAATACTTAAAATATAAACAGTTAAAATATACAGAGTAGTTAGTAGAGTCCTTCGGGATTCCACTGATGAATTGAAGAATGAGCAACAAATTAACTATCTACGTGAGTGACAAGGCCAAGAAGAGTATCTTGAAGATATTGGCTAATGAAAATGTATATGGAACAGATACAGAGTCTGGATCGGAAGAGTCTGAAGATTCGGAAGATTCGGAAGAGTCTGGATCGGAAGATTCGGAAGAGTCTGGATCGGAAGATTCTGAAGATTCTGAAGATTCTGAAGATTCTGAAGATTCTGAAGATTCTGAAGATTCTGAAGATTCTGAAGATTAATGGGTAAAGTAAAGAAAGTAAAGACCTTAGGGTACCCAGAGGGGTATTTTTGGGTGATTTTGTATAATGAACTAAGTTTAAGTTAAAAATTAAAAAATTATTCACCTTAGTAAGTCTTACTTGTGAATAAGTGTAAAGTAAAGTAATAATGTCTAAAGGTCCAGTGAATAATATAGTTTTTAAGACTATTGAGTGTAAAAACTATCTAAATAACAAGAAGTGTCGTTATGGTAACAAGTGTCAGTATGCTCATGGTGCTATTGAAATTACTAGATGGGAAAAGGCAAGAGAGAAAAGACGTTTACGTTCATGTTCTAGTAGTAGTAGTAGTTTGAGTATGAGTCCCATTCAGACTTATTCGATTCATCAAATCTTTAATATGCCAGTATTGTTCAACACTTACGAATTAAACGAGTACTAAATAACTACTAAATAACAAAAAAAAACCTTAGGGTTCCAGGGTGGGAATTATAAAATGTCTAATAAACTTATTGAGTATTCTGATGAGATTGTGATGTATATTTATTCATTTGAAGAAAAAACTATTACATTTATTATGATGTCTAATTTAGTTAACCAATCTTATAAGAAGATTTGTAGATATCTCTCGCATATGCTTAAGATGTCTTTGAATAGTTGTAAAAATGTTTTTGATTACCTTATTCAGATTCATAATATTATAGGAAAAACAAGAATTGTGATTGATAAGACATTTAGTGAGTAAAAGTGAGTAAAAGTGAGTAAAGTAAGTAAATTAAGTAAAGTAAATGAATTAATACCCTAGGGTGTTAGTTTATTATGTACTCATTAATAAATGGATAAATTTGATGATCTTTTAAAAGATGGGCGAGATCGTCTAATAAAATTCAGGAGTGATAATTCTTCGGGAAATACTGGAATTGAAGATGATTTGATACAACCTTATCTTGATCAAATGATAGAAATGAATGATAATATATTAACTATGTCTAGTACTAATAGTCCAGGAGCATTACCATTTTTCCAAGGGTTTTTTGTTGAAGGTTATTGTAAATTGTCTGTAGCTAGAAAATTGAGGGAAATGCTTGATAAAAAATATATATGGGTTGTTTATTACGATGTCCTGAGTAGAGAATATATAGATTATAGTGACAAGTTAAATACATGGGATATTTCAAGGACTGACAGTCCTTTTAAATATGAAAAGTTTGGTGACAGTTCTGTTAAAAGTCTAAGAGATTTAACAGTTGAAAATAAATATGATGAAGTATGTATATCAGAAGATATGAGGAAATTAGAATATCCAGAAGAAATAATGCAATATGTTGATGATAATGGTATATTTGAGGAAATCGATCCAGTTGTTCATGTTTTTATGACAGATTCGTGTCGTTGTAAAAAAACTTTATATTCAAATATTAATGGTGCATTAAATGGTGAAACTAAGTATTTCGGAAAGAAAAAAAGAACATCAAAAAAGAAGAAAAGGTCTAGAAGACGTTCAAATAAATTTATTGAAATACTCTAACTTCATAATCAATTTCTTCGGTTCTACCAGCTTTGAATTCGGCTCTATTTATATTATCTTCTATTAAATAATGTTCCACAACTATTTTAATTTCATTAACAAATAATGAAGTTTCAACAATATTTGTTAATTTACGGAATACTTTATTAATAAAATTGAATAATTTCATAGTTTCTGAACTAGAATCAAAAAATTCTTCAGAATCTACATAAGAAAATCCTTCTCTACCAACACTAGCAATAAGTTTACCAATTTCTTCAAATTTCTTACCAACCACCAATTGTTTAATAATAAATTCTATGTCTCCATATTTTTCATTAAATTGTTGTTCATTAATCATTGTTTATTTAGTACTACTTTATTCAATAATACTAGGCTAATTTAATTTATCTTTTTGTCTTTTTGTCTTTTTGTCTTTTTGTCTTTTTTGTCTTTTTCTGTTACAAGTGCTTTTAATGCTTTTCGTGATATTGTCTTTTTTGTTTCTTTTTTGTCTAAATTAGACTTTGTCTATTTTTAATACAAGTGCTTTTAATGCTTTTCGTGATCTTGTCTCTTTTAGACAAAAAGAGACAAAAAAGAGACAAAGAAATAAACAGAAGTTTCTTAATATTAGTCATCTATTTTTGTCAAAAACATAAAAAAAGACAAAAAAAGACTAATTATTACTAGGGAATTTCTGTTTATTTCTTTGTCTCTTTTTTGTCTCTTTTTTGTCTAAATTAGACAAAAATAATTATTTGGTCTCTTTTTTTGTCTCCAAAATAATTAGATACGAATAAAAGTTTCTCAGTACTTAAAAAATAATTTTTTTGTCTCTTTTTTGTCTAATTAGACAAAGAGACTGTTATTTTTTTGGAAATCCATTTTCAAAAAACTAGCTGCCAACCAGAAAATTAGTCCTTACTTAGTCCTAAAGTCCATAGAGAGCATGTCCTTATTTTTTATATATATAAACTAAATTTGAAAAATCCCCCCGATTTTTTTTTCTTGTCTCTTTGTCTAATTAGACTAGACAGCTTTTTATAAGTGTTTTAAATGGTTCTCATTACTTATAAAAGTGCTTTGTCTCTTTTAGACAAAAAAGAGACAAAGAAAAAAGACAAAGAACAAACCGAAGTTTCTTTGAAATTATTACTCTTTTTAATTTATTTATTGTTGTTGTTTTCATTAGAAATTATCAACAAAATGTACTCTTTTTACTCTTTTTGATTCTTTAACTTTTTCTGATTCTTTAACTTTTTCTAATTCTTTAACTTTTTCTAATTTTTCTAATTTTTCTTTATTGAATAATTTATCAATAGCTTCAATATATAGTAATTGTTTGTCTATTTTACTAATTTGTATTTCAAGTTCTATTTTAGCATCAAAACTCCATTTTTCATAGTCTTTTTCGGGAATTCTGATTAAAGCATCACCATCAACTATTTTATTATCAATAATAGTAAAATCACCGAATAAACAATCATTATCTAAAATAACGAAACTAGTTTTAATTTTAGACATTTAATTAATTAGTTAGTTGGTTGAGTATTAGGCTAATCTATTTTTTAATAATTAAATTACTCTAGGAACTTAAATTGTTGTTGTTGTAAAATGACAAATCAAGAATATAAATTAATAATTGAAAAAATTGAAGAGATTATGTTAGTATGTTTAAATGTAGATATTGTTGATGTAATATATGCTGAAGATTTGCTTATTAACTTAGAGAATTTAATTAAAAAAATACCAGAAAATGAAATATCTGATGTGCCAGAAATACCAGAAAACTTAATTTCACGAATGAAAAAAGCTAGTGATAATATTGAATATTTTATATACCGATATGAAAATGGTGAGTGAATGAATAATTAGCCTTTCAAAATGCTCATAATAGTATATTCAAGTTCAATCATAAGGTCCTTTTTTTTTCTTTTATTTTTAACAGGGTCATCACTTTTAAAGTTATATTCTTCTTCAATTTTAATTAATGTACTAAATGCTCTAATTTTTGCTCTTTTCATATCAATAAGATCATGATAAAATGGTTTTAAAAGTTCTTTTAATTCATCATCAAAATCTTCTTTTGTCTCTTTTTTCTTGAACAGTGAGTTGAACAGTGATTTAAACATTATATAAGTTAGTTAATTAACTAACTACTAGGCTAATTTAGTTTTTAACTTTTAATTATTCAATACCTAATAATTTATTCATTTCTAACTCTTCAGTGTCAATTTCTGTGGGTTTTATAAGTTCTTTTTCTTTTTCTTTGAATTCTTTTTCTATAATATCACTAATAGCTCTAGCAGAATCTCTATGAACTTTAATATCAATATTTAAATTATTTATAGGACATTGTGTTTTCCTTTTATCTATATGTTTTGACATATCTGCTTTTTGTTTAGTATTGTAATTACATCTTGGGCATTTATATTCAGGCATATTTATGATAAATTGTGATTTTTAGTGACTTTTTATAACTAGGGATATTAATTTTTTAAAAAATTTTCACGTGATTATTTGTGATTATTTGTGATTATTTGTGATTATTTGTGACAACTGACATACGAAGAGTCTTTAAATCGTATATGTGTTTTTTAAATTATAATTTTAGTAGATAGGGATTTTTTTAAAAAAGTTTAAATATGGTAATTTTCAGAGTAACATTTTGAGTATAATCAGGACTGATGGTGTAGTAATATTTTAATTTCTGGGAACTATTATTTTTTAATTTACTAAACTAAAAAATAAAAATAGTAAATTAGAACAGTGTTTTAAAGACTTCTCGTTTATTGTTAGTCACTAATAATCACTAATAGTCACTAATAATCACTAATAGTCACTAATAATCACTAATAGTCACTAATAATCACTAATAAATAAAGATATAATTTAATAACAAAAATCCTTACTAATTATTACTCTGTATAATTTTAAACTTTCCATACTTCATTATTCATTATTCATTATTTAATAAACATAAAATGTGAGACCATTATCATAATTATGTTCCCTAATCATAAATTTTTTAGTTCTCATCAATATAACCAGCTATTTCATGAGAACTAAAATTATTTAATTCAAGTATTTGATCAGTATTAATGATTAAATGATGACAACTACCATCAGTACTAATGATCCAATTTTTTTTGTCGCATAAAATTAACTTGATATCGGTGTTAATTTTTTTAAACTTTTCAATGACATACAACAGTTAATATAATAGCATAATAATATTCCTGTAATATGCATAATAACTAGGATATAGTAGGCAATTGTAATTAGAATATAGGTCATATTGTTAATTATTCGGTTAGTGAGTATCTAGGCTTATTAATTTTTTAACTAATTGAATAATTATTCGATAACTAATTGAATAATGGTAGAATAGTGATTGAATAATTACTTATTCAGGGCCTAACGGCCATAACTGCGACTAATTGCAATAAGTTTCTACACCCCCCGCTTAC